>VFQS010004493.1_pt1 | contig 10089 bp, 15 predicted proteins | sample 3512361 | NCBI WGS metagenome assembly VFQS01 (sample SAMN10412375, study PRJNA504923) | tailings metagenome | isolation source: Relicate 1 Philex TSF3 active mining | place: Philippines | reverse complement strand
CCCCAAAACCCCAAAACCCCTTTGAACCACACAATGAAGAATTTGATTGATATAATTTGAATTGCAAATAAAATTTGAATATAAAAAGATGAGCACAGAGGATAGTATCGATGGGCGAAGTAAGAGTCCACTATCAGGGGCGACAAAGAAAGGGGGCGGCCGCAAGGAAGTCACGGACGAAGAGATGATCGATCAGATGGAGCAGAAGATGAGAGCGAGCTACCAGGCATTCATGGAGTACGCGCAGAGGTGTCAGGTCGAGCTCAAGACACAGTCGCATTTGGGCGTTCAGATAGGAGGTAAGGAATGGTGCATTAAAAGTGTAATATAGGAAAGAAGACTAAGTATTTCTACTTTCCACCAAAGATTCCTTTGTTGGAGGAGCCTGAAAAGTAGAGAGCGTACCGGAAAAAATTCATTGGAGAGGTTAGTCGAGGACCTGAACCTGAACCACTAATTCTAATGGGCGATTTGCTTCATCAGCAGTTACAGGAGACGATTGGAGATAGAAGCAATCCAAGCATAGTGAGAAAAGATCTCTCTGCATTCTTCAAAAGAAGGCTCGCACAGCTCAACATCAAAAAGAACAAAATGATCAGCCGATGGGCTTTTCATAGCAGAATGGTAAATCTTGATTTGCATGTTCTTACAATTATGTTTAGTCAGTACCTGACCTCGAAAAGAATGGAATTTTATTGGAAAAGGGGCTTGGAAAGCTTCAACAAGAAATTGACTTGACTATTAACAGAGTAGATCGCCTCTCTTAAGATGATAATTTTGGTAATCCAAATGTGTAGAGACCAATACCAGCCACGAGAGATGATAAAGATCCTTCAAAAGTTAAGCCACTTTATGAAGAGAAAGAAGAGCCAGTAAGTGATTTTGAGGTTGAGAGGACTCATTAATTCTTGCTATAGGTTGCTTGTAGCATCATCAGGGAAGATGATATTGAGATTTACTTGAGGATCTAAACTTATCGAAGCAAATTATTCCGTACTTTCGATAAGTTCATCACTGAACTTACTTGGCTGCCATATTTTTCTCGATTCGAGATATATGAGTAGAGTAGAATCTTGATTTAAGACTACAAGCATGAGACGTATGAGTACTTGGAAAATCTTAAATTGACAATTTCTAACACTATCAGGAAAAAGCTGGAGAAGAATGGAATCATCGAGGAGAGGATTGTGTATGCTATCATCGAAAAATTCATCAAAAACATTAAGGGCCCCGATGGTGGCTCCTCTAAGAATATGCCTCGACTTGACTATCTGATGAATTCACACAAAGCTAATCATGAGAGACCACCTATTTTGATTGGAACTATTCTAGAAATGAAGCTTCATTTGGAGAAAATAGCAAAGACTTTGATAGGTATCACCATAGATGATCAAACCCTAGAGCTTGACAATGGTTACATGTTCTCTTACCGTATTTCATCGATGTTCCCAACGCATTTCCAACAGTAGACCCTCCAATTATAGTTCGATCGCTACGACACTTCCAAGGACAATGACTATATAACCATTGAGCGAGTGACTAAAAGCTTGGATTAGCTGGAAAAGCAGGATCGAATCCGTGCGGTCGAGGAAATGAAACATTAGACAGCGAGAGAATCCAAAAAGAGCATGATTGGCAGGATTAATGCAGAGGAGATGAAGGCGGAGGATGCGAGGGTTAATCAGAGGCTGTAGAAGACCGGCAGGGAAAATCATGTCGAAGAGAACTTCTTCAACATGGACACTACTGCCACTAAGCTTAAGAAGGCTGACTGGCTGGAGTTGGTATGCTTTGAGGGGACCGTCAGTGAAGTAGTCAAGAGGCAAAGCTATCACTTCAATCTAATTGATCAATACGATAGTCTCCTTGAATCAGCCTTTAACTTTTTAGATGTCAATGATCAAAGTGCGGTGAATAGAATCTTAGAGGATTCTGCATCTACACATGTGCAAAGAGCACAGCATAGACAGCTGACAAAATTTGAGCAAGCAAACATCATTTCAGAGGACGATGAGCTGGAGTAGTATTTAAATATCGCTTTGCAAAAAACTGGTTAGGCTAAACTACAAGAAATGAGCAAAGAACAAGCAAAACTTCTTAAAGAGCAAGTCAAGGGAGCTGAATAGCCATTGAATTTGGCTGATTCGATCCCTAACCATCTAATCAAAAGCTATTACTCGATCAGGTTGCTCAAATCTAGAGAAGCCAAAATCAAGCTACTCCATACTCTTAACTGCTTTAGAAGTGCCTAAAAGAGAATTACATTAGATCTTAAAGAAATCTTTTCAAGAAACAGGAAACAAATAGTTCCTAATGATTGCGAATAAATCACTCCCTAATTTGAAAAGAATGAGATCATCAACAAAATCAAGTTCCAAGATGAAAGCCTGGCAGGTCCTGGCAACATCTTATTGACTGGTGTCTAGAGGGCTCAGGATTTTGTGAAGGATGAACTCTATGAACTGAAGACTCTAAAGTACAATAAGCAGTTCAATCCAAGAGTATCTTCAACTTGCCCTTGTGTACCTCGCTATCATGTCACCTTTCAAAGACCTCGTCTCTATGAAGAGTATTCAGATCAGGCAGACAGAGGTGAAATTTTTCAGGAATCATTAATTCGACGACACGATGGAAAGCAAGATCGGTGGGATATCGATGAAGACCACAATGATGTAACGATCACTGATGACTATGGAGTCAAGATAATGTATCAAGAAGCGATGAATGACATGGTTGAGATTGAAGAGGAGCTTATCAAGGTAGGCACATACTATATCAATCAGGCTGAGTGCAGAGCTGACCTTGATATAAAAGAACCAGCTAGTGCTATTGACAGAGGTGATGTTGCTTATCATCTTATTGAAAAAGAAGCTGAATATTAGTTTCAAAAACTTTTGATTATATCTCACTACATGGAGAGTTATGAGCACACTAATGACCCTCTCGAGCTCCTTCGTTTGTCTTAATTAATTGCTGACATCATGGTAATGAGACCCCGACACAATGTTGAGGGCGGTTATTTCATCGATTCCTATCGTAGCGAAATAGAAGTCCTCAAACAAAAGAGAGAACTGTTAAAGGAGATAATTGCTTTTCAAGTTGACCAAGAGAAGCAATCAAACGAAGAACTTAGACTGTATAATGAACTTAAATTCCGCAAGATCAACGACTTTCTCAACAAAGAATTTTATTACACAGAGAATCAGCCGCGCATTCAGATGACTGGTGTTCACGAAGAAGAAAGCTAAAAAAGACTCAACCAATTTAATACTGCATTAAACCAAGGTGACAACAATACTGAGGATGCCAAAGAATTGACTCTGGAAGAGATGCTTGATCAGAATAAGCAGGCAGAAGAAGTCAAGCGAAAGAGAATCATGGAGATCGCTGCGAGACATCAGAGTGAATTCATAGATAATAAGTATGCTGATTTCGAGGAACTGCTTGGGATGGAAGAGATAGAAAAGACTTAGCAAGCAAAAAAGGAGCCGAATCAACTTGATCCATCCACTATCGATCAGTTGAGAGAAAATGCTTTTTTTAACAAGTAGATGGATGGAAACGCCTGGATTCTTGAGCACGACCCACTCAACTAGTTTAATCTTTTTGGAGATAGCGCTTAGAGAGTTGGTGTTTTCGATTTCTTAGAATCGATTTCAACTTTATCAAAGGTCGAAGCAGCCCTGCAGTAGGGCCTGTCAGAATTAATAAGTGTACATTTGCCTGAAAATGGGCTTGCAGTTTCTTCAATTGAGAGAGCAATGGTAATTGAAGCAAGAAGTAGACTTAAAGTTGTGAGAAATAAGGAACCACTCTTAACATAGTAAAATTACATTCAATTTTAATTCTTTAGGTCTTCAAATGTGATCGAAAATGATCTATTTTTGGGTAATTCAGATAAACTGATGTTTTTAATGAAAGAATTTAAAGCACATCTTTCCCCTCAGCTCATCAAATCAAAGGCTAATCCATTTCTTGTCTCCAAACTGGATGTAAAAGTAAGAATCAAATAAACCTTAATCAGTCTTTAGAATATGAGTAAATTCAATTTCCCACGGGTCAAATAGCGAGACCTTATTACAGATAAGGAATAGTCGCAGCTCACGCCTGAACAAATCCTTCACCGTATGATATCTCTTGCAAAAGTGGCTGTGACTGGCGGTTCCCTTGATCCATTGTTGGCTAAAGATACCAAAGAGAAGAAAAGTGACCCACTCATGGACATGCTGTTCAACTCAGATAAGGACTCAGATGAGAAGCAAGTTAAGTCTCCGTCTCTCATGATGATGTCCTGCAATCTCATTGAAGCATTGCGGTTGAGAGAGGAGATTATTCAGAAAATTTATGAGGCTGATGTTTTGTCAATCATTTACAAGAGGTAACTCACTCTTGCTGGGAAAGGCAGCACCAAACTTATGTTGCTTGATTAGATCAATTTTGACACATCAAAAATTATGGGTGACAGCATGAACCTAATCGATTATAATGATGGATCTATGTTAGATCTGGACCTACCGTTCAGAGAGTTTGATAACAGCCTTAGGTCCATCCTTAATTTCAATAGCGAAAGTTGTATCAAGGCTCTTATGACTGAGCTAGGAGTGGAAGAAATTAGAGCTATACTGCACTATCAGACTATGCAAACTCAACTTCTACAGATCGGTGTTTAAATAAATTAAGTTATGTTCGATGGTGCGCAAAAGGCGCTCTCTGAAATTGAGTTCTTAGGACGGAAGAAACCTTTTACAGTGCCAAATCCCATTCTCAACCTTCACAGTATTATAACTAAAACGACCGAGGGCCATATGGGTGAATAACTTATGAAGGAGAAGAGCAAATATCGCTCTTTAATCTCAAGAGAGGCAGGAGATGTGTGCTTCTTGATTGACGGTAAGAAAAACAGACTGAGGCACTCTTTCAGTTAGAAGTTTTCCCTTTCAGTAACTCGTCTCTCAAGCAATCTTTCTATTGATGTCAAACTTAGATTGCTCAGGGCCTAAAGGATTAAGTTTCTACATTGCTATTGCAGAGAAGTTCTAAAAGAGGCTTACTAAGATTCTATGAAAACCTAGCTACTTACCTCTGCAAACCAACTCAGATAACTTACAATGCTTTTCCCTAAAGAGTAGAATCCATTCCACTATGGCGTGGGAAACATTTAAGAGAACTTTTCACTCGTTTTCTTTCAGGAAAATCCAGAGAAGTTTGATAAAGAGACCATGAGAATCAACCAGATTCCTCAGCACTACCTGGAGCAAGTTTTGGATGGCGAGGTACTCCTTTTTGTGCCCTCTTCTGAAGAGATAATGAAAATTGAACCTCTCAACCGTCCCGGGAGCATGGATGTTGGTATACCAGGAGGAGACACAGTTAATGAGTAGGCTGTGGACCACCAGGTCAAAGAATTAGTTAATTTCAATGATTCTTATGAGCCAAACTACAAAATTGATGATGGTCTCATCAGACCCTTTAGAAAAGTGGCACATCACAACGCATACTCCCACACGAGCCAATCCTTCAGACTCCTCAACTTCCTTAGCCTCCTTACACGCAACGTCAAACTGCTCTACCTCATGTACAGAAATAGCTCGTCAGGCATGGAGATACTAGACCTTGAGTCGCATGTAATGAATGGAAGACCCTATTGGAATCAAATAGAGCAGCTGTAGACCGTCAAGAAAGAGGTGTCATAATCAGATTAGGTGATGCAGAGTTAAAATTACATTTCAGAGAAAATCATTAAGGAGATAGTAAGCAGGAGAAAGGCCAGGTAGAATATGTCTGAAGATCTGAATATGCTAGCTTCAAAGATCAAGGGTATGGGTTAGTGGTTGACAAAAGCACGGGCAACATCGAGCGAACTAGCTAATGGAAAGTTCAACAGACTGATTGAACTACTTAATATTTAAAATTCAATCCTGCACAAAAAGTTCATCTTGGGAGTTGATTCCATTGTAGATACATACTTGGACAAACAAAACGACGAATGCTTAGAGAAGTCTCTGTTGTTAAGAGATCAAATCACCCGAAAATTCCCTGGTCTTCTTAGATACTATGAGAATGGATTCAATATGAATCAAGTCACTCTTCAGTCAATGAGCCTTAGGTTAGGAAATAGGTCTCTAACAGACGACTCAGAACATGAAAAGATCAACTAGACTTTTGTAAACGAGCAAAATTTGATGCCGATGGAGTTAGAATTGATCAATAGTATGTTCAGCAAGTCCAATAACTTTGAATCAAGTTGTAACCGCACTCTAGTTATGCCCTTCATGAGAGATTATGCGTATCTTGAGGTAAGAAACATTATTCCCAGTAAGCTATATTTAGAACTCTTTTCTGAATTTCAAGGACGAAGAAAGATAGTACGCTTTCACCAACTTTACGGGCCTGGACCTCAAAGTGAGACAGTACCTGAAGTACCGTAACCTCTCCTTCAAAGAGAATTCGATCAAGGACCTCATGCTAGCTGAGCTTGACTATCTGCAGAATGAATGTGACGCGAGACACATCTAGACCGTTTTATTGTGCTGGCTTTAGAGAGGAGATATTCCGAGGAATTCCCGTCAGCTGACCAAGCTCCTCAAACGTTACAAAGATGAGACCATGCTTAAAATCATTGAGGAGAGGGACAGGATCACACAGAGGGACAAAGAGAGGGAGGCGACAGAGAGAGCCAAGAAGGCGAAGAAAGATGAGGACGATGATGGGGTGGTAGTCACGGAGGCACCGACAAGGTTGACGGGGGCGCAGCTTCCCCCCGGTCAGGTGATCGACAGGGAGAGCATGAAGGAGGCACTCGGATTGAATGAAGAGAGGATACAGGATCAACACTTCGTGACTGCTGTGAATGAGAAGAGGGCTGAGATTGTTGTGGGTAAGAGGTACCTAGAGGTCAAAATGATGAACTATGCTAATTCAATGTTCTAAGCTGAGCATTCTTCTTTGCTAGCTTTGTTTGAGCAGGCTGCCAATGACAAAGAAATCGCTGCTTATATACATCCTGATCAACAATATGCTGGATCATTGAGCCTAGGGACTAATCCTGGCGAGAAAATTAAGGATCCATACAGGGGCTTGGATGTGTGCAACAAGTTGGCAAGTGTTTAGCAGTTCTTGACTCGGCTCCGAAATAGATGCAGCGAGGTGGAAACTCTTACCTCAGGTACTGGAATTGTCTTTTCACTAAGAGACTTCAATGAATGTGTGCAGCTTATGTGCCGCTCCCTTGTTAAGTATGGTGAAGAAGAACTAAAGCAACGCAGTGATAACACAGCTATTATGACTATGTAGTATCGCCATCTACTCTACCTTTAACAAAGACAGACTGAGTACTATCGTGCAAAATGTGACCACTTCTTGCGAGAGATGGATAAACTTGTGGGCGCCAAGTTGAGCCAGCGGGGTAACCAAATCATCTATGAGCTTGATTTGGCTAGTCGTGAGCTTAGGACGGTCAAAGATAATGTATACATCATGGAGCGAAGAATGAGGCAAGAATTGCGCCACGAATACGAGAGGTCAATTATTGAGAGGGAAAATGAGAGCAGAAAGTATAAGGAAAGCTTTGTCAACTATAAGAGCGATTTAAACAACTAGATTATTGAAGAGGTCGCTACAAGGATCAACGAGACATAATTGGAGATTAAGAATATGGTAATGAAGAAAGCTCATGAGCCTTTCTAACCTAAATAAAATGCCCGTCTCTCAAATGTGAACCCTAGTGGCCAAGGTCAACTTAGCATCAATATAATGAAAGAAGAGTCAGACCCATCCACTGTAATGACTCCAGCCGACCAATAGGATGAAAAACAAGGTAACTACTATGATTAGGAGGCAGTTCGTGAAATTAATTCGTTAAGTCGTTTCTTCCGTCGTTACAAAATATTCCAAAGGTTCAAAGAACTAGTATAGAGAGAAAAATATGAGAGAGACTTGCAGGTGCAGAAGGAAAAACTCACCTCTAATTAGTGTTTATGGGAACAACTAAGTGAGGCTGAGAAACGTGAAAACATCATAAGATAAGAGCTTTACTTTGCTTAGTAGAACCTCTCAACATATGAGAAGATTATCGGGAAGCTCCAGCATCAATTAGAAACTCTTTAGAATGAGAAACTTCGGCTGCTTTAATTCAAAGCCACTAAATCTAAGCAGATTGAAGCCATGGAGTCAAAGATAAGGGATGTAGAAATTCTTGAGAATATCGACTTACAGAAGGTGATTGATGAGCTTTAGTCGCGTGAGAAAAAGCTCAAATAGCTTTAGGCTGAAAATGTTGTGCTAAATGAACGCATTCAAAAAGAGTAAACTTTCAATGAAAGGAGGGTGGCTGAGATTAAGAAGAAACTAGAACATGAAAGAGACATGAAGGTACACGCGTTCGATTAGCTTGAAGCAATGCGACTTGAGATCAAGGCAATTGAGGGCAAAGATATGAGCAATGGTGACTTGTGGAAGCAAAAATGCAAAGAATTGTTTGATATATGTAAAGATCTGCAGAAGGAAAATGATGATCTTAAGGGAGGAGCAGGGATAGTTGGTGCATAAATTTCTTCGGCCACATTTGTTCCCACAGCATAGCATATTGATACTTAAGCAATGGAAGATGCACAGTAGTATTATTCTATGGCTCCTGTGTAATCAGCGACTGAATAAAACACCCTTCACTAAAGAGACAATAGCTTGAAGAGAACTGAGTTTAACACTTTGAGAATGTCCGATACAGCCACAAAGCCTTCGACGGCTGGTGCAGGAATGAGACCTCAGCAAAGATAATTAAGCCGAGGAGGAAATAATCACCCTGGTACAGCTCCAGGCGGTCCAAGATAGCACATGTAACATCCTTGGTCTGGTCATCCATCACAGGGAACTCATCCTATCAATCACACTGACTTAGGTGCATCTGCCACTTTGACAAGTGGCCTCTCTTTACCTGAGATCATGATGATGAATCCAGGCGGTAATAATTCTTCTATTCCAAATGACCACAGTGAGGGCGGGAATCAATCTTCTTCTCCGTTATCCTCCACTATACTTAACTAGGTAAGTCATTGATTTAGTATCATGAGTGTAATTTATAGAAATCTGGTAGACCCTCTGGTTATACCCAACTTAAGTCAAGAGAACATGTAATGAAACCTTTAAACAACCAAAACCCAAACATCATGAACTCAAACGACTTATTCCAAATGCATAGGCATCATATGAACCAAGCCTCAGGGACTTCAAGTGACCATCATTTTGTTGCAGCTCAAACGAAAAGAAAGCAGCAAGGTCGTTCTTCCATACGCTCCGGCGGCGCTGGAGCCACCTTAGCCTCAGGTTACCAGACGGTGAGTGCGGGCTTGAGACTTGCTGACATGTCTGACGAGGGGAGCATGTCACAGTTGCCACACGCCTAGTTGATGGTACTGGGGGGTGAACTAAAAAATGCGGGTCCACCTGTCGCAAGGAGTACGGCTGGAGGCATCACATTTGCATCAAATGAGGCAGCAAACATTGCACAGAAAGCGCAGACAAGGATCACGAGTGGCAATAATTAATAGCATGCATCTGGTGGGGCCGGAACCAACTTGATTGCAAATAAGAACCAGAGACTGATGACGAGCAAGGGACCAAGACGGGGCAACATGGCGATTGTGCCTGATCCTTCAACAACCGGAACGTTGTATTCAACAAACTTACAAAACACCAGAGAAATGGGCGGGACAGGCCTTGTAATGATGGGCGGCCCCCCTTCAATCAGAAAGAGCCTCGCTGGAGCATAGGCTCCATCATCTAATACCTCCCGTGGAGGTTTCATGGTTCAAGGTCAAAATCAGGCCATGATGGGTGCGACTTCAGGTAGTTTGAACCTGGCAGCGGGTATGGCCATAGCAAATAGTTCACTTCCGATTGGAACTCAAAAGTTATTGTAGCAACAAAAACAAAGTTCTTCGGCAACCTAATACCAACCTCAGCAGCCCATCAACTTCAACATTAACTTTACTACGACCAACATCAACATGAAATGAAGTAGTAGTGATCATCTACTTTATTCTCTAATATTTTGTACAATTCTTTCATCATGGGGTTTTGGGGTTTTGGGGG
>VFQS010004492.1_pt1 | contig 10091 bp, 8 predicted proteins | sample 3512361 | NCBI WGS metagenome assembly VFQS01 (sample SAMN10412375, study PRJNA504923) | tailings metagenome | isolation source: Relicate 1 Philex TSF3 active mining | place: Philippines | reverse complement strand
ATGAGATTGTGGAGTTTGCTGGAGTAGAACGATACCTCGATACTCCGGTGAAGCGCTATTCATCTGGTATGTATGTCCGTTTAGCATTTGCAGTCGCCGCGCATTTAGAATCTGAGATTCTGATTGTAGACGAAGTATTAGCGGTTGGTGATATTGAGTTTCAGAAGAAATGTCTGGGGAAAATGAAAGATGTAAGTGAGAAACAGGGAAGGACGGTGTTGTTTGTGAGTCATAATATGCAGTCGATTGCGCAATTATGTAATCAGGTTTTATTGATTGAAAAGGGGTTTACACAGGCAAAGGACACATTTGATATAATAACTAATCAATATTTACGTCCAAAAAAAAATAGTTTTTTTTCGAATGAAAAAGATGAGATAAAAAAAATATATTTCAAATCGATCCAATTAATAAATAGTGAAGGGATAGAAAAGAATTCATTTAATCACGATGAATCAATTTATTTTGTATTTCATTTTGACTTTAATATTGAGCCGACTCTACATTCTTATACTTTATTTGTAGTATTTATGGATAAGTTCAATAATCCAATTTTTTCAACTGAATCTTTTGTAATCCAAGAGAGAATTTTAAAATTGAAAGTAAATGAAAATACATTTGTAAGGGGGACTTATTATATAAAAGCATTTATTCATCTGGCAAATATTGAGCAGATTGATTCAATTGAACAAGTCTGTGATTTTGAAATTATAGACAAGGGATCAAAGTTTAAAAAACACGGAGATTATCAATATGGATCTGTTTTTATTGATACTAAATGGATTAAATAATTTATTTGAAAAAATTTATACCAATAAGAATTTTAGAAGGCGATATTATGTTTGATAAGCCAGCAAGAGTTCGGATGCCGTATTCTTGGGTAGAGTATATTCCTTTTGCATTTAAGCTTATTGAAGTTTTATCACCGAAAGTTGTTGTTGAGTTAGGTACACATAGTGGAAATTCATTTTGTGCATTTAATCAGGCTATAAAAAAATTGAATCTAAACTCTATGTGCTTTGCTATTGATACATGGGAGGGAGATAAACATTCCGGAAAATATGATTTTACGGTATTTAATGAATTATATAGTTATTGTAAAATTCACTATAATCAAAGTGCTTCATTGTTAAAAAAGTCTTTTGATTTCGCATTAGAGGATTTTCAAAATCGCACTATTGATTTATTGCACATTGATGGTCTTCATACATATGAAGCTGTTTTTCGCGATTTTCATAGTTGGCTTCCTAAGTTAAGTGATGAAGGAGTAGTGTTATTTCACGATATAAATGTATTTGAAAGTGATTTTGGAGTACATAAGTTTTGGAGTGAAGTAAAAACTCAATTTCCCTCATATGAATTTTTATTTGGTAATGGACTTGGAGTGCTATTTGTAGGGAGTAAAATACCACATGAATTTATTACAAAAACTTTAGAGTATCTATCAAATGAGTTGGTTATTAAAATCTTCACTCTACAAGGAAAACTAATACAATCAAATATTGAAAAAGAAGAGAGCAATGAGGAGGTGTTAAAACTTAAAAAAGAAGTTCATTCACTTAATTTTATACTTGAAAAATATAGAAAATCAAGAAGCTATTACATAGGAAGCTTAATTATTAAGCCATTTAGTATCATAAAAAAAAAGTGTAAATAACAAAACCAAAATTGTAGTTGCAAAAAGTAAGTATAGTTGTTCCATGTTATAATCACTCCAGATATTTGAGAAAACGTTTGGATAGTATACTTAATCAAACATTCACTGAATTTGAATGTATTTTACTTGATGATTCGTCTGATGATAATAGTGTAGAAATTCTGCAAGAATATGTAATGCGTGATTCAAGATTTATTTTGTATACTAATAAAATTAATTCAGGATCAACATTTGCACAATGGAATTATGGTGTTTCCTTATCAAAAGGAAAGTATATTTGGATAGCAGAATCTGATGATTATGCTGATCCTAATTTCATATCAATTTTATTAAGTGAACTTGAGAATGATTCAGAATTGGTATTAGCATACTCACAGAGCACTATGATTAATAGTGATGGTAAGGTATTAGGGCATTGGAAATATGAATCTGAATTATTTCAGAGAGCATTTAAAAAAAATGGCGTTGAATTTATATATAATTACCTTATTTATACAAATTTAATACCTAATGCGAGTGCTGTTTTATTTAAGAGAGATAATTATATTCAAGTTGGACAAGCAGTAGCTTCATTAAAGAATAATGGTGATTGGCATTTATGGCTTAAATTATTAACTACTGGAGCAATATATTATTTCCCTAATAGTTTAAATTATTTTCGACAGCATAGCAGTAGTGTTACATATAAAGCCAAAGTAGATATACTTAGCAATCAAAAGTTTGATTTAAATATTACAAAGCTCAGAAAACATTTTGCAAAGTATTTGAGCAATCAAAAACCTCAATCCTATTTAATGTTATTAAAAAAAAATAACCTTCTAATTTCTTATGAATGGGGAGCTTATGGATTGTTTGCTAAAGAAAGAAGAAGTTATTTGGTTGCTATGATATATATAGTTAAGTCTAGTTTCTTTTCTGGTTTCAAATCATACTATTTAAAAAAATTAGTATTTGGGAATTTCTATTATCGTTTGTTCCAGAAACCCTGAATTATTAAGTGCTTTATCAAAGAATCTATCACAATCTATTGGTTGTGAATACGAATTATTGTATAAAAATAATAATTCACTTAATAGTTCAATTGCCTCGGTTTATAATTCCCTTACTCAACAAGCTAAATTTGAGAATATCATCTTCTTGCATGAAGATATTGAGTTTTTATCATCTAATTGGGGGAGTATAATTCAACAAATTTTAACTGTTCCCTCAATTGGCCTGGTTGGATTATCTGGTTCAATTTACAAATCTAAATTCCCAGGAGTTTGGTCTGCGGCATCAAAACAAACATATCGAATTTCTGGAAGTAATTTTTTGACAGATTTGAATACAAATTATTTGTATTCAAAAGTAACTGTAATTGATGGTTGTTTTATGGCAACCAAAAAAAAATTAATGATCAATTTTCAGTTTGATGAAAAACTTAAGGGTTTTCATTGTTATGATGTTGACATTTCATTGCAAATGAAAGACAAATACGAGGTTGTTGTTGCAAATGACATAAAATTTCATCATTTTTCAGAAGGTTTTCAAAATTTAGATTGGCTGCATTCAAGTTTTTATATCCATAAAAAGTGGCAAATGAAATTGCCAGCTATAACTGATGCCTTAGAATGTAGTAATTGCAAGTTGGAAGATTATCTGGCTGCACAAAATGTATATAATGTTATTCATCGCTTAAGATTCTCTAACTATCTCATACTCAAGTTTTACTTTTTATTCATATTTAAATATTATAGATTAAATAAATTCAGATACACTAAAAAAACGTTTAAATATTTTGTTCAATGACATTATATAGACAAATCCTTTGAAAGTAATACATTTTTATAACGGAAAGGGAGGGGGTATTCAAACAGTAATTTCACATTTGATTAATTATCGCATCGATAATAAAATTACATATGAAATTATTTATTTAATTGAAAAAGAATTTGTAATTAATTTTCAGCGTATTCCATTAAATAGTTTTATTTCAGAGAAATACTTTATCTATAACAAGAATTGGAACTTTTATTATACACTTAAACAATTAAAACAATTAATCCCAGATTCAGATTCAATTTTAGTTACTCATGATTGGCTTGAATTGGCATTGATAACCCAACTAGGATTAAGTAATCCAACACTTTCTTTTCTGCATGGTAATTATGATTATTATCTGAAACTTTTCTTGCTGCATAAAAAAAGTGTTAATTTGTTTCTTTCAGTAACAAAAGATTTGATTGTAAGCATCGATCAATCATGCCAAAAATTTAATGGGAAAATAGAATACTACTCCTGTCCTGTTCCAGATTTTTCTTATCATGAAAAAAAGTATGATAAACTCAAAATTCTCTTTATTGCTAGTAATTTAAAAGACCAAAATAAAAACTTTAAGTTGTTACCGCAAATTGATAAAAATTTAATATCTAAAAATACTTATGTAGAATGGCATATAGTGGGTAATGGATTTAGTAAAAAGGAAGTAATTACCCTTTTCGATGATGTATCATCTCGTGTTAACTATTATGGCTATGTAAAAAATGATGAATTGAGTCAGATTTATAAAAAAGTAAATGTCTTGATTAATTGTTCATTTAAAGAAGGTCTACCTATCACAGTTGTCGAGGCAATGAAACATGGAGTTATCCCAATAGCTTATGATTGGGGCGGATCAGCAAAAGAGATAATTAAAGATAAATCTATTGGTATAATTGTAGAGCAAAACAGTTCCGAATACTTTTCTAATGCTATTTTAGAATTGTTGGATTCTCAATTTAAATTACCAAAAATTGCATTAAACGCACACAAAATTGCAACTCTTAAACATTCTTTTGTAAATCAAATTCAAAAATTCGAATATTTTCTTATTAGTATATGTGATTTGAAGTCGAATAGAACTCCCATTAAAGTATATGGAAGTAGATTAGACCATCCCAAAATACCCAATTTCGTTACAAAAATTTATAGACGAACTGTTAGAGTAATTTATGGTTAGTGTTTTAATGACTTCTTATAATAGAGAAAAGTATATTCGTGAATCCATCGATAGCATTCTCCGACAAGATTATAAAGATTTTGAATTAATTATTGTAGATGATGCATCTACAGATTCAACATGGGATATTATAAATGAGTATACATTAAGAGATAAACGGGTAAAGGCATATAGGAATTCAAAGAATCTTGGCGATTATCCTAATAGAAACCAAGCGGCAAATTATGCTACTGGAGAATTTATAAAATACTTGGATTCGGACGATATAATGTCATCAAATTGTTTATCAGAAATGGTTTCTAAAATGGATTCTTACCCAAATGCAGCATTGGGTTTGATTTCTTTATTTGATGATACGCTGCATATTTATAAGGAGTGTTTAAGTCCAAACGAACTTTATCAGCAATTTTATTTCAAAGGAAATTTGATTAATTGCTGCCCAAGTAGGATAATAATTCGGAGAAAATACTTTGAAATTTTAGGTCGTTTTCATTCAGATCAATATTTAAGTGATACTACTTTCCTTTTACGAGCTTGTGCAAAATATGATGCTGTCATTTTTTCAAAAGAATTAATTTATTGGAGAGAACATCTAGAGCAAGAATATTTATTAGCTAAAAAAAATAATTGGTACGAGCGATATAGATTTTCTTATATGATGAATCATCTTATGCATGATGCTTGTCCTTTATTAAATATTGAAAAAAAAATGGCAATAAGAAATATTAAAAATCGATATGCAAGAAAATTTCTATTTTCACTTTTAAAGTTTGATTTTAAAAATGCTATTTTAATTTTCAATCAATGCGGATTTAATATATTTGATATCCTTGTATCATTCCGTAGAAACTCTTATCCTAAAATCATTTGAGTCTATTTGTAATTTATCTGATTTTTAAAATATGATTGTAGGGAAGATTATTTGCAAGTATCCACTTTTCATTGTTAATTATCGATAATTTTGAAAATACTACTTATTGCAGATCCTTTAATCACGGTTCCACCTATCAGATATGGTGGAATAGAAAGGGTTGTAGGCCAGTTAGCTGAAGAATACTTGTTGTTGGGTCATGAAGTTAGTATACTTGCTTCTAAAGGAAGTTATATTCAAGGCTGTAAAATTTATTTTAATGGAAAGTCGGGGTATCCACAATCAAAAAAAGACCGATTTTTAACTTTAACTAAGACGTGGTTCTTTCTAATTTTTAATTATAAAAAATTTGATTTAATTCAAAATTTTGGAAGATTACTATATCTATTACCGGTATTGAAAACCGATATTAAAAAAATAATGTGCTATCAAAGAAAGATTACTGTAAACAATATAATTTGTCTACAGTATATTTTTCCAAAGAATTTAATTTTATCAGGATGTAGTAGAAATTTAATTTCTAGTACTAGATTAGTGATGGATTGGTCAGTTGTTTATAACCCTGTGAAGACTTCGTTGTATAATAATAAAAATTCAATAGGCACAAAAAGTCCTTTAATTTTTCTTAGCCGTTTAAATAAAGAAAAAGGATGTCACATTGCAATTGAAATTGCTAAACTCACAGGGGAACAATTAATTATAGCAGGAAATGTTTCTATCGATAATGAAGAGCATAAGTATTTTAAGGAATTAATCGAACCTAATATTGATGGTACTCAAATAATCTATGTAGGGGAATTAGATGATGTTCAAAAAAACCATTATTTGGGGCTTTCAAAGGCTATGTTATTTCCAATTATTTGGGATGAGCCATTCGGAATTGTTATGGTTGAGGCAATGGCATGTGGTACTCCTGTTATAGCATTTAATCGAGGAGCTGTTGACGAAGTTATTGATGAGGGTATTACTGGATTTAAAGTTAGAAATAAGGAAGAGATGATTTCTGCAATAAGTAAAATTGACAAGATTGATAGAAGTAAATGCCGAGAACAAGTTAAAAAAAGGTTTGGTATTTCAAAAATAGCAACTGACTATCTATCAATTTAGAATGCACACTAAAATTGTTTTTGTAACATCTGCTCAGCCTTCTGCTAATCCTCGAATGCTAAAATCTGTAATAACTTTATTTAATCTAGGGTATGATGTAACAGTTATTTATGCAAGAATATCACCATGGGCAAATCAATTTGATGAACAATTATTTGAGCAATTTAGAAAAATAAATTGGGTGGGTGTAGGAGTAAGAAATCAGAATTCGATTCTGTATTATTTATATAGAATGCGACAAAAAATTTGGCGCTTTTATGAAACGGTTTTATTTAATATTTCATCGCCTTCTGCCAAGAGTTTCACGATGTATAGTCAGGAGCTTGAAAATAAGGCTAGAAAACAAAAGGCACATCTGTTTATAGGTCACAATTTAGGTGCTTTAAAAGCTATTTATACAGCTTCAATTTACAATGCTTCAAAAGCAATATTTGATTTAGAAGATTATCATCGTGGAGAACATAAATCTGATAGTTTTTACTATAAAGTAATTTCCAAATATGAAGCATTTTACTTGCCGAAAGTAAATAATTGTACTACTTCTAGTCCAATGATTGCAGAAAGGTATGGGTCACATTTTCAGGAACTTAATTTAAAAGTGTTTTTGAATGTGTTTTCTACAACGTACGCTCCTAAAAAAGTGATGCCCTTTTCCAAAAAGCCTCTTAAAATAATTTGGTTTTCTCAACATGTTGGAACAGAAAGGGGGCTTCAGCTGCTATTAAAAGTAATGAAGAAATTTGATGTTGATGAATTGACTTTAACAATTATTGGGAATATAAATGTTGAAAAAAGAAAGTATTTTTTGAATTTTATTGAATCTCATAAAATAAATAAAAAAAATATAAATCTTAAAGAAGTGATTTCTGAACATCAATTATTTCAGGAATTACATAAACATCATGTTGGAATAGCTTCTGAAGTTATCAATCTAGAAAATAGGGATATCTGTTTAACCAATAAGTTATTTTCATATCTTCTCTCAGGCCTAGCAATTGCTGCAAGTAATACAGCAGCTCAATCTCAATTTTTTAATGTAAATAGAAATTTAGGATTTGTTTATCAGATCAATGATGAAGAATCACTTTTTCAAGGTTTAAAAAAGTATATTCAAAATCCAAGTTTATTGGAAATGCATAGAACAAATGCTTTAAATTTAGCATTAAGCAAGTATAATTGGGAAACTCAATCTTCTAATTGGGTTTCATTTATTCAAAAACAAATCAATTCTTGCGAAATATCTTAATTATTAATTCTCATTATCCACCATCAAATTTAACTGGTGTTCATAGAAGCAGGAACTATGCCAAGTTTCTCCCGCAATTTGGATGGAACCCAGTTGTTTTAACAATAGACCCTAAAGACCATGAAGAAAATTTAGATTTTGACTTGAATAAGCTTTTGCCTTCTAATCAACAAATTGAGCTGGTTCGTGCTTTTAGAATTACAAAGCCAAGAGTGATTGGTGATTTAGGTTTAAGGGCTTTTATCCATTTATCAAAACGTGCAGAAGAAATTATTAAGACAAAAAAAATTGACTTTGTATATATATTTATTCCCTCTTTTTATCTATCACTCTTAGGTCCTTTATTGTATCGTAGATTTAAGATAAATTATGGCATTGACTATATCGATCCATGGGTACATTTCTTTCCTGGTTCTGAGAATTTATTTAGTCGACATTGGCTTAGTACACAACTTGCTAAACTTTTAGAACCTTTTGTAGTTAAAAATGCTTCACTTATTTCCAGTGTGTCATCGGGTTATATTGAACCGATTTTTCAGCGAAATCCTGATTTGCAAAAAAAAACAAAATCTTTATCAATTCCATACGGATGGGATTCTGATGAGCAGTATGCTGTTGATCGAATAGAAAGGGTTACAACCCTTTTTCATCCTTCAAGTAAATTACAATTGGTGTATACCGGCGCTTTCCTGCCGAAATCAGTCGAAGTACTTGAAAATCTTTGTAAGATAATTAAAGCTAACATTGATTTATTTGAGGATGTAGAAATACATTTTATTGGTACCGGCTTGCCAGCATCTTCAAATAGGAGGCCTACTATAACTGAAATCGCTTCTAGGTTTAATCTAAGTGGAACTATCCTATTTGAACATCCTGAAAGAATATCTTATGTTGACGTATTGCATCATATTAAACAAAGTGATGGTTTGTTTATTCTTGGTAGTACAGAATCGCATTATTCGCCAAGTAAATTGTTTAATGCATTCGTAATGAAGAAACCCATTTTTGCCATTTTACATCCTGAGAGTAGTGCAATAGCAATTATTGAGAATACAAAATGGGGTTCAGTTTGTTCCTATACTCCAGATGAAAACACCACTTTCTCTCTTTTCTTTATTGAAAGTTTCAGAAAGTGGAAACATAATACTCTCGCCAACAAATGGGAATTTGATCATGAATATGCTTCAAATTATAACGCTTCTACAATCACGGCAAAGCTATCGGAAGTCTTAAATGATCTTGTATAGAATTCAATACAATGACTCCCTTTAAGTTAGCAATTATCACTACTCACCCCATTCAATACCATGCTCCACTATTTTCCTATTTATCTTCCCATTCCCATTATTCGATTAAAGTATTTTATACACTAGGTAATCAGGGCGCTGATGTGTACGATAAAGATTTTGGTATTAAACGATCCTGGAATCTTGATCTTCTATCTGGCTACGACTATGAATTTCTTATAAATACCTCAAAGGGCTCCTCCTCTGATTTCTTTTGGGGTGTAAATAATCCAGAAATTATAAAAAATATCAAGGAATATAATCCCAATGTGATTTTAGTATATGGGTGGAAGCACTACAGCCATTTTACTATTTTAAACTATTTTAATGGTAAAGTCCCGATTTTATTTAGAGGTGATTCAACTACATTGGATGATAAAGCAAAAAACATCCTATTTACTATATGTAAATACGCTATTCTGAAATCGGTATATAGAAAAGTAGATTATGTATTGAGCCCGGGTAAAGCGAGTGATCAATATTTTCTAAATGCAGGAATTCCAAAATCAAAAATAATTAGGACGCCACATTCGGTCGATAATCAAAGATTTGAATTAATAGGAGAAAGAGAACATTCAAGATTATTGGAGCTTAAAAGTGAGCTTTTGATTTCAAATAGTGATTTTGTTTTTCTCTTTGCCGGTAAATTTATAGAAAAGAAAAATCCATTTTTATTAATAAAGGCTTTTGAATTATTAGCCCAAAGTAATCATAACGTAAAGTTATTGCTTGTGGGTAATGGAAATTTAGAAATTGAAATGAGAAGGCAAGTTGCATCTTCGCCTGTATCTATTTCAAAAAGAATAATTTTCCTGCCTTTTCAGGATCAACAGCAAATAAAATTAATCTACAAGCTTGCCAATGTTTTTGTCTTGCCTTCAAAAGGTCCAGGTGAAACATGGGGTCTATCAGTGAACGAATCATTGGCATCTGGTACGCCAGTTATT
>VFQS010004490.1_pt1 | contig 10097 bp, 12 predicted proteins | sample 3512361 | NCBI WGS metagenome assembly VFQS01 (sample SAMN10412375, study PRJNA504923) | tailings metagenome | isolation source: Relicate 1 Philex TSF3 active mining | place: Philippines | reverse complement strand
TCCGGTCCCCTCCTTAAAATCATCTACAGTCACCTTGCGCTTTTTGATATAATGTAGAACCACTATAATAACTAAAGTAATGACACCGATCCATAAAATGTTGACCTGACGAGAAACGGCATAGTAGAAAACTGTCAATAGGATCACTAATCGGGTTATGGCATTTAATTTTTCGTTTACAGACATACAGGGGGCAGGCCACATATTCAAGATATGTGATTTATTCAATAATACGGTCGGGTCTTCTAACCAAAACTTAACAGACATATATATTTATTTTTTATTTTTCTTTTTCTTAGACTTCTCAGCCTTTTCTGCTCCGTCAGGACGGAAACTGATGAATTCCAGTTCCTCGTCGGTGTATCCATTTGACTTTACAGGGTGTTCTGTAGTTGTTGCTACTGGGTCTGTCTTGTTTTTATTCAATTTGGCGGTCATTCGTTCGCGTGTTTTCGCCATATTCATATTTCGTTGTAAATGCGCCTGCATCGCGCCCATATTCATTTTTCCGCCACCACCACCTAATCCCATACTGCGCATCATAGCCTCTATATTTTGCGCGCCAGGCATATTTTTCATTGTAGACATCATTTCACTGACCTCTTCCATTATTTCGCTCTCCTTGATTTCGCCGCTTTTCATTTTGGCGTCCATTTTCGTCCCGATGGTTTTCACCATATTCATCAGTTTCGTCGGGTTCTTGAACAGTTTTTTGAAGACGTCGTTTACATTGCCCGTTTCCAAATCCTCCTGCGACAAATTGAGTTCGGTCGCAGTTTCTTCGGCGATTTCTTGCGCGATTTTGCCCAATTTCCCTTTTAAGAGTCCTTTCAAATGGTCGTGTAAACCTTCCGCGTCTGGAACAGTAGTCTGATTATCACCGAATTCGCGTTGTAATTGTTCTACAGTTTCGGTCAGTTTGTCTCTGAATTCGTCGCCGCTGATAGCCTCGAATAAATTGGCGGATTCTCCAAGATTTTCTTGGGAGTTTACATCGCCGATGATACTAAATAAAATAAGTTGTAGATATTTCCAAATGATTCCGCGAGTGTTATCGGAAATGTCGGATGCCCAGACGTATTTGAAATCAACTTCTGGAATGAAATCGACGCGGACCTCGGACTCTGCGGCGAATATTTCTGCGTTTTGATACAGTATATCCAAAAATCTCTCGGGGAAAACCTGTAGACAATGATTGAAATTGTTTTCAGGAGGGGCGATTTTGATAAACGCTATTTTCTCGGCGAATTCGGGAAATGTAGACGAAATGTCTGACAAAAAATCGGAATATACTTTTGCGAATTTATCAATGGATTTGTTGCTCATATTGTTTAAATACATATTCTCCTTTTATATTGTTTGTTCGCGCTTGTCGCAGGTTTCGATAATATAATAATTTCCGACGATTTTTTTGTTTTATTCATACTGTATGATCCGTGTATGAAAAGACAAAAAATTGAAATACTTTATTTTATTTTACACCTTTGCACATTCTAAACGCCGACCTTTGGTCGGCGTATTTGAATATTCTTAGGTAACTGTTACTTTGCAACTGATAATTCGCCTTTTATACCCAAGAAATCGCCGAAGGCGATTTCAGGGTTATATAATCGGCGATTTAAAAGTGCAAAGGTGTATAATAAAATTATAACACAACGCAATAACAACATAAAATGTCAAATATTATTATTGGTACTTTTGAAAATTACGAATTAGAACCTCGTCCTGAGGTTGTTTCTATTGAAGATTCCGGGGTTCTAAATCACCCACCTGGAATAAAATGGTATTACAGATACAGTCCTGATACAGTATGGTATGACGTTAACGGTAATGTAAAACCTAGAAAACCTAATGACCACCTTAGACTTAGACCTTTCTGCGGATTTGCTAATATCGATGAAAAAAAAAGATATTTGAAATGGCGAAAAGACGAAAAAAAAATAATACAAATAATTTTATCTGGTAAAACAAAGCCAACGCAACATAAAAAAAAATAAAAAAATAAAAAAAAGGCGGATTGCCCTTTTTTTATTTGGGGTTCATAAACTTTGTGCGGAGTTTCTTATTTTTTGTTTGTTCTTGTATAACGACGTTTCTTGTGTTTTTTATTTCGAGTTTTTCGTTTTCCTCCTGTAGAACCTAATGTATTATTTACAGGATAAACAACCGGAATACCTTGAGAAGTTTCTGATACAAAAAGAGGTGGAGTTGGTTTGCCGGTGATGGTTGGTTTACTAGCGATGGTTGGTTTGCCGGTGATGGTTGGTTTACTGTCGATGGTTGGTTTATTACTAGGAATATTATGTTTATCAAGTAGACTATCAAATACGGTATTATGGTATTCCCCTCCTTTTCTCAGTGGCTTACTTATATAATGGGTTGAATAACCTTCTAACAATATCGGATATTTATAGCCCATCATTTCTAGTGAGGGACCCTCATCTTTAATATAATCTAAGTCATCTGGAAAGTTGAAATCGCTGATGCCTTCTACAAGGTATTTATTATAGGACGAATCATTATCAATGTAGTCGCGATGTAGATGGAATAATATAGGTGCTTGCTTCGTGAAGACGATTTTATTTCCTAAATCAGAAATGGTTTTTTCAACATCCTTAATATCGCATTCAAGGACTTGTTTAAAATTCATATTCAATTCTTTGATATCATCCATAGTTTTTGGACGTAGTTTATCACTGTAGGCGCCAAATTGTTGGTTATCATATAAGTTCAATACGATTTCAGGAATACCAAAGATAGAATTAATATCTGTCAATTCAGTTCCTCTTATATTAAAATTACGAGGTTCTACACCACTCGAATTAAGCGCGGATATAGCAAATAACTTTTTTACCACATTAATATCGAATGTTGAACTATCAACATTTTTAAATTTATATTCAGGAGAATCTATTCTCGAAATCCCAATATAACCATCAATGTTTAATTTTTGTTTCAATTCATTTGATATACAAGGGTCATATATAAAACGAGGACATTGCTTAGAATATCCTTCTGGGTAATATTGATATATGTCTTCTATGGTTGGAACATCGGGGTTGTTAACTTTTAAATTAATATATTCCAAATGTAGCAAATCTGACAGATTAATAGGAGAAGGACGCATCGCAGCAAATAAACGAATATCTCTATTTAATACACACATGTGACATTTTTTGTAAGGATAAATCTCCATTGCGTAATAAGGAATTGGATAAAAAAATTTTAAATCACTAGAATAAGGATAATACGGAGGTTTAGTATTCAAATTATATACATCTGTTTCGTGACTATATGTATAAAGCATTAATCCTTTGGGTAATGTAATAATAGGAAATTCATGATTATCAACAGTTTCAATATGAATTTTGTAGGGATTATCTACTTGATATAATTCTTCTTTAATTTTTTTATAATCGTCGACATTATCTGAAAATTCAACTTCTTTCAAAGTTATGGATGGACGAACACTTTCATCTCGAATTTTTTGTTCCTGGAGTTGGTTTTTTTCTTTAATTTTTGGTTCCAACTTAATAAAATCTTTAATTGATGATTTTGATACACTAGTATTAGAGAATATATTGTTTATCTCAGTAACATTATCGAGATAACTTACCCAACTATTTAAATCTTTATTAAACTGGGTACACCCCTGAAACATATCCCCCATATTAGTAACCTTACTTAGTTTAGGTCCCCACATATTTAATGGTTGATTAAACTGGGTACACCCCTGAAACATAGATTTCATATTAGTAACATTACTGACGTCCCAACTATTTAATGGTTGATTAAAACTATAACAATCATTAAACATACTTTTCATATTAGTAACCTTACTGACGTCCCAACTATTTAATGGTTGATTAAAACTATAACAATTACTGAACATACTTTCCATATTAGTAACATTACTGACGTTCCAACTATTTAATGGTTGATTAAACTGGTTATCCTCATGAAACATAGCAGCACTCATATTAGTAACCTGAAACATAGCACTCATATTAGTAACTTTACTTACGTCCCAACTATTAAGAGGGTGATTAAACTGGATACAATCCTGAAACATAGCACTCATATTAGTAACTTTACTTACGTTCCAACTATTAAGAGGCTGATTAAACTGGATACAATCCTGAAACATACTTTCCATATTACTAACATTACTGACGTTCCAATTTAATGGTTGATTAAACTGTTTACAGCCCTGAAACATAGATTTCATATTAGTAACATTACCTAGTTTAGGTCCCCAACTACTTAAATCTTTATTAAAATAAGTGCAGTTTTGAAACATACCTTCCATACTTGTAACATTACTTACATTCCAATTACTTAAATCTTGATTAAATACCACATTTAAAGCAAACATACGATCCATATTAGTAACATTACTAACATTCCAATTACTAATATTTTGATTAAATAGTATATTATCGAATAACCTACTCATACTAGTAATATTTGAAACATCCCAATCACTAAACTTTCCATAAATCCAATCTGGTTGATTCCAGTATTCAATCTTTTGTGTATTGTCCATATTTCTATATACCTGAATCGCAGCATATAGTTCCTGGTTGCTTTTAGGAGTAAATGTAAAAAATTCCATATATATATAATGAAATAAAAAAGGGCAAGCGCCTTTTTTTATTTGTGGGTTTACGAGAAATAAACTTTGGATAAGGCTGTCAGGTTCTGAATATGTTTCATCGCCTTTTCTCTATTTGGCGCCGCCATTTTTTTAACGGAATCTCGCAATTGGTCGATTTTATCTAAAATGAATTTGGATTTTTCTACAGAAGCCAAATCGTCGGAATAATCTTTATTGAAAAAAAACTCGATATCCCCTTTTAAAATAACATCCGCGTATTTATCTGTAACAAATTCCTTCCATACACCAATTATTTTTTCAGGCTCAATCATTCCAATTGTTTTTTGTAATGTAGCAATTTCTATATCTCCAGGAAACACTTCTACAATCTCAGAAACAAATCCCGACAATTTAGTGGAAAACCCATTCAACGCTAATTTCTTCTTATCTGACATATTTGTATAATAATATACGCTGCGTTTATATTATTTGCGGCATCTGTTTTACTATTTTGGATTGGATGGCTTCATACAAATCCGGCTTCTTCATTTTGTCGTGATTTATATGTAACACTGTAGCAATATCCGATAAATCCGCCAATTTATATGTCGAAATCGATTTGAGCGGTTTCTCCGGATTTTCAACAATAAATTTGTTGGTAGGTAATTTATCTACAGGTCCGTCGTAGACATAATTTGTGAACTGGTGCCATTGCTGCGGTTGCTGCTGCTGAAAACAAACACAAATGTCGTCGAATACCAATGCCACAGACAAATTGTCCATTTTACAAATGGCAGAGAATGTCTCCATATTTATTTTCTGTCCAGCCGACAAATACGATTCGTATTTTTCCAATTTCTTTCCAGGTTTCACATATTTGCGAAGTCTTTCTACAATGCCTATTTTTTCATTCGCCTCTAGTATAGCCCATTTTGAATCGAAATTGGAAATGTCAATTGCCGGAGGCACCAATTTTCGGTATATCATATACAGTTTGTCCTTTGACATAAATTCCGGAATAGGTTTTTTATGGGGCTGTATTTGCGGACGTGTTTGTGGAGATTGTATACGTGTTTGTGGGATGGATTGGGTTGTAGGATCATACATAAACTGTTTTAATTTTTCTAATACAGATTTATAATCTTTTTTTGCTATCATATTTTTTACGGCATTGTAGAGACTTCCATCTGAATATGATTTGCGCGATTGTGTTTCTACAGGTGGATGATGGCGATGGTGGTGATGTTTTTTTATTCTTCCGTCGTCATTAGAAGAATAAAAAGCGTGTTTGCTTTCTTTTCGGATATCGCTAATTGGTTGATACTTTCGCATAGGCTTCTTACATATATATAATAGCATTTGCTTAATTCAATTTTTTGCGATGTAAATATATGGGTATATTGAAAAACTGTAAAATATCGGATACATCCGACGATTCTACAACATCCAAAACGGGTGTTTGTAAACAAATTGATGATAATACTACTGTAGAAGACCTTCCATCCATATTTCAAGCCGACCCTAATCGCAATAAATGTAAATCTTATTACCACAAATTTTTATACAGTAAAGGATACTTAGTAGATGACGAAAAAACAAAAGAACAATATATTGAGGCTTACGACGAATTTTTAAATACGCCAGTTGCTGAGAATGCTGAGGCGAATGTTGAAGCGATAGACCATAAAGATATTGATGTAACACTTGATGAACTACCAGAAGCGACCCCTATTGAAGCAAAACCTGTAGAAGAATCCGCTCTAGAAGAAATCCGCGGTGGCAAAAGAACGCGTCGTCGTCGTAGGCGTCATCGCAAGAAGTCTAGGCGACATAGACGGTCTTTACGGCGCCCATAAGTCCGTCATCGCCTACCACGCGGTAATGAACGTGGCTGTCCAACACTCTTCCTCCAGGAACAGAATATTTAGTTCCTTTGTCAAATTGTAGAACCGCTTTTCCCTCCGCATCTGCCATTACAACACCGGCGTTGGCGAATTTGCCATAAGCGTCTTTTACAGGAACTACTTCTGTTCCAGGAAGGGCGGACCAGTAGGCGACTTTAGAATTAGGAGCGACCTGGACAGACACTTTCGTGTTGCCTTGTCCGGATTTTAGAGGAATGAGAGAAGGCGCCATAGCACATTCTCCTAAAAAAGGCAGCCACAATGTTCGGTCCATCGCCAAATAGACGGCGGCGACGAACGCAATAAACATTCCTACAGTGTATTTCTTGGAAACGTAAATGGTATAGGCAATGTAGAGCATAACAACAGCAGCAGATAATAAATGTGCGTATAAATGAATGTACATTTATAATATAGACAGATTTTTATATACACCTGTAGAGACAATATGTATTATTTGAAAATAGATGTAAGGGAGAGGGATTTGTGCGCAGCACTTCAGGGCTCGGCGGAATACACAGTAGAATCACTACATTTGGGCGACGTGGCGATTGTCGACGAAAATGGTAAGGAGCATTTCTTGTTCGAGAGGAAAACGGTTGCCGACTTGATGGCGAGTATTACGGATGGCAGATATGAGGAGCAGTCCGCCAGACTTTCCGCGCAGCCCGATGTTCACGCGCATAATATTATCTACATTGTAGAAGGCGTTCCTGACAAATCGGTGTTGGACGTTCCAGCAAAACGCGCCATATTTTATTCGTCGATGATATCTACAATGTATTACAAGGGGTTTTCGGTATTTAGAACTAGCGGGGTAAAAGAAACCGCCGAATACGTCAGCCGTTTTTTGGGCAAATTAAATTCGGATTTGAAAAAGGGGCGCGTGCCTAAATACAATATGTGTGTCGGAGGTGTCGGCGTAGAAGAACAGCCGTCGTATGCGAGTGTAATCAAAAAAGTAAAAAAGGAGAATGTGAACCCGGAAAATATTTGCGAAATAATGTTGTGTCAAATACCAGGAATAAGTAATTCTACAGCGGAAACCATTGTAGAAAAATACGCGACCATTCCTGAATTAGTGGATGCGTTAAGGACGGACCCGACTTGTTTAGATGAACTGAAATACAAAGTAGTGAAAAAAGACGGCGGCGAAATGTTGCGGAAACTAAATCGTCCGAATATAGAAAACATATTCAAATATTTCGGAATGAATGTTCCTGTGCCTGAAAAAAAGAGTCGGAAGAAACGGGATAAACTAGTGGTGGATAAACTAGTGGCGGATAAACAAAAAGAGGGGGATAAACAAAAAGAGGGGGATAAACAAACCTCCGTATAAATGTGTATATGAATCCTTGCGCCGAAACTACCCTATTTTTAGTAATATTAACCATTTCTACAGGGATTTTTACATCGTTCGTGTTAGATAATGTTACAAAGGTCATTTTCGCGGAAGATATTCCTCATAATAGACCTACACCTATAAATTGTGATATGTGTTACAAAGAATGTTGTTTGTATGATAATTGCGCCAGATGCCTGTAAATGTGTAAAATATGTAAAACGCGAATTGTTTACATATTTTTATCGGGGATTATACACTTGAGTATGTTGTATACTAGATTTATATACACCCATTTCTGTTCCCTGTTGAACGATTGTTGGTTCTAACCAGTATATATTCAAATTATGTTGTTTGATAAACCAATTTAACCAATGGTCATAAGGCAGTGTTACAATATGGTCTGGTAATATACTGAGTGCCAATGTAGCGCATTTTTTACTGATAAATATTGAATCTGTACATCGGGTAGGACCTTTCGCGAAATTTAATGAGTCGGTTCCGTAGACTTTATAAATGCGTTTGTCATTACTTGCTGGAACGTGTAAATTGGCGCCGTTTCCAATAAAAAACATATCCCAGTCATCTGGTAAATCAGGTAACACTTCTGTTAACACGTCATTGAATTTTGATGACAGTATAACATCATCTTCTAAAACCAAATTATATTTAACTGTATTTAATGGGTCGGCAATCTTTTTTAGAACTTCAATATGATGTAGAAAAAGCGATATTTCAGATATTTTTATGTTTCTGAATTTAGATTTCTCTACATTTGTAATTACGTTTTGACCTTTATTAGATATGAATTCATAACTACTGTAGCCTAAATTAGTTAATTGCGCTATTAAATTGCGTTTTCGTTCTACTAAAACATCGTAATGGGTAATGTATATATTGAACATTATAATATCCTTTTGTAACATATCTTTATACCGGTGAACGGGGGGGTTATTTTCTTAGCAATTATTATGCGTAAAAGTTTATGGGTAATAATTATTAGCGTCGTGGTTCTGATTACTACTGTGTTGTATCGTCCTGTAGAGGGTTTCCAGACACTGCCGGAAGAAGAAGAGCCGAATGTCGGCGGGTTAATTAAATGTATGAACAACCAACAAATGAATGCATTAATAGATAATGATACAGGGACCTGTAGCGCAATCAATGAAAAGACTGGCGTGGACGCATTCATCGAATGTTTGAATACATCTCAACTCAAATATTTAGAACTCGGCGATAACCATTCGTGCGACAATTATGTATAAATACCGCCACAATTATGTGTAAACATAATACCGCCACAATTATGTGTAAACATAATACCGTCACGACCACATAAACATAAATCGTGTATACAATGTAGAGAATCATGGAATCATTTGAATCGAATATTAAGGAGTGGGTAAAATTAGACAATGAAATTAAAAATGCGAATAACGCGTTAAAAGAGTTGCGTGAAAAGAGGGAAACTGTAGGAAAAACAATCAACACATTTGTGCGTGAAAATGATTTGGCGGAGTCTACTATTCAAATCAGCGACGGCAAATTGCGTTTCAAACAGACGCGCGTGGAATCGGGACTTTCCTACAAATTCATTCAGACGGCATTATCCGAATTATACGATGATTCCCAAGTAGAAGAAATCATCGCGCATTTGAAAAAAAAACGGGAATATAAATTAGTGGATGAAATATGTCGCTACTAGATGCGGCGCATCGAAGATGCGTCATAAAAAATTGAATATAAATAATTGCGGATGTTATATTCAATCAAACAATGTCTTTCAGCGACGTTTCTCTACAGTTGACCAAGAAATTATCGAAAACTGTAAAGAAAAATTACGGCATATTTTTCACGCCTCCAAAAATCATAGATGCGTTAATGACATCCTGTATAAAACATTTACAATCTAGTAAAGGAATCCGCATTTTAGAACCTTCCTGCGGTTCTTGTGAATTCATCAAATACCTGGACAATAAATTCGCAGGCGCGCATATTGACGCAATAGAATGGAATGAAGATATCTACAACGCCATTAAAACTCTGGAATTCAAAAACAATGCGGTAAACATAATTCACGCCGATTTTATGGATACCGCCGCGACGACCGAATATGATTTAATTGTAGGAAATCCTCCTTACGTGGTTTGTACAAAAGAAGAAGTTCCAGACGCCTACCAGGAATACATTGTAGGTCGACCTAACAAATTCGGATTATTTATTCTACATTCCTTGTCCAAACTAGCCCCCGATG
>VFQS010004488.1_pt1 | contig 10097 bp, 7 predicted proteins | sample 3512361 | NCBI WGS metagenome assembly VFQS01 (sample SAMN10412375, study PRJNA504923) | tailings metagenome | isolation source: Relicate 1 Philex TSF3 active mining | place: Philippines | reverse complement strand
AGCCTGAACGCAACCACCCTCGCCCAGGTCGGGCAGCTGGGCGAGCAGCGGATCGGCGACAACATCATCGGCGGAGCACTGGTGCTGGGGGCCACGGCGCTGGCGATCGCGTACTCCAGCTGGTCTCAACGCCGTGGGCACGCCGAGGTGACGGATCCGGAGGCACCGACCCTGAACGCCGCCGCTTCCGCGTGAGCTCGGGCACGATCCAATCGTGAGCCAGGCCACGGGGGCTTGGGTGTGCCGCTCCCGTCACATGCGTCACTTGCGTGTCACGATGACCCCGTGCTTCCCCGTCGTTCACGCATGCCTGCCATCGGGGTGGCCGTCGCGCTGAGCCTGGTCGCCTCGGTGCCGATCTCCGCCCGGGCCGGTGACGACACCTGGCAGCCCAGCAGCTGGACGGGCATCGCGCCCGGCGCCCCCGTGCCGGGAGGCGACCTGCCCTCGGCCCCCGTGCCGGCTCCGCTCACCCCGATGGCGCCGGACGTGAACCCGGTCATCACCTACGAGCCGCAGACCACCTGCGATCCGGGACCGAAGCCGGGCGCCCTGCGGCTCCAGGAGATCATCACCACGACGTACGGCCCCGGCCAGACGGTCTGGATTCCCCGCGGCTGCAACGTGGGGCCGACCAGCGAGCACAAGGAGGGCCGGGCCGTCGACTGGATGGTCAGCGTCCGAAACCGCCAGGAGCGCGCCAACGCCGAGGCCTTCCTGAACTGGCTGCTCGGCCCCGACCAGGCGGGTCGGCCCTACGGCCATGCGCTGCAGCTCGGTGTCATGTACATCGGATGGCACGACCGGATCTGGCGCGGGTACGGCATCGATCGCGGGTGGCAGGAGCTGAAGGGCTGCTTCAGCAAGACCGAGGCCAAGTACGACAACTACTGCCACCGCAATCACATCCACATCTCCCTCACGCGGCTGGGTGCCTCGGGGGCCGACCCGACGGGGGCGCCGATCCCGATCGACCCGTCGGCTCCGCCGCCGCCGGAGGCCCCGCTGGTGGAGCCCGAACTCGTCGATCAGCCGCTCGCCCCGGCCCAGCCCGGACCTGACGACGACCTGTTCATGGCGATTGGCTCCGAACTCGGCTACTCCTCAGCTGCCGAGGGGCCGCTTCGCCCGGGCCGCCTGCGCACCGTGAACCTGAGTCCGGTGCCCGAGAATGCGACCTCGGCGCTGGTCACGGTCACCACGCGACGGGCCCGCTCGGACACCAAGGTCCGGGTCGGCCTGGTAGGCCGGAAGGGCAATGCCGTCGCATTGCGCGCCCCGAAGGCCCAGCGAAGCTCGTCCGTGCTGTCGATTCCCGTCGAAGACGGAGCCATCCAGTTGCGCTCGGCATACGCGCCGGTCGATGTCCGGATCGACGTGCTCGGCTATGCGGTCGACGGCGGGGTCTACCCCGCGGTGGGCACGGTGGCGCGGACGCTGCGCGAGGGTCGCTTCGCCGCCGGAAGCATCACGAGCGTGAAGGTGCGCGGGGTTGGATCGGTCCCGCGTCAGAAGGGGCGGGTCACCGCGGTCATCCTGCGCGTCACCGTCGAGGGCCGCGGCCAGGCGGGGCGGTTCTCCGCCTACCCCGTGGGCGGCGCCGATCTCGGCACGACCTCGGCCGTCATCCCCGCCGAGGGCCGACGGACGAGCGTGGTCGTGGCCGACATCGGCCGCAACGGCAGGGTGGCGCTGACGTCGTCGGTGCCGACGAAGGCCACCGTCGAGATCGTCGGCTACGTCAAGCGCTGAGCCCTACGCACCCGGCGGTGTGGAGGCGAGGATCTGCTCGGCCTGCTCCACGGTGGCGTTCTGGTGCAGCATCGCCATGAGGGCGCGCGTCATGCCGGCGGGGTTCGGGTGCTGGACGATGTTGCGCCCGTAGACGACCCCGGCCGCCCCCTGGTCGAGTACGGCCTTGGTGCGCTCGAGCAGCTCCCGATCGCTCACGCGGCCACCGCCGCGCACGAGCACGGGGATGCCTGTCGCCGTGCGGATCACGTGGTGGTAGTCGCTGGGATCGTCCGTGGGGTCTGCCTTGATGATGTCGGCCCCCAGCTCGACCGCCTGGCGGACCACCGCGACGACGGACTCGAGGTCGCCGTTGACCGTGTAGCCACCCGCCTCGGCATCCTTCATGACCAATGGCTCGACCATGAGGGGCATGCCGTAGCGGTCGCAGTCCTGGCGGGCCAGGAGCACGTTCTGGATGCAGGCCTCACGTACGTCGGGACGTCCGGGGAGATCGAAGAGGTTGACGACGATGCAGACGGCGTCCAGCTGGACCCCGCGCAGTGCCGGTTCGGGGACCATGAGGCTGAACAGGCGGTCTGGGAGCTCCTTGCCGTAGACGTTGGCGACGTCGGTTCGCATGACGAGGGCGGGGCGTCCGCGACCGCCGTGCTCGTGTTGAAGCAGGCTGGCCTGCCCCTGGGTCAGCTGGATGGCGTCGGGATTGGCGTCCACGAGGGTCGCCACCGTGGCGCGCAGGTTCTCGATCCCGCCGAGGAAGGCGTGCTCGCCGAAGAAGCCGTGGTCGACGGCGACGTCGAGGCAACGCCCCGAGGTGGGGTTGAACAGCCGGTTCATCCGGGGGGTGATGTCGGTCATGGGGGTCCTGCCGGTCGCCCTGCGGGATTCAGGGGGTCGGATGCAGAGTAGACCGCGAGGTCAGCACGAGGGCGGGGGCCACGCGGATGGTGATGGGGTGATTTGAGAATTTTATGCTGTTTTATGCCAGTACGTCTTGGCTCTCGGCGGCGCCGCTGAGATCACAGTGAACTCATGGGGCTTGTGTGGCGTGTCGTGAGGGAGGTTCCCTCGACGGACTGAAACACTCGGGCCATCCTGCCCCCTCAGGAGGAATGTTGATCGCCGACGTCGTTCGGGCCCTGTCCGCCATGCTCTCGTCGGAGCAGATCGCTGGCGTGACCCCTGTCGTGGCCACCGACGCGCCCAAGAAGGACTGGGCGGCCGCGCGCACGGCCCCCACGCTCAACCTCTTCCTGGCCGACATCCGCGAAGACCTCTCCCGGCGCACGACCACGTTGCTGGAAGAGCGCAACGCCGAGGGGGTCGTGGAGTACTACCACCAGCCCTTCCGGTTCTACGACCTGACGTTCACCCTCACCGCCTGGACGAATCGCCCGGAGGACGACTACGCGCTCCTCGGAATGGCACTGTCGACGCTGAACCGAACGGACTACATCCCGCAGGAGTACTGCCCGGACGAGCTCGCGGCCTTCCTCAACAACGGGCATGTGCTGACGCTGCGCGTGGGCGGGAAGATCTTCTCCGACCGCTTCGCCACGGAGCTGTTCTCCGCGATGGGCACGGACTACCACGCGATCCTGTCGATCGTCGTCACACTGCCGGTCGCATCCGGCATCCGCGAACCGGCCGGACCTCCGCAGACGCAGCCGCCGAAGATCGCCCTGTCCGATACGGCGAGCGGTGCGATGGACGAATTCCGCGGTCGCGATCCCAAGGATCCCGATGCCGGCCTGCGCACGCGATCGAGGCCGAAGAAGCCATGAGGAATCTCTTCGCGCGCAGGGAGGTCGAGTCGAACGACTCGATCGTCATCACCCTGGCCATTCTCGGTGAGCGCGTGGCACGTACGGTCGAGGATGCCCGTCTTGAGGGGGACGTGCCCGACGAGCACCGGGGGTCGTTCTTCCCGCACGACCTCATCATCCGCGACGCCCGCCTTGCGGCACCCGGCGTCCAGGACGTCACCCTGTCGCCATCGGACCTGCCGCGTCACATCGTTGCGTGGGCTGACGGCGTCGGGCTGTCTGATCGGGAGCTCGGGGCCATCCTGCTCGCCGCTGCACCATCGCTCGATCCGCGCTTCGAGCACTTCTTCATCGTGCTCAACAACGAAAGCGGAACCTCAGGGCCGTCCATCGCCACAGCCCTGCGCCTGCTGGGCATGGACCCTTCCCAGCCCGACAACCGCGCGCTGTTCGACGCGGACTCCCGACTCATCTCGCTTGGGCTCGTCGAGGTCAAGCGAGAGTCGCATCCCTTCCCTGCGCGCACTCTGCACGTGTCGGAGCGGGTGGTACGGCATCTGCTCGGTGACGACGGATTCGCCGTCGAGATCAGCCCGCACCTGCGCCGCGAGGTCTCACCTGCCGTGAGTCTGGCCTTGCTTCCCGATGATCCGCCGCTGCCTGATCCGACACCCTTCGGCGAGCCTCCCGGGCTCGTGCCTGTCGTCAAGGCGCACCCGGGATCAGGCGCCCTCAGTCGCGCCATCGCCCACCTCGCCGGCAACGGCGAGGCTGTTCTCGTGCTCGACGGCATGCTGCTTCCCGCTGACGGAGATGATCGGCGGGCCCTCGTGCGCGCGGCGTTCACCGAGGCGACCCTGGCGGCGCTGCCGCTCATCATCGACGACCGCATGGTGCCCGCCGACCTCGTCAAGGCAGACCTTGCGATGTGCCACGGCATGAGCGTGCCCGTCCTGCTGCTCACGCCCGGCAAGGTCCCGCTCGCGGACCCTCGGTGCGAGGAGGTCGAGCTCCTGCCTGCGCCCGAGCGGATGCGATCGCAGTGGTGGCCGGCTCTCGGTGCCGATGACTCGCCCGGTCTGAAGAACCTGCTGCAGCGCCTGGACCCGGAGGAGATCCGCGAGCGACTGGAGCACGGCTCTGCCCACCAGCCGGGGCGGTTCACCAGCGGCTACGCGCGACAGACCCAGCCCGTCTTCCTGCTGGATGACGTCATCGTGCCTACCAGTGTCCGCGCGGAGCTTGAGCACCTGCTCGACCGCGTGCGGCTGCGACCGACCGTCATCGATGAATGGGGCATGCGTCCGGGAGGCCTGCGTGGCAGGGGCATCACCGCTCTGTTCGCCGGCGATTCGGGCACGGGCAAGACGATGGCTGCCGAGGCGCTCGCCGGCGAACTCGGCACGCCGATGTTCCACGTCAACCTCGCCAGTGTCGTCGACAAGTACATCGGCGAGACGGAGAAGAACCTCGAGCGGGTCTTCTCCGAGGCCGAGAACCTCGACGGCGTGCTGCTGTTCGACGAGGCCGACGCCATCTTCGGCAAGAGATCCGACGTCTCCGACGCGCGTGACCGCTACGCAAACCTTGAGGTGGCCTACCTGCTCCAGCGGATCGAGGCCTTCGACGGCCTGGCCATCCTCACCACGAACCTGAGGTCCAACCTCGACCCGGCCTTCGCCCGACGCCTGGACTGCATCCTGGACTTCCCCGCCCCCGATGCCGAGCTCCGTGCGGCGATCTGGCGTGCATGCCTCGCTGAGGCCGGTGCAGAGCTCACTGACGACGAGTACCGCCGGCTCGCGACCCTGGAGATGGCCGGCGGTGCCATCCGGTCATCCTCGGTGTCCGCCGCATTCATGGCCGCCGGAAACGATGAGCCGGTCTCCTTCGTGCATGCCGTGCGCGGGGCGAAGCGCGAGTGGGCCAAGCTCGGCCTGCTCGCGTTCCCGCTGCAGTCGGTGATCGACCAGGGCGCCTCCCCACCGCCGGAAGGGGGGTAGCGACCGTGGCCGACAACTTCCCCTCGCCACCCACCCCCGAATCCGGTGAACAGCAGTACCGACGCTGGGTCGAGCATCTGAAGTCGAACGTGCGCTCCAAGGGCGCCGCCGGCAGCGCCCCGGACGACGCTGCAGACGCTTCGGCCACCACCGCAGCGGCAGGTGCCGCGGGTGGAACGGCCGCCACGGCAGGAGGCGCCGACGCTGCCACGGCCGGTTCCGGTGACACGACGATGGTGCTCGACTCGTGGTTCGTCGATGACGGCTCTCCTGTGGAGAAGTCCGTCCTGCCCCGTCCCATCGTGACCATGAGCCAGTCGCAGGTCGAGGCGGCACCCGGGCAGCCGGTGCGCCTGAAGGTGTCGGTGCGCAACGTCGGCCCGGTCGTGGAGACGTACACCCTCGGTGTCGTCGGCCCCGAGGGGTCATGGCTGTCGGTCGTGCCCAATGAGCTTTCCCTGTTCCCGGGGGCCGAGGGATCGGCTGCCCTGATGATCAAGCCGGGGCGCACCTCGAAGCTGCCCGCGGGTGACTACGTCGTCGGCGTGATGGCGCGATCGGAGGTCGACCCGCACGAGAGCACCGTCGCCGAGGTCACGATCACGGTGACCCCGTTCTTCGACTCCAATCTGGGCGTGAGCCGCACGACGATCGATATTCGTCAGCGGGCCACGACCTTCGCGCAGATCACGAACAACGGAAACAGCTTCGTCGACTTCCGCCTCGATCTCACCGATCCGGACGGATACCTGCGGTTCAAGGTCGACGAGCCGGTCTTCACCCTTGGTCCTGGCGACACGGTCTGGAAGAAGGTCAGTGTGTCGGCCCCGCTGCACCTGTTCGGCGCGTCGCGGACACTGAGCATGGTGGCGACACTCATGTCGCTCCAGGATCACACGACCGGCACGCCACTGGTGGATGTGCGCCCCAGCATCCAGCGCGTGACCCTCGTGCAGCGCGCCGCGATCCGACTTCGCCTGGGCATCTTCGGTCGGATTCTGCTGCTGCTGCTCATCATCGGGCTCATCGCGGCGTTCTTCATCAGCCGCTCGGGGATAACGGGAACGTCAGGGGTGTCCACCGGGCCGCCGCCTCCGCCACAGGGACTGACGGTGCAGCTATACGACGGCAACCAGGCGCTGCTGCTGTGGGACGCGGCTCCGGGGGCGCAGGGTTACTCGATCTACGCGGTGGGCAGTGCCGGCAATGCCCTCATGGCGGCGAGTCCCTCACCGAGTGCGAGTGCGAGTGCGAGTGCGGCGTCGTCCGCCCCGGCATCCTCGCCTGCGGCATCAGCCACGGCGTCCGCTGCGTCCTCCTCGACGGCGACGCCGTCATCCTCACCCAGCCCGGCCACGACGCCGACGCCGACGTCCAGCGCGGGTGCGACGCCGGCGCCCACCGCCACCCCGAGCGCCGGTTCCACTGCGGCCCCGAGCGCGGCACCTGCGACTTCCGCTGCGGCCGCCGCATCGATCGCACCCGCAGGTGTCGTCGGCGGAACGCTGCGCATCGTCAGTGCCTCGGTGCAGAACAGTGATGTCACGGCCTCCAGCTCCAGCCCCTCCTCATCGCCAGCCGCATCAGCACAGAGCTCGGCAGCGGCCACCAGCCAGGCGGTGGGCGAGGCCGAGCGCGCAGAGAGCGACATCGAGTCGCCGAGCTGCGGGGACTGCACCCATGTCGCCGATGTGCCCAGTGGCACTACCCGCTACATCGTCACGAAGACGATGCCCGGTCAGCAGAACTGCTACCGCATCATCGCGACGTCGGGTGAGTCCAGCTCCCTGTACACCCCGCGAGAGTGCGTGGACGTTCCTGCCGCTGACGGCAGCACGTCCTCAGACGGGTCATCGTCCTCGGGTGGTTCGAGCGGTTCGAGCGGCGCTGACTCGAGCGGCACCGAGACGGTGCCCAACGTGGTCTGCCCGCCGTACGACCCGCTTGCCTCCGCGCTCTCGACGACGTCGATCGCCATCACGTGGCTTCCGCCAAGTGAGTACAAGGAGCCTGCACCGAAGAGCAAGTCACGCAAGGGGCGCGACGGCCGCGAGCCGAAGGGCGAACCGCGCTCGATCGCGTCGGTGGAGAGGTCGGGTCCCGCAGCGATGCCGTTCGGTGGCGGATCAAGCTCGGACTCCGGGTCGAGCTCGTCGTCGACGGCCACATGTGACGCCAAGCTGCCCGTCACGGGATTCGAACTGCAGCGACAGCTGCTCGACGGCTGGACGACGATCTCTCCTGCTCCGGGGGCAAGCGACACTGCGGTCGAGGTGACGGGGCTGCAGGCAGGGGTCAAGTACTGCTTCAGGATGCGCAGCCTCGCTTCGCCCACGCCATCGGCCTACACCAAGACCTTCTGCCGTTCGACGCAGACCGAGGACTCGTCGGGCACGACGTCGACGGCAACGCCTTCCCCGTCACCGACACCTGCAGCCACCTCGACTCCCGCACCGACTGACCCGACTGGCTCCACGTCCACCCCAGCAGCGGCCATCGTCATCGAGGGCGTGCTCTGAGGACGTCCCGCCCCGCACGGGATCAGGACGAGGAGGGGCTGGACGAACCCGAGGGGCTGGACGATCCCGAGGGGCTGGACGATCCCGAGGGGCTGGGCGTGGACACCGGAGTTGCCTCCTGTCGGAAGCTGAAGCCGAAGAGCTGGTCCAAGGTCCACTCCTCCAGGAACTGGATGGCCGTGATGGCGACCTGGCCGCTGCCGTTCGTGGTGTAGGTGTCCGGAAGTGCTGGCGGGTAGACCGTCTCGATCCGCACGGTGACCTTGTCGGTGTACAGCGCCGGGAAGGTCACCACCGTGGTCCAGTCCGTGGGCTCGACGATCACGGGCAGGGAAGCCTGCACGCTGGGTGTCGCTGTCGGGGTGGGCTTGGGAGAGGCCGATCCGCTCGGTGATGCCGAACTGGTGCTGGAGCTGGGTGACGGTGTGCCCTTCGTGGAGCTGGGTGACGGTGTGCCCTTCGTGGAGCTGGGTGACGGTGTGCCCTTCGTGGAGCTGGGTGACGGTGTGCCCTTCGTGGAGCTGGGTGACGGTGTGCCCTTCGTGGAGCTGGGTGACGGTGTGCCCTTCGTGGAGCTGGGTGACGGTGTGCCCTTCGTGGAGCTGGGTGACGGTGTGCCCTTCGTGGAGCTGGGTGACGGTGTGCCCTTCGTGGAGCTGGGTGACGGTGTGCCCTTCGTGGAGCTGGGTGACGGTGTGCCCTTCGTGGAGCTGGGTGACGGTGTGCCCTTCGTGGAGCTGGGTGATGCCGACGAAGTCGCGTCATCTGTGGCCGAACCGCTCGCGGACGCACTGCTCGAGCCGGTTGCCGAGCCGCTGGCGGAGTCGGTCGGGCTTGCACTCGGCTCTGGTGGGTTGGGGTCGAGCGCCACGAAGACGAGCGTGAGGTTCTCTGGAGTTGCGAGGGCGCGCACGGCGAACTGGCCGTTCTGGATACCGGGGCGGATCACCATCCGGTCGATGGTCGTAGGTGCGGTGAACTTGAACGTCAGCTCTGTGCCCGCACCGAGGGTCTTGCTCGGTGCGGAGGCCCAGAAGGTGCGTGAATCGTCACCGACGATCGACGTCGCCGGATTGCCGTACCCGGTGGATGACGCGTCGACGCTCGCAACAGTGGCGGGAGTGCCGAGGTCGGGATCCAGCCAGTAGGCGAAGGAGCGCATGACGTTTCCGATGCCCTGCCGCACCGGTTCACCCGAAGGCGCAAAGAAGATGACACCGAGGATCAAGATGCTGATGCCGACAAGGATCAGGAAGCTCCAGTCCGTTCGCCGCGGTGGCTTCTCCGACGGGGCAAGCACGGACGTTGGCGTCCAGACCTCGGGCACGGCCGACCGGAGCGGGTAGCCGCATCGTGCGCAGTAGGAGGCGTCGACGTAGTTGCGGAAGCGGCAGTGCGGACACGGGATGCCGCCGGGGACTCCGAGGTCGTCGGGGCGGCCGATCGGAATCGTGCGCTTCTGCACCTCCTCCTGGCGGGCGGGGGTCTCCGCCGACACCGTGGCGGGCACCTCGGGCGCCTCGACGACGTACTGGAAGGGGCTCGGGGCGTCACCCTCGTGCGGGCCGGCCTCCTCCGCAGGTGCAGGCGCAGGAGCTTCAGCGGGCTCGTGATGCTGGTCGTCGCGATCCCAGAAGCGCCACCACGGAGCATCACCACCGAAGCGGCGCTTCGGGCGGGGAGGCTTGTCCTTCTTCGCGCGTCTATGACCTCGTGCATGCGTGGCCGCTGCTGCTGCCTCTGCGGTGGTGGCATCCGTGGCGGTGGCGCCCGCCTGATCGTCCTGTGGAGAGCTGGCAGCGGGGCTTCCCGGCTCTGCGCCTGGCGCGGCGCCACTTGCGTTGGGGTCGCTCGCTGTCGCAGTGCTCGTGGCGTCAGTGGTCTCAACGACGCGGGCGGTGTCTGGGCTGGCCTCATAGCCAGCGCCCTCGGCGTCATCGTCGGGAATGCGGGGCTCCGGTACCCACGGCGGATTCCCGGAGAACTCGAGGTAGGCCCCGCAGCCTGGGCAGTACGGGGTCCATGTGGTCACCGTGCCGCAGCGCGTGCACGTGATG
>VFQS010004487.1_pt1 | contig 10097 bp, 12 predicted proteins | sample 3512361 | NCBI WGS metagenome assembly VFQS01 (sample SAMN10412375, study PRJNA504923) | tailings metagenome | isolation source: Relicate 1 Philex TSF3 active mining | place: Philippines | reverse complement strand
GCTCTCTACGCTCGTGATCATGGTGGTGGCAAGGGGGGATCATTGGGTGTGCAGAGCCCCCTCTTCTTTTGCCTTGGGCCCTATGGTGGAGGTGATGTGGGGAAAGGAGGCAGCAGTTCATGTATTGATCACGAGAATCGTCTTGCAGTGGCAGATGCAGAGACGAGGTGGCTCAGCAGCAGCAGCAGCAGTCGAGGCAGCAGAGGCGGCGAGGAAAAATACTCGCCGGCAATGCGGCAGCGCAAGGCTGCCTTCTTCAATCAGCCTATAGACATGTTTGATGACAGCAGTAGCAGCAGCAGGCACGCTGATGTAAAATACACATGAGTGAGAATCTTTGAGCCAATGTTTGATTTGAACTTTGCTGTAAGTTGCCTGTCGAAGTTTAAACACGAAATAGGGAGGACAGGCTCCGACTCAATTGAACCCCTCATAAACATTAGACATGCCATCCTTCAGATCCCCCAGTCTTTGATCCATGTCCTGGTAATCCTGCCGTCGCTCTCCCAATGTCAAGATCTGCTCAAACTCTCTCATGGAATTCAGCCAGTACAGGATTGGGTCCTTCCCTGGTGCATCTGGGTCTGTCATGGACATCAGGTACTCTGTGGTATTCTTCAGCATGTCACTCAGTTTTTCAAAGGCCAAGAGTTTGGCAGTTCTGGAGACCCTTTTGGAGAACGACTCCTTGTTGTGCCATATGACCCAGCCATTCATGTAGAGGACCTCGCACATGTGCCTCTTCCCATCGCTGGTTGCTTTCTCGCTCACCACTATCCCTTGGAGCTGGGGACGGGGTTGGTTTCTGCTCGCGCTGACAAACTTGCTCTGCCCTGCGTAGAGAACATACCACCCAACCATGGTGTTGCGCTGTATCCCATTTTGTCGCGAAAGCAAGTCCTTCACCATCACAAGCCTGTAAGGCGGCAGCTGATTGCTCTCCAGAATGGTTCTCATGCTTCCTGGGATGGAATGGGCCTCATCTCCAGGCAGCCCATCTCCAAACGAAAGCCAGAGGTCTCTCAGGGAAACAAGCTGCCTCATGAACTGAGCTGCTGGGGCTCCTCCTGATCTTGAACGCTTCAAGGTTATTTCTCCCCCCTTCAGTTTGAAACCTGCTCGGGAGCAATCCCCTGAATCAAATGCCTCGCCTGCTCTCTTCTGTGTTCCCTCGTCAGTTTGACGGGTATCAGAGCCATCAGAACTCCAAACCACCTTGTGCGAAAACCTGGTGTCAATCTGCATGGGGCTGAGCATGGCCCGCACGTTGAGGAGGTTGGGGATGGTAGCTGCTTGAGGTTCCTCATCTGGGTCGCTGAATTGATGCTGCAGTATGTACAGTCGCTTGAAGACTGCATAGACCTCCATGCTGTACCCCCCGGGCTGGGCATCCTTGTACATGTCTGGGTCGAGGGGTGCAGAGCTGCGCGCAATTGCTGCCAGACGAAACACTGGCAGGAATTCAGCATGATTCTGAAACACCACTCCCTGCAATGCCTGACTGACCAGGAGCTGCTGATCAGCCACTGTTTCTGGTTCTGTCAGGGATGGTTCTTTGGCACACGTGCTGTTGATCTGCATCATGCAGCAACGCCATGCGTGATGCAGTGTGCAGGAATTTCTCTTGGTTAGCCTTGAAGCCAGGAACTTCAGTTCGTTGGATGCTTGAACCTTGAGGTCGGATGTGCACAGTGCTTTCTGTTGCGAAATGTGTGTGTGTGTCAGTAACATGAAAGAAAATATACACATTGTGGTAAACTAGTGTGAACCCAACTCACCATGCGGTCTTCAGATAGCCTTGCAAACACCAGATCCCCTCGAAGGTTGGTTGGCAGGAGTATTCTCCATCCATTCATTTCACTGATCAACTTGAGAGGCAAATTTATGGTGTTCTTCAGCACCAGCATTCCTTCTTTTATTTCAAAGTCATCCATAGTAAATTCCCCAGTGCCGCTTCCTCTGAGGCCAGCACCCTGGATTGCTCCCCAGCTCAATGAGGACAACAACAAACCAACATCGTTGACTTCGCCACGCAAAGCCTTCAGGATGCTCAGCAGCTTTGCAGAGTCCATGCATATGACCAGCCTTTGCACTGCATCGTTGAACTGGTAATCCACGAGAGGGCGTGAAACAGAACTACTGCCGTTCATGCCCAGAACAGCTTCCCAGGATGCGCGTTCCAAGTCCATGATATCTGCAGCAGACAGGGCCACCTTTTTTCCCGGCAACGCAGCTGATGCATTGGAGACACCACCTTCAAACTGCATGTAGGATATCATTTCCTCCAAGCCCTGGAGGTGGGTTTCAGTCAAAGCCCACCTGGACACACGGTCCCACCGGAGGGAAGCTGGAAGTGTTTTATTCGCCAAGACATCAAAGCCCATGGGCAATTTTTTCTTGCTATTGAGATTGATGTAATGCTTATGGATTTCAGAAAACATTACCCACACCCCGGATGGGTTGAGGTGGTTGGCCCAGCTCCACCCTTGCGGTGAAAAGGCGTCTAGAACTGACGTCATGATGCCCATCATCAGCATGCAGAGGTCTATTCCTCTCATTGTCTTGTCTTGACCGTAGGCAGTCCTCAGAATTGCATGCAATGAAGCGGCAATGTACAGGCGTACACTGGGGCTTGCAACCAATACATGGCTGATGTTGGATGCATCTGTCTCTTTTGTTTTGACCCACTCTTTGTGGAAATTCATAAAGCCCAGTATGATTTCCTGGAGCGCGTTTACTGGGGTGATTGATTTCAAATAATTCATGCCCTGAATCAGAGAAAGCCTATGGTGGTGGGGCACCTGCCTATGTGCTCCTGATTGTCGCCACTATCCTTATGTAGTTCAGCTGGCTGCTGCTGGCATGGTTGTGCATTCCTGCCTGTGCCTCGCACAAAGGTCACGGTACTGCCTTCCCACCCAGTCAGAGGTATTATGACTGCTTGAGCTGACACTGAGATCTCGTAGGTAAGCCTGGCGTCCCGGAGGCAGTACTCTTCGAGAGATGTCCAGTCGCGCTGCTTGGCCCACTGGATTGCCTGCGTACCGCTCGAGCTCTTGACCTCGTAGTTGTTTGCCCTTAGCAGGTTGTTGAGTCCACACGAGGACTTGAAGCAGAGCTTGCAGACCTCAAAGTAATCAAACGTCTTGAGCACCCACTGCTCCTGCTGGGCTGTTGGGATCTGGAACCTGGAAAAACACAAACAATGTGAAGTGGATCTGACGTATGGAAGTCAATCAAAAACACACAAACCTTTTCGCAATGAAGGGGATGTCGAAGCGTATCCCGTGAAAGCAGCAGAGGCTCTCAGCGTCGTCGAGTGCCTTGATGAAGGCATCCCTCTCGCTTTCGCGCTTCAAGGGATCCTTGGCAAAGTTGAAGGTTCTGCTCACACCATTCTCTGCATCGTATATGCTGGCAACAATGATGTCATCCACCCTGCTGTCAAGCCCTTCCGTTTCAATGTCGAAGCCAAGCATTTTTTTATGCACGCACACACATACACGCAAATACTCTTGTTTTATACAAGTTTATTGGACTAAAATGCCAAAACCAACATCAGCACCCTCCTAAGAATTGTACCCTAGCAGCACCCTCCTAAGAATTGTACCCTAGCAGCACCCTCCTAAGAATCATACCCCAACCGCATGCACACTGCTCTTGTGTAGCTGCACAGCTCCTTGGTGAATCTGCTCTGCGACGCGAGCACAATCTGGGTGACAGAATGTTGCTGCTGATGTTGGTGTGTGTGAGGCGGAGGCTTGCAGGAGGCAGCTGCTGATGGCTCGTTGGCAGATGTCTTTTTCCTCTTTGATCCTGCATGGGAGTGCGTGCTCAAGGAATTGGTGCTGCTTATGCCTGGCTCATCCTCCAAATTCAAAGTCTCCATCTCCTCGCATGCAGCAGACCTTGCCAGCATGATGTTCATGAGGTCCATGGACCTCATGGTAACTTTGGTTCCTTCCGACCGGAGCAGTAGAGATTCAGTACCATGATCCTGTCCCTCCTTGAAAGACTCGCTCGGTAAAGATTCAGTGCCATGAGCCTGTTTCTCCATCAAAGATTCACTCCTTTCATCCACATTCTGCACCTCCTCTGCACCGCTAACGCCTGGTAGAAAGCCTTGCTCACACAGAGACTTCTCCTCGCCCTGTATGATGGACAGCAGCTGCGGAGGCAGCTTGAGCTTGGTGTTCTTGGATGTGGAAGAATGCATCTTCCTGTTGGGTTGCACAGTGGAGTGGATCTTCATGCCAGGTCAAAATCTGTGGACTGGAACAGTTGCGTGCTCATTGCAACTCTAGGCACCATCAACACAGACTTTTTTCCCAGCCCTTTTTGCACGGGTAGTGTCTATTTAAAAAAGTGTTTTCATCGTAGGCAAGGAACGTGGAGAAATAGACAGCTGTCAAATAAGAGAGGCACAGCACAAAGTATAACCAAATAATACAGCACAGAATGTCCAGGGGGCTGGTTCTTGCCCTGGTCATCTTGGGCATGCTACACCTGCCAAGGAAGGCGACAGGGCTCAAGTTTACAGTCATCGAAAACTGCGTGAACCCCCTAGGAACATCTACAGGGGCAGACACAGCTGTAGGGGTGCCAGGGATTGCTGTGCACGTATCTGTTGTGGAATTTTATTCATCATTTGCCAGCATCTTCAGACTCTCAGACGGAAGCACCATCAGCGTGCCTGCTCAGGATCGAACAGAGTCTCTGGAGTACATACAGGACATGCTTGGATCTGTGGGGGTCTATGTCAACAAGTCAGATTCCTCATCATCTCCATTCGGCGATGTCCTGCAGATATGCGGCAAAGACGTGGTGGACATGCTGCTGCTAGCGGTCGTGGGCAACTTTGTGGCAGGGCCAGGCGACCCCAACATATCTCCCCAGTCCAGCATGAAGTCCATGCCCAGCGTCGTCATAGATGCATACACGGGGCAGCTGGTCATGCACACGCCCTACGATGCGGTGCGGGGCTACTTTGTGGAGGCCCTTCTCGTCATCAGCATCATTGTCATCTCCAGGCTCACATTTGTTCGAAACAATGTGTACACAACCACGTTCCACATTCTGCCGCCGTCGTATCCACCCCAGTCTCAACTCCAGCAGCTGCAGAACCAGCCACAGACAGCTGTGGCAGGGAAGTGAAAGATAGTAAACATGTATTGAAAAGAGTATAGACCCAATCTTTTGGCGTCATCATTGTTGTTGCCATCATCATCATCATAATTGTCATTACCGACCATCAAATGCTGAAAACTCCATGCGCGATTGAAGTTCCCCCAGGCTGACATACGAGACAGGGTTCAAAATGCTGCAGTAGTCTTCAAAAAGAGTGCTCAGTTCCGATGCTTTCTTGTTTGTTGGATCGTTTTGAATCCACCCCCTGTCAGGCAGCAATCCCTCATTGAGGTCATTGTAAAGCAGCGAGGAGTTGTCCCTGACCAGCTGCATGAGCGTGTAGTACTCTGTCTCTGACCAGTGAACGGCCCTGTGGTGCTCTATGATGTTCTTTTGACCTGAGCTGAGCCTTTCAGCAAACATTCTCTTGCCCACAGCAGCAGCAAATGCGTAGCGGAAGATGTATGACCTGGAATCACAAACCATGGAGTATTCAGAACTTTTTGACACAGTAAAAACATATCCCAGACAGCAAGAGCAAAAAAATTGACATCAAAAAATCGACAGCCGCAAGAGCAAAAAAATCGACTCTATCAATCATTCTTACCTCCGCATGTAGAAGCACAGGTGGATGTTCTGAATGAAATTCCCTCTCGCTGCTGCTGTGGCAGGGGCCTCCCTGTTCAGATAGGGGAACACGCCGTCCGCGCCGAGGCGCTGCAGCACCTGGATCTCCGCCATGTGCACTCTGTCTGATATCCTGTACTCATTGCTCTCCTCCCATATTTGCCTCATGAGCTTCTTGGTGTCGCGCAGACGGCTCACTGACTTGGTCAGGCTGTCCACAAAATCAGCAGCCTTGTTCTGAGCCCTGGGAACACCCGAAACACCACCACCACCAGCTTCTGCAGATGATGAAATGTCCCCCATAGAATTCTTCAGCACCTCTCTCAGCGACTTCCACATGATGTCAAAGAACTTGTTGCTGTCCCTGTCAGTGTGCTCAAGCTGGTTGTTTGGGGCCCATATGTCTGCCAGGGGGATGCGCACCGATGACCCGTGCACGAGATTGGCATAGAAGAGATCTTGCTCCTGTGCCTTCAACTTCATGGCCTCTTCAGGAGGCACATAGGAAGCCCTGTTCAACAATTCAGCTACGCACATGTTGACTGTGCTGCACGGAGCTGTTAGTTGGAAAAGATTGTCCATATCTTCCTTGTCATTGGGATCAATATTTATCACGTATTTTTCTGCGAGAAGCCTCACCCATAAAGTGTAATTCATGTTGAAATGATCCCTCACCTCCTGTGATTTATTACTTTCAATGTTGAGCCCATTCGTGAAGTAGGAGCGTATGCGCATCAGTGCCCTTTTCATCAAAGATCCAAAGGAATATGCATACAATAGTTTCAAGCTTTCCACTCTTTGTTGCTCGCTGTTCACATTTCTTTCATCAATGGTTTGCAGCCATGTATGAAAATCAGGTTGGAGGTTAGCTTTTTCCACTGATATTGACATGGAATCTACAAGTTCTCCAAGCTTGTCATCATCCATCACAAACACTACTGGGCATCTGCACAGGTCAATTATTGCACAGTTGCTGATGAATTTACAGTTGGGAAGCATGTGAAAATGTTGGTTTGAAGCCACTTCGAGTACATATTCCCTGGAAAAGAAGGATTCATCTAAACCCCGTGCTATGTTTGATGAGTTATCACTGTCTATGTTGAAATCACCCTCCATTTCATACAGTGTAAACTTTTCGTCGAACTTTTTGAGAAGCTTTGCAAGATCAGCGCCAACCCTTCCTCTGTCCTGCTCGTTTTCTGCATTCTTGACACGTGAAGCGAAATCGGTGACTTCAGTCTGAGCCGGGGGGAGAATATTCAGATATCGCCCCAGATTCCTACCCTTCCCAATGAAGTTATTGTAAGGTCCACTCAGCATTCGTTTGATATTTTCCCATTGTGTCCTGCTCCCAGTTTGCATGGACGAGTTTCTGTTTGTCACTTGTGGATTGAAGGAATCATCATCGTCTGATCCCAGGCTGCCATATGATGATGGAATGTGCATCCTAGTCGTTCCGAGCGATGGAACAGGGACGATGCTGCTGGTTTGTGTGCAGATTCCTCGGAGGAATGGGGGGGTTCCTGCAGGAATCATGCTCTCCTCCTGCATGATTTGCTGTAAATGCCGCCGCTGAATAGCCATGTCGTGTGGAAGCATGGCCTGATTGATACGCGGTGCCTTGCAGTGTGAACGAACTCCTAGCCCCACCACACCACTGCAACTGGGTGCTACGAGTGTTCAGGTGCATATATGTAGGATATGAGGGCAACAGCAGCAAAAAGTAGCAAACACGATTTGGGGCATGGACGAGAACAGCAGCATTCGCCTGCAGAACCCCCGCCTCCTGAAGCTTGGGGCGTACGTGGGATCCCTGTGCAGGTATATGCATGCCCATGGAACACGTACACGACACACAATCAAATCCCATATCCTGATTCATTTTGCTTCTTCAACAGGGTCGATGAGATGGGCGGACGCATCATATACGCAAGCTCTCCAGTCCAGCAGGATGATGAAGACTGGCTAGAATACCGGCAGTTTCAGTTTCTTGGCAGCTGGACATCCAGGAGCTGGAGATGGCTGTTTTCCAAGGATGGTGCAAAGCAATCAGCGGAGCCACCAGGCACAGATGAAAAGGTGGATTCAAGCCCTGGGCGATCGAACAGCAGCAGCGGCGGAGGCGCCCACCCAAGGGTCCGATACATATACGACACGTGCATAGCAGTGGACTGCTCCCAGTGGCTTGATGCCATGGCTTCATGCACAAAGGCAAGGTATCCAGACGTGGACATCCGGGTAGTTCAGTCTGCAAGCAGCCTCACTGGGTTCTGCATCGTTTTTCGGCTCCCCCCTCCGTCCGCGGATGGGTACGAGTATGTCACGTGGAGGAGCAGCAATGAGGGTGAAACGGATGACCCAGCAGCAGACGATGACGCATTGTGTGCCACACCCTTCTTTTCCTTGGCATGCCTGAACAAGTGGCAGCAAAGGTGCTTCAAAAGGGTGTCAGATGTTTTCAAGTGGAGCTTTCGGTTCATCTGCTTCATGCCACTGCACCTGTATCTGAAAGCGAGCCGCCAGAAGTCGCACCTCATGGGCATGCTCATTTTGTACGGGATGCTGCACGGGACATACATTCTGGTGAAACACATGCACGGCACACCCCTATTCCTACAGTTTTCAAGTGAAGCTGGAAATCAATAGTGTATAGACAATGAAATTGGTTTTCATTTTCTCTGTCAAAAAAAGTCTCTTGGTCATATATCACTTCTTGATCAGAGCCTGCGAATGGCTGTCGTTTTCTTCTTCCCTTGCTTCATCCTCTTTATCCAAATCACCTTGATCTTCCAAGTCCCGCTTCCTCCTTGCGTGACTTTTGTTGCTGTGTCCCTTATCATCCTCAGGGTCATTTCCTATGCTGAACATGGACATAGGGGCAGCCATTGAATCAACACTGACATTGTTTGTCAAACCTCTCGTACCCTTCCTAGTTTGCGAAGCCCTGCCATCTTTATTGAACATGTCCGGGTACAGTGTCACGTGCGAGCACCCGCCGCAAAGGATTCCTGCGTCGCGGTTGTTGGCCACATTGGCCCCTCCCAGCATGCTGCTGCTGCCGCTGTTGCTACAGCTCATGGTATGGTGGTGACTGTGGTGGTGGTGGTGGCATTGGCAATCTTCATCTCTGCAGCCTGCTATGCACTCCTCATCGTGAACCATTCTCTCGTCCAGATCAATGGAGTACAGTCCAACACTGCTGCCGTCGCCTCTGCTGCTTCCTGGGCTCACCACTTTCTTGTCCTGTGACGACAGACACATCTTATCAGTATTACTGGTCCACATTGTAAAGCAAACTCCATCCAACTTGCCTGTATGAACCAGACGGTGCTGTAGCCCGTGACGATCCAGTCCGCGATCAGCCTTACGAGTGCAAAGTCCACCTGACTGAAGAAAAGGAAAAGGGCAAAGACCCCCATGACATGCACGTACATGCAGCGGATCTGCACTATCCACAGGCATGTTGCGTGGGAGTACTCGATCTTCTTGGTCTTGTGGTCCTGTGTACATAGAGATTATACTATGAAAAGAGAGCTGTTTTTTCGAATGCCATCAAGCATCGCTTTGTTTTGCACACACCTGCAAGCTGTTGACGAACCAAGGGTCCAGCGCGTTGGAGATGAACTCATTGATGCACGTGTTAAAGAAGCTAAAGATTGCAAGCGCAGACCACTTGCCCCACGTGTCGATCTTGAGACCCATGAAGACGGTGCTTTCCCCTGGACCAATGTGCATGTAGCTCATGTGGAACGCACCCAGGCAGTAGAAGATGACGCACACCGCAACCATCCATACCAACAGGAGCCCCACAGTGTACCGCTTGTCATCGAAGAGCTTCTTGAAGAAACCCATCTTGCGACCAATTCACAAGGCTACTTGGGAATCATTGTGTTGGCAAAACAACAACAACGACTGCCGTTGATGACAAAAAACTGCTAGGAATTGTGAACCCTGCACAAGACACCAAGTATATATTGGAGACTGGGCCCAGCCGCGTATCAGCACGGCACACACACACACACACGACACGCACCAACATTTTTACCGCCGACGTGGGAACCATCTGGAAATCATTTTCAGATAGGTTCAGTGTATTTAAGGGATTTGAGGGAGAAATTTCTTGCGCGTGACAAAAGATTTAGGGCAGGGAGATATAATCACACACATCAGGATGGCGCACAGCCTTGCCACCGCCACCGGCACGCGCGTGGACTCAGCGTCCAAGCACATCGTCCCGTGCAAGGTCGCCACTGACTACATGGCATCGCTCATCAGCTCGCAGCACGCAGACAACGCAATGCGGGAGCTGCAGGTCTCTTTGAAACTTTTATTCACTCATCTGC
>VFQS010004484.1_pt1 | contig 10100 bp, 10 predicted proteins | sample 3512361 | NCBI WGS metagenome assembly VFQS01 (sample SAMN10412375, study PRJNA504923) | tailings metagenome | isolation source: Relicate 1 Philex TSF3 active mining | place: Philippines | reverse complement strand
GCTGGGTGAGCCGGGCGATGCCGCCCTCGCCGAGGTTCTGGCTGGCCAGCTTCTCGAAGGCGTTGCCGTAGAGCTCCTCCAGCTGGGCAATCAGGCTCTCGCGCAGGTCGCGCACAGCCCGGCGCTGCTCTTCCCTCGACATGCTGAGCTTCTCCGCTGGTGTCAGTCTGCCTGCACCAGCAGGTGCAGCGACAGATCACCGGCCGGGTCGCTCCAGCGCTCGGCCCCCCGCCAGCCGGCGGAGCCTGCCAGCTCGAGGAACGCCTCCGGGCTGTATTTGGCGCTGGTTTCGGTGATCAGGGCTTCCCCGGCTTCAAAGGCCCACATGCGTCCCGCGAGCTCCACCTGCTGGGGCCGCCGGCTCACCAGGGCCATCTCGATGTGGCTGTGCTCCGGCTTCCAGCTGGCCCTGTAGGCAAATGCCTCCAGATCGAAACTGCCCGCCAGATCGCGGTTGAGTCGCCGCAGCAGATTCAGGGCGAACGCGGCCGACACCCCGGCTGCATCGTTGTATGCCGCCTCCAGGCGTTCCACGGCTTTGGGCTGATCGATGCCGATCAGCAGCTTGCCGCCGGGCCCCAGCAGCCGCCGGAACTGCGCCAGCAGGTTGCGGGCCGCCGCCGGCTCGAAGTTGCCCAGGGAGCTGCCCGGGAAGAAGCCAAGGTGGGCCGTTCCACTGAGCAGCGGATGCTCCGGCAGGGCCTCCAGCTGGCTGTAGTCGCAGCACACGCCCAGGATCGGCACCGCCGGGAATTGCCCCTGCAGGCGTGTGCAGGCCGCTTCGAGATGCTCGGCGCTGATGTCGAGCGCCACGTAGGCCGGCTGGGCCAGGGCCTGCAGCAGCGGCGCCACCTTGCGGGCGCTGCCGGCGCCGAATTCCACCAGGGTGCCTGGCCCCAGAGCTGCGGCGATGGCCGGTGCTTCCCGCTCGAGCAACGCGGTTTCGGTGGCGGTGAGCGTGTATTCCGGTTGCTGGCAGATCAGATCGAACAGGCGCGAGCCTTCGGCGTCGTAGAGGAACCAGGCCGGTAGCTGTTTGGGGTTGCGGCTGAGGCCGTCGATCACCAGCTGGCGCATATCCGCCGGAGCGGGATGCAGATCCAGCAAGGGCGCTGCAGCCACGCTGGTGGCACCGCCGGCGTTCATGGCGCCACCTCGCGCACCAGCCGTACACCGCTGGCCATCCAGCGGCTGGCCGGTGGATAGAAGTTGCGATAGGTCAGCCGTTCGTGGCCGCCCGGGGTGAGGAAGCAGCTGCCGCGCAGCACGAATTGTGAGGTCATGAACTTGCCGTTGTATTCCCCCACGGCGCCCGCCGCCGGCGCGAAGCCCGGGTAGGGGCGGTAGGGGCTGCCGGTCCACTGCCACAGGCAGCCGTAGGCCTGGGGCAGCTCGCCACCGGCTGCCGCCAGCTCCCATTCCGCTTCGCTCGGGAGCCGCGCTCCGGCCCAGCGGGCGTAGGCATCGGCTTCAAACCAGCTCAGATGCCGCACCGGCGCCTCGGGCTGCCTGGGCTGTCGCCCGGCCAGGGTGAACTCCCACTCCCCTCGCCAGTAGCGCGGGGCCTGCCAGCCCCGCTGCTGCACCACGGCCCAGCCTTCGCTCATCCATAGCTCCGGACGGGTGTAGCCCCCATCGGCGATGAAGGCAGCGAACTCAGCGTTGCTCACCAACCGGGTGGCGATGGCGTAAGGCTCCAGCCAGATGCGGTGACGGGGCGCCTCGTTGTCGAAATGGAAGGCGCCGGGCGAAGCGCAGGGGCCGCCGCTACCCCCTGGGTGACCGATCTCCACCAGCCCTCCCGCCAGCTCGAGCCAGCTCGGGTGGGTCGGGGCCGTGGCGGCGCCGCGTTGATAGGCCTCCTCGGGATCCACGCCGCCGGCGCCGGCTGGATAGGCCGCCGGTTCCAGGGGGTTGCGGCTGAAGCCATCGAGCAGGTCCATCAGCAACAGCTCCTGGTGCTGCTGCTCGTGTTGCAGACCCAGCTCCACCAGCGCCGGATCCAGGTGCTCCAGCTCCTGCTCCAGGGCTGCGGTGACCCGCTGGCGCCAGGCCAACACAGCGGTGATCGGCGGCCGGGTGAGCAGGCCGCGCTGCGGCCGCGGATGCCGATCACCCACGGCCTCGTAGTAACTGTTGAACAGGTAGCCCCAGCGGCTCTCCGCCGGTTCATAGCCAGGTCGTTGCCGCAGCAGAAACTCCTCGAAAAACCAGGTGGTGTGACCCAGATGCCACTTGGCGGGGCTGGCATCGGCCATGCCCTGCAGGCAGAGGTCTTCCGGCTCGAGGCCCGCAATCAGCGCCTCGCTGGCCTGGCGGATCTGGCGCAGCCGGGGGAGCAGGGCCGTTGCTGCGCAGGGCGCCATACCGCGGAGACATCTGCCGAGACCCTAGGAGTGGCGGTAAGGCCCCTACGATCGCGCCACTGCAGAACGCGTGGTGGCGAGCGCATGGTGGCCAGCTCTCCCGGCATCACCTCCGGTTTCGTGGGAGCCGTCGGCAACACGCCGCTGATTCGGCTCAATGCTCTCAGTGAGGCCACCGGCTGCGAGATCCTCGGCAAGGCCGAATTCATGAATCCCGGCGGCTCGGTGAAAGACCGCGCCGCCCTCGGGATCCTGCAGGAGGCGGAAGAGCAGGGCCTGCTTCAGCCCGGCGGCACGGTGGTGGAGGGCACTGCGGGCAACACCGGCATCGGCCTCACGCATCTGTGCAACGCCCGGGGTTACAAGGCGCTGATCGTGATTCCCGAAACCCAGTCGGCCGAGAAGATCGGCCTGCTGCGCAGCCTCGGGGCTGAAGTGCGCACGGTGCCAGCCGTGCCCTACCGCGACCCCAACAACTACGTGCGCCTCTCCGGCCGCATCGCCGAGGAAACCCCCGGTGCGGTCTGGGCCAATCAGTTCGACAACCTCGCCAACCGCCGCGCCCACTTCAACAGCACGGGCCCTGAGATCTGGCAGCAGACCGGTGGCCAGGTGGATGCCTGGGTGGCGGCCACCGGCACCGGCGGCACCTATGCCGGCGTGGCCCTCTACCTCAAGCAGCAGAACCCAAACGTGCGCTGCGTACTGGCCGACCCCCACGGCAGCGCGCTTTACAGCTGGGCCACCCGTGGTGAGCTGACCAGCGAGGGCAACTCGATTACCGAGGGCATCGGCAACAGCCGCGTGACCGCCAACCTTGAGGGTGCCCCGATCGACGATGCCGTGCGCATCCACGATCAGGACGCCCTCGAGACCATCTATCAGCTGCTCTGGAGGGAGGGTCTGTTCCTGGGCGGCTCCGTGGGTATCAATGTGGCCGCGGCGGTGGAAACGGCCCGGCGCCTGGGCCCTGGCCACACGATCGTCACCGTGTTGTGTGACAGCGGCGATCGCTACCGGTCACGGCTTTATGACGGCGAGTGGCTGAGCAGCAAGGGGTTGCAGCAACCTGTGCGCGCAGCCTGAGTTGCTCCGGCGTTGGACCTCTCTGCCACCACCGACCCAATCAACATCGATCCGAACGCCCCGCTGATCGCCAGCCGCTATCGGCCGGAGCGGCTGCTATCGGCCAGTGAGCGCAGTGAGCTCTGGCGGGCTGCCGATCAGCTGGCCGGTGAAGCTCCGGTGGCGTTGCGGCGGATTCCGGCGGGTCAGGAGCAGCTCCAGAACGAATTCCGCAGCCTCTGGCCGCGGCTGCAGGGGGTGCTGCATCCCCAGGTGCCCCGCTTCGGAGAGCTGATCGAGCAGGACGGCAGCCTCTGGCTGCCGCGCGAATGGCAGGACGGCAGCAGTTACGCCGAGTTGTTGCAGGGCCGGCGCGAGCGGCAGCTGGTGTTTGGTGTCGGTGAAGTGCTCCTGCTGCTGCGGCAGCTGTTGCCGGCGCTGGCGGTGCTCCACAGCCAGGGGCTCTGCCATGGCGATCTGTGCCCCGCCAACCTGCTGCGCCGCGACCGCGATGGCCTGCCCGTCCTGCTCGATTTCGGCCCGGGTGGTGTCACCCCGGGCTATGCCCCGCCCGAGCGGGGCCGCGGCGAGCCGCCTGAGGCCTGGATGGACCTCTACAGCCTGGCGGTGGTGGCCCTCGTGTTGCTCAGCGGCGAGGAGCCGGCCCAGTTGCTGGATCCGGCCACGCTGGCCTGGCGTTGGCCGGCCAGCCTCGATGCCGTGCCGGCGATGCAGAAGGTGTTGGAGCGTTTGCTCAGCCCCTCGGCCGAAGTCCGCTTCCCCTCCGCTGCTGCGGCCTTGCAGGCCCTGCAGCAGGTGCCGATGCCTGACAGCACCGGTCCGGTGGCCCGCGCGGATCGCACCGTGGTGCTGGTGCCACCCCCTGTCGACCCTCGGCCTCAGGCGTCTCCTGCAACGGCAGCCGTGCCTCGCTCCCGCCAGGAGCTGAAGGAGGAGGCCGCCGAAGGGCGGCTGTGGCCCGTGGTGATCGCTCTGGTGGTGTCGGCGGTGCTGGGCACGGGCCTGGGTTGGCTGTTGTTGAGCCGTGGCCGGGTGACAGGGCCCGCGGCCGGTTCCAGTGCGCCGTTGTCCAGCAGCCTGCCGCCGGCGGAGGTGAATCAGCGCCAGCAGCTGCTCAACCGGCTGCGGGCCCTGCAGATTGATCGGGGTTGGTTCCTCAAGCTTGTCGATGCCAGCCTGCTGGCTCAATACCCCGAGCGCGGTGGCCGCCTGCCCGGCGACAGCCTTGATGATGCGCCGCTGCGCAAGGTGTGGAACGGGCTGGCGGAAGATTGGCTGAGCCGGGTGGAACAGCTGCCGCTGGAGCTGCGCACCCGCCTGGGACGTTTCACGGCCGGCGATTGGCGCCGCCGCCAGTCGGCCCTGGTGAGCCAGGGCCTCAGTGGCCCTGTGGTGGAGCAACTCGTGTCGGGCAGCGCCCAGAACCTGCTGCCGGGACGTTCAGCGGGCGAGATCCCGCCGGAGCCCTTTCGCCAGCTCTGGTATGCCGCCGCCGAGCAGGGTCTGGCCGATGTACGGATCGAGGCGATTCAGGCGCAGCTGGGTGAAACGCGCGTGGTCTCGGCGTCGGTGCCGGCCGGGGGCGCACGCCTGTTCCCCATCCGCCTGCCGCCCCAGAGCCGCCTGGTGCTGGGGGTGAACGGTTCGCCCCTGATGCAGATGAGCCTGTTCGGTGCCGATGGGGCGGTGCTGGAAGCCCGTGGCCCCCTGCGGGTGGTCAACAGTGGCCCCGTGTCGCGCAGTCCCGTGCAGCTGCTGGTGACCAACGAGGGCCTGGCCTCGGCGTTGATCACGCTGTCGCTGCGCGCCGATCAGCCCCAGTTGGCGACTCCAGCGCCGCAGGCGCCAGCTCCTGTGCAACCGCAACCGCTCGCAGAGCCCGCTGATGCTCCTCCGGCCTCCGGCCCAGGCCAGGCGGCGACGGAACTTCCGGTCAACTGAGCGCCGGGGCCGCAGGCGCGCGCTCTGCACGGTTGAGCCGGGGTCAATAGCGGGCGATCGCGGCCTTGGCGTCCTTGATGTCCTGCTTGCGGCGCTCCTCCTGGCGTTTGTCATGGAGTTTGCGGCCCTTGCCCAGGCCGATGGTGGCCTTGATCCAGGAGCCCTTGAGATGCAGGTTCAGGGGGATCAGGGTGAGACCCTTCTGATCGAGCGCCACGCGCAGCTTGTCGATCTCGCGGCGGTGGGCCAGCAGGGGCCGCATGCGCAGCGGGTCGTGGTTGAAGTAGGCGCCGGCGTGGCTGTGGGGGGAGATGTGCACGTTGTGCAGCTGCAGCTGGCCGTTGCGGATCAGGCAGAAGCCATCGCGCAGGTTCACCTGGCCCGCCCGGATCGATTTCACCTCCGTGCCGAGCAGCTCGATGCCGCACTCGAGCGTTTCGAGGATCTCGTACTGGTGGCGGGCGAAGCGGTTGTCAGCCAGCAGCTTGTTGGCGGCATCCCGCAGGGCCTTGGCGCTCTTCTTGCCACCGCCCTTTGCCATAGCGCCGCCGTTGCTCCCGCTCCGATGTTCCCCCGACCCTAGGGATCTCCCGCCCCGCCGCCAGCGCCGGTACCCTCGAGCGATGGCGATTGTGTCCTCCGGATCGGCTTCGGCCGGCGCTGCCGCTGCGCGGGAGCCGCGCCGGCGGCTGGTGGATCCGGCGCCTCAGGATGCCGAGGGTCTGCCGGACGATCGGGGTGCTGCGGAAGGCCCGATCCAACGGGAGGATTCCCTGCGGCCCCGCCGCCTCGCCGACTACATCGGCCAGAGCGAGCTCAAGCAGGTGCTGAGCATTGCCGTGGAGGCCACCCGCGCCCGTGAAGAGGCGCTCGATCACGTGTTGCTCTACGGCCCGCCGGGCCTGGGCAAAACCACCATGGCCCTGGTGCTGGCTGAGGAGCTTGGTGTGCGCTGCCGCATCACCAGCGCACCGGCCCTGGAACGTCCGCGCGACATCGTGGGTCTGCTGGTGAACCTCGAGCCGCGCGAGCTGCTGTTCATCGACGAGATCCACCGGCTCAACCGCGTTGCCGAGGAGATCCTCTACCCGGCGATGGAAGATTTCCGCCTCGATCTCACCGTGGGCAAGGGCACTACGGCCCGCACCCGCAGCCTGCCGATCGCTCCCTTCACCCTGGTGGGGGCCACCACCCGCGCCGGTTCGCTCAGCTCACCCCTGCGGGATCGCTTTGGCTTGATCCAGCGGCTGGAGTTCTACGGCCTTCCTGATCTGCAGGCGATCGTGCAGCGGGCGGCCGGGTTGCTGCAGATCGAGCTCGATGCCGCCGCCGCCCTGGAGGTGGCCCGCCGCTGTCGCGGTACCCCCCGCATCGCCAACCGCCTGCTGCGGCGCGTGCGCGATGTGGCAGCCGTGGGCGGCCACGGCCGGGTGGGCGCCGCCTTGGTGCATGAGGCCCTCAGCCTGCATCGGGTGGATGGCCGCGGCCTCGATGCCAGCGACCGGCGCCTGTTGCATCTGCTCCAGCACGGCTATGGCGGCGGCCCCGTCGGTCTCGACACGCTGGCGGCCGGTCTTGGTGAAGATCCCGCGACGCTCGAAGCCGTGGTGGAGCCGTTCCTGCTGCAGCAGGGTCTGCTGCAGCGCACCCCCCGGGGGCGGGTGATCACGGAAGCGGGCCTGGCCCATCTGCAGGCCCATCCGGAGCCCAGCGCCGCATGAGCGTGATGCCTGCGATGGGGTGGTGGCGGTGATGAGTGCTCTGTTGGCCGTGATCCTCAGCCTGCAGCTGGTGCTGGCCACGGCGTTGCCGCAGTTGTTTGATCAGGCGCTCAGCGCCAGCCGTGCCGGTGATTTCGGCAAGGCCCTGCCGCTCTGGGATCAGGTGCTGGAGCTGGCGCCCGATGACGCCGCCGCCTGGAGCAACCGCGGCAACGTGCAGCTGGCCCTGGGGAATCCCGAGGCGGCCATTGCGGATCAGACCCACGCCATGGCGCTGGATCCCGCCAGCGCCGATCCCCATCTCAACCGCGGCACGGCTGAGGAAGCCCTCCAGCGCTGGGATGCCGCCGAGGCCGACTACCGCTGGATCCTGGAGGCCAACGCGGCGGCCGGTGAAGCCCCCGATGCCTCTGCCCTCTACAACCTCGGCAACGTGCAGGGCTCCCGGGGCAACTGGGCCGCGGCCCGGGCCAGTTTTGTGGAAGCGGCCGATGTGCGGCCGGGTTTTGCCATGGCCCGCTCCAGTGCCGCCCTGGCGGCATTCCAGCTGCAGGATCTTGATCAGGCCGAAGCCGAGCTGCGCCGGCTGATCCGGCGCCATCCCCTGTTTGCGGATGCCAGAGCTGGTCTCACCGCCCTGCTCTGGCGGCGTGGTGCCCGTGGTGAGGCCGAGAGCCACTGGGCCTCCGCCTCCGGGCTTGATCCGCGCTACCGCCAGCCAGAATGGCTGCTGGAGATCCGGCGCTGGCCCCCTGAGCCGGTGCAGGCTCTCAGTGATTTTCTCGCCCTCAGCAACGGATGAGCGCGGCTCCTGTGATCCCCACCCGGCTCTCCACCGATCAGCTCAAGGCGGCTGTGGCTGCCCAGCTGCCGGAGCTGGTGGCGATCCGCCGCCATCTGCATGCTCACCCGGAGCTCAGTGGCAACGAGCACCAGACGGCGGCTCTCGTGGCCGGTGAGCTGCGCAGCCTCGGCTGGCGGGTGCGGGAGGGTGTGGGCCGCACCGGTGTGCTGGCGGAGCTGGGTCCCACGGGGAGCGATACCCCTCTGGTGGCTCTGCGGGTGGATATGGATGCCCTCCCGGTGGAGGAGCGCAGCGGTGTGCCCTTTGCCTCAGTGCATCAGGGCCTGATGCACGCCTGCGGCCACGACATCCACACCACGGTGGGGCTTGGGGTGGCACGCATCCTGGCGCCGCTGGCTGATCAGCTCACCGCCCGGGTGCGGCTGCTCTTTCAGCCCGCGGAGGAAACGGCCCAGGGCGCGGCCTGGATGCTGGCCGACGGTGCCATGGAGGGGGTGGACGCGCTGTTTGGCGTGCATGTGTTCCCGAGCCTCGCCGCAGGCAGCATCGGTGTACGCAGCGGCAGCCTCACGGCAGCGGCCGGGGAACTGGAGGTGGAGGTGCTGGGCGAGGGCGGCCACGGTGCCCGCCCCCACCAGAGCACGGATGCGATCTGGATCGCGGCGCGGGTGGTGAGTGGCCTGCAGGAAGCGATCAGTCGTCGCCTCGATGCCCTGCATCCGGTGGTGGTGAGCTTCGGCAGGATCGAGGGCGGCAAGGCCTTCAACGTGATCGCTGATCACGTCCGCCTGCTGGGCACGGTGCGTTGCCTGGATCTGGAGCTGCACGCGCAGCTGCCCGGCTGGATTGAAGACACCGTGAAGGCGATCTGCAGCGCTTACGGCGGTGAGGCCCGGGTGCGTTATCGCTGCATCTCTCCGCCCGTGCATAACGATCCCGAGCTCACACAGCTGGTGGCGGACGCGGCCACCGCGCTGCTGGGCCGCCAGCAGGTGCACTGGCTGGAGCAGCCTTCGCTCGGCGCTGAGGATTTCGCTGAGCTCCAGCAGGGCACCTGCGCCACCATGTTTCGGCTGGGGGTGGCGGGCCCGGAGGGTTGCACGCCCCTGCACAGCAGCAGCTTCCGGCCCGATGAGGCCTGCCTGGCGGTGGGGGTGGAGGTGTTGAGCGCCAGCCTGCTGCGCTGGATCGAGGTCCGCGGTTGATGCCAGCCCGCTCTCGCCTCAGCCGTGATCTGCTGGCCCTGGCGACGCCTTTGCTGATCCTGATCGGTCTGGTGGGTCTGCTGCTGCGTCAGGGCTCGGATCGGTTGCAGGCGTTGCCGGCCCTGGTGATCGGCGTGGCCTTGCTGCTGCAGAGCGCCTGGAGCCGCCGCCGCCGCCGTCGTGCACTGCTCACGGCGCTGCAGGATCAACGCGGTGAGTGCTGAACCAGACTGATCGTCTGACTGCCGTCCGCAAGACTTTCGAGATGGATTTCGATGCCCTGCGGGAGGCGATCGCTTCCGACAACCCCGGTCGGGCCCGACCGGCTCTCGCCAGTCTGGTGGAGGCCACACCGGAGCAGGCTGAGCCGTTGCTGCTGCTGGGTCTTCAGCAGAGCGACATGCTGCTGCGTCAGCTGAGCTGTTCAGGCCTGGGGCATAAACCCACCCCGGCGGGCTGGGAGCCGCTGGTGCATGCCCTCCAGCACGACCCGGAGGTGGCGGTGCGGGCTGAGGCGGCCAATGCTCTGGTGAGCCATGGTCTGGAGCGGGCCTGGCCCCTGCTGATGGAAGCCTTTGAGCGGGAGCACGAGTGGTTGCTGCGCTGCAGCGTGCTCTCCGCCGTGGCGGAGCACCCGGATGTGCAGGCCGAGCCGTTGCTGCGGCTGGCCCAGCTGGCGATTGCCGATGCTGATGGCACGGTGCGGGTGGGAGGAACGGAGATCCTGGGTCGCCTGGTGCGTGAAGCCGATCCCGCTTCTGTTGCCGGGGAGCAGGCCCGCGCCGAATTGCGTCGCCTCCAGCAGGACGCGGATCACCGCGTGGTGGCCGCGGCGCTCAATGGCCTCCAGCACTGAGCCACACGGACGTTGCCGTTACGGCCTTGCTAGGTTTCCAAAGTCACTAGGGGTGCCCCTGTACTGGGGCTGAGATCACACCCTCCGAACCTGATCCGGGTCATGCCGGCGCAGGGAAGT
>VFQS010004483.1_pt1 | contig 10101 bp, 17 predicted proteins | sample 3512361 | NCBI WGS metagenome assembly VFQS01 (sample SAMN10412375, study PRJNA504923) | tailings metagenome | isolation source: Relicate 1 Philex TSF3 active mining | place: Philippines | reverse complement strand
TATTTATAGATATGAAGAAAAAATGGTTTTTAGGTTGGACAAACATTAAATGGTTAACTAAAGAGTTGATTAATTTATATAGTAATAAAGATTCTTATTTTTCTAAAAAAAGAATCGAATCAGGTATTGCATTTATTGTTGGTCAGTGGGGAATGATTTATTTCCTAATTAAGAATATTGATAAATTATCATCATCCGACATCACTCTTTGGGCTGGTTTAGAATTTGCAATTGCGGGTTATATCGTTAGTCAAATACAAAAAGAGAAAAAACTTAACGAAGAATAAAAAAAAATTCGTATCTTTGTGGTATGTCACAAAAACCAGAAAAACAAACAAAATTCGAGAGAGTATACGAAACAGAAGATTGTATTTCAATTTGGAAATATGATTATTCTAAAACCCAATCAGGACCTGTTTCTGTTGAACACAAATGGAAGAAAGGTTTTGAAACTGCAAATACTAAGAAAAAGACTTTAGGTGATTTGGTTGATGAAATGAAACCAAAGAAAAAATCAAAGGGACCTAAGTCTTGAATCAATAATTGATTTTAATTTTAATAATGTTTCTCTATCTAGAGAAGAAACAACTTCACTTGTATTTTCAAGAACCAATTTGTCTAATAAAGATTCTTTAACTGGTTCACTAACATAATTTACACCATCAAAACTATAATCTGAGGTATCAAAGTTATCGTATGTTGTATCACTAATATTATAACCGTCATATAAATCCCAGTTACCGTCATCTCTTTGTTGTCTTGCGGAATCCTCAACCCAATTCATATCATAAGAATCAAATTTTTGACCCATATAATCCTCAAAGCTACATGACCCCCAAACACTATAACGTAATTCATATGTTTGTGCCACAGGGATTACAAGTTTGTCATATAGAGTTTTGTCTCTAGTTTCAAATATGTCTGTAAGAACATCATCATTCATTTCAAGAAATTTTGAGAAAAACTCAACATCTTCATGAACCGCAGTAACACTAAAATATTTACCAATCGTTGATAATGTGTGATATGAGTCGGAAAAATCATAATCATAAGGATTTCCTGTTGGGAACCCCTCATCAATTAACTTTTCCGCAATTAACGCTAATTGTTTTTTTGGTAATTTTGAAAATTGACTTTGTTCTGCCATATTAATAAATATAAAAAGAAAAGGAATATGTTTAATTTACATATTCCTTTTTCTTAATCTTCAGAATCCCAACCTTCTTCATCGTAGAAATACTCCGCACATGGATATTCTCTTCCTTTTTCATCAATATGACACCAACACTTTTTTTCATCATCAACCCATTTCCAATCCTTCCCTTCCTCACCTTCAGGTAAATCAGGATTTTCTAATGCGGGATGATATGCGTTGACATCAACATATCTGTGATTACAATCACATCCACGAGGGACACAATCATCACAAAAGTTTGGATTCTCCCCGCTTGAAAAACCAGGACCGTAACTCCAAATTGCAACTTTTCCGCAATCACACAAATCTTTAGACATATTCAATTTCTTTAGTTTCAGGATTATACTCAATTACAATTGGTTTGTTTTCGTATTGATATCTTTCATTTAAAACACTTGCGTTTAAGAACTCAGTCCCATGAAATGATTTTTGACCATATGCCCAATGGATATGACCACAAACATGGATTTTTGGTTTAACTTCTAAAATTTTGGTGAATAAATCTTCACAACCAACATTTAAACCTTGCATAGTGTGGTCAACCATTCCATGTGCGGGACCATGAGTAATTAAAATATCAAGACCTTCAGGGATTTTTGCCCACTTCTCAGCGAGTTTTTCTCCTCTTGGTAGGTTGAATGCCCAATTGTAGAATTCAGGTTGCCATGGACTTCCGTAGATTTTAACACCATCCAATTCAACCATACTGTCAAAAAGGTAATGAACCCCTTTTTCTTTATATTCAGGTGCAATGTCGTGGTTTTTTACAAATCCCCAATCATGGTTACCCGCAATGAATACTTTATGTGTAAATGGCGTGTTTGAGAACCAATCCAAGAACTCTTTAATTTCGTGAGTTTTTCCTAAGTTGGTACAATCCCCTGCGTGTACAAGGATATCCCCTTCACCCAAGATGTTATTATATGCCTTGGTTGTTAAAACTTCATGTTTTCCGTGTGTGTCGCTTATAAATACAATCTTTTTCATGTTACAAATATAATACTTTTTATCAATCCCACCAACCTCGCATACCTGAACCATCAAACCAATTATCCCAAGCGGACTCTTTGTTTTCAGATTTGTCTAAAAACATTTGAAATTCAGGTGAAGGTCGACCCTTTAAAATCGTAAACAATTCATTCCACTCATTTTCTTCGATTTCTTGTGCTCTTTCAAATACCTTACGATTATGTTCTTTTTCCTCTTCAGTCTCATTATCAACTAAACGAGAATAGCCTGGCTTGCCTTCAACATCTTCGAATTTCAATTTATGAAGAACTATTTCTCCAAGTTCTTTTTCTGCTATTTCAATGTAGTTATCTTCGTTGTAGTTTTTAATTAACTCAACTGCTCTACGCATTTTGGCAACTTTCTTCAAACGAGACGAATCAACCTCCATACCATCTTTTTCAATCCTATCCGCCATATCGGTAAGACCTATTTCCAAAAATCTCAAGGTACCGTGATGGTCGAACCAATAATGGTTCCATAATCCTTTTCTGAATTTCCAAATGTTTTTGAAAAATCTTGGTAAGTCATAACGAAATAGGGAGTATGTTTTATACCACCAAGTATTATGACGTATTAATGTTTTTATGCTCTTATTAAAAGATTCTGCAAATTCTACTTTCATGTTAATTGTTTTTTTAATATTTCATCTTTTTTGTCAAGTAACTTTAAACTTAAAGGACGAATAATATCATAGTGTTGATTTGGCCAATAAGTTTCTTGAAATTCCGATATAAGACGGTCTTCAAAATTTCTTAATAATCTATGTGCAGTGATTGCCTGTTTAGATGTTTCACATGATTCGATAACTTTTTCGACCCAAGCCGAAATATCTCCGTAATGATTACTTGTTGCTCCCATAATTTTTAGATTTCTACAAATGTAATAAAAAAATAAGACCCGTCAAAATAAATTCACGGGTCTTTTGGAAAAGGTATATATGAGAACACTCCGTAAGGAGCGATGTACAAATAAATATAACAAACTTTTGAAAAAAACCTACTTGTAGGTGTTAAGAAAAGTATTTTTTTACTCTTTCTAATAAATTTTCGTCGAATTTAATCCCGTGACGAGTTTTGAAATACTTTAATAATTGTTTTAGGGATTCATTTTTACCTGATTGTTTTAATAAAATATATGCACCTAAATCAGCATCAACTTCGTCATCTTGGTTTCTTGGACCATCATGACCCATAATAATATGAGATACTTCGTGAGCTTCAATAAACTTTAAATCATCAAAGTTATCAACCTGTTCACCATCAACAATAATTAAATTTTTACCAGGAACCATAAAACCATAACCATATTCATCAAAAAAAGGTTTTAAATCTTTGTATTGTGGATTATCTTCAGATACCACAGCAATTTGAACATTTGGTAAAAATTCACTCTCGTAAAATAATGGTTCAGACTCTTCCATATTATTCTTTATCATAAATACCACAAACAAGGATAATCGAAGTATTTATAATAAAATACTCACAAATATGAATTTAAAAAAATTAATCAGAGAAGCGTTAGAACAACATCTTGACCAAACTTTAATCTTGAAAGAGGATGTTGAGATTTCAGAAGCATTACAATACCATATTGATAATGGATTGTCTTTAACTGATAATGTATTTAGAGTTTATTCTGAAGGTTACTTTGATTTAGTAAACGAAGTTAGAGCATTATATAATGAAGGTGTTATTGATTTGAATGAAGAAGATAGGTTAATGGTTGAATCTGATTTGGGTAAAAGAGTTAAAATAGGTAATGAAATTGTTTATTTAGATGCTCCTTACATTTATGAAACAGAAACTGAAGAGGATATTTTAGCTGAAGCCAAACATCATGGTAGAAATGTTAAATTAGGGAAACCATTTAGAACACCAGGTGGACCAAAGAAATTTGCGGTGTATGTGAGAAGTAAAAATGGTGGAGTTAAAAAAGTTACTTTTGGTGACCCAGGATTGAAAATCAAAAACTCGAATAAGAAAAGAGCTAAATCATTTAGAGCAAGACACAAGTGTGACCAAAAGAAAGATAGGACAACTGCAGGTTACTGGTCTTGTAATGTTGGTAGATATGCAAAACAATTAGGTCTGTCATCTTCAAATTCTTGGTAATGGAAACTGATAAGATTGAAAAATATTTACAAAATTATTTAGACGATGTAATTTCACCTGAAATTAATAGTGAATTAGTTGGTGAAGATGATGAACCGATTACGATGACAGTTTATAAAGTTAATTATGGTCCATCAAATCCAAATAGAATTAATTTTTTTATTGATATGGACCCCTATTATAAAGGAAGTATCACACATAAAATTAATTTAGATATTTCAAATTTTTTTAAAATGTTAGGTGTTGATAAACAACTACACATTTATTGGAATAAAAGACCATTATTTTAGTATGGAGTTCCCATTTGAACAGATTGAAAAAGAAGGTAAATTAGTTAGAACATTTAGTCCTGACGTGGAAGAAGATGAATTAAAATGGCATCAAGACCTTAAAGACCGTAAAGTTACTGTGATTGAAGGTAACGGTTGGTTATTTCAAATGGAAAATGAATTGCCAAACAAATTAGAAAATGCCAAACAAATATTCATTCCGAAACTTGCTTGGCATCGTGTTCTAAAAGGTTCAGGTAATTTAATAGTTGAAATTGAGGAATTTGATTAACCTGCCTGCATCGGACCGTCATCTTCAACTACCTCATCTTGATTTTCGGTATTAACCAATCTACGTAGTTGATTAATAATATCTTCACTAATATCTTCAGTTATTTGTTCTGTAACTGTTTCCTCAATATTACGAGCTCTCATACTTACTAATCTTGCGACATTTCGGAATCTAGGAATAACCTCTTGTTCAGTTGGTTGTGGTTCTTCTCCCTCAGAATATTTTATATATCTACCTTCCAATTCAATTAATTGTCGGTTTCTTTCTTCGTCAGATAATAATTCAAAGTTAGATTTAACTTGCTCTTTGAATTCTTTCTTAATTACGTCAATTACAACATTCGGTAAACCACTTTCCATTGAATCAATTCTTTGGTCTACAATATCCCAAAATGATGTTTCTTTTTCGTATTGTTCAAGAGTTTTAAATGACGCAACTTTATCACCTGTAATTTTGTTAATACAATAAATTAAAATACCCTTTCTAGAATATCTCAAGTAATAGTCAGAATTTTCTTTTGACGCGGTACACCATTTAGTACTTGCACCATATTTTAAAGAAGCTTGGTATGACATAGGTTTAATTACCAACCACTCATTATCTTCATATAATTTATGAGTTTGTTTAGATAATTCTTTGTCCATATTTTTAAGTTCTGACAAAGAAATCTCTAATTCAACATCCCTAAAAGTTTTGTATTTGGTTATATCATTTTGAGAAATTAAGTTTCGTTCGTTTAAGTCGATAAATTGTTTAATCATTCTTAAATGATTATGACCAACATAATGACTCAAAAACATTACTCTTCTCATTAGTTCGGTAGTATCCATATTTTTAAGGACTTCCTCATCATAACCGAATTCTTTTAGTTCATACTCATAATCATTTCGACGACTTTCGGAGTCAAATTCTTTCATTCGGTCATTTTTAATTAAATTAACCAACATTTCCGTGTATTTACTCTTACCCACCAATTCGGTAATAAAATCAATACCGTCTATGGTTAGGAATGGATTTTGTTTCTTAAGTTCATTAATTCGTGACATGTTATATTTCGTTTTTTAAATTATAGTAAAATAAAATTTTAAGTTCAAACTTTTTTTGTATCTTTGTTATATGAAAACGATACTCACAACAATTTTACTTTTTTTATCTTTAACTGTCAAGGCTCAACAGTGTGATGTTTTATATGTTCCAAGTCAAAAAAGTTTGGTTGCTTCTTACAACTATAAACAAATTGGTTTGTATTGTGGAGGGTATTATGTGACAACTTTTCCACATCCTTACATCTACACAACACCATTAACAATTATCAACAGGGTTGGTCTAACCTATGTTAATGAGAAAAACACATTTAGTATTATGGGTGGTGCATACCTCAAAGCTTACTTTGATGGACCTCAATTAAGTCCTGATATTTGGGTAAAAATTTATCCTATCAGAATGATTACTGGTGAGAAAACCAACATGGATTTTGCGGTAGGTATTAACTATATGGATGGATTTAGGTTCGGAATTGGATTATCTATTCCATATGGTAGTATTTATAAGTAATGGATATTATTGATTTCCCTATTGAACGTCTTAATGAGTTTTTAAGCGACCACTCATTTGTAATTACAAATCCTTATGGGTTGCCAAATGATGTCAGTAAAATAGATGTTAAAGTAAAATTGACAGGAATGAAACCAATGATTTCTATTGGTGAATGGAAAAATTTTATTGAATATACTTTAATATTAGAAAAAGTTGACGACGAACACTTAAGACAAATATTGGGTTATGTGTTTGCAGCAGCAAAAACACACGATTATGTTATATCAAATACTGATACTAAATTCTACTCATTAACATCTCAAGTCAATGAACTATTACGTAAATTTTTAAAATATTGGGGTATTGATAACTATGTGACTTGTACCAGAATTATTGATAAAGTGACTGATGTTGACCCAAAGTATATGTTGGAAGGAGTGATAAATGAAGGTAGATACGATATTGCAATAAGAAATGTGGTAAAAGACATTCTAACGACATTCAAATATCAAAAAGAGGGTGATTTTAATTTACCTGAAGATATTCTTGGTGGCGAAGAGATGGTCTATATTTTCCCTAATATAGACTCACCATTTTCGGTTGAATTATATATGGAAGTGGATGATGATGTTGACACGGTAGATGTTGATGGGGAATACTATGCAGATGATGACACCATTGTTGTTAGAATAAAATCAAATCCGAATTTAGACCGTGAAATGTTGGAAGAATTACATTTTGAATTGGTTGAATTAATTTCTCATGAAATAAAACATTTAGAACAAAACGAAAGAGGTTATAAGTTCCCAAGAAAAGAACCAAAAAAATCATTGAAATATTATACACAACCTCACGAAATCGAAGCTCAAATTGCTGGATTTAAAAAACGAGCCCAAAAACAAAGAAGACCATTTGCGGATGTGGTTGATGATTGGTTTGATAAAAATCGTCACAAACATGGTTTAACTGACGACGAAATCGATATTATTGTCGACAAAATATTGGATAGTTTATAATGAAAAATTTAGTTAAATTTGCAAAAAACTTTTTAATGTCAGAACCATTCATAGTTGATGGATTTGAATACCAATTTATTTCCGTTGAACCTCACGAAGATTTTGGGATTGAGATAACTGTAAATGTTATTTTACCTAAAAAGGGACAATCATATGTTGTTGAAAAGTTTAGTTATGATGTGTATCATATACTTGAAAATATGAATCAATATTATGGTTCAGGTATTTCTTATCAAGAAGTAATATTAGTTGAAGGTCAGTTACCAAAAAGAAAGGCATATATTAACGAAGAAGACCAAAATGAAATTATTGATTCTTTGAATGGTAATCTGTCAAATTTTTCAATTTTCACTATGGGTTCAGATTATGACGACTTTAGAGTTAGAGGTAGTATGGATTGGGAAAAATCAAAGATACGATTTTATGAAGTTAATGGGTCTGATATTGATTTTTATTTTTATTTTAATGTTTCAGATATTATAGTGAATAATGGAGAATTCAGCATTAACCCAAGTCAAATTGATGAATTCGCATCAACCTTGAATGATAGACTACAAGATAATGACCAATTAAGAGATAAAGCACAAGATATAATCTATAGGGTCTTAGAACCTAGTGTTCAAATAGAATATCTTGAAGTTTATTTTAATGCCAATTATTACCTTAATAAAATTAATGGTAAAGAATACCAACCTACATCACCTGCTATGGGGTTTAAACTTCGTATGTTTATCGACTAAACTTCTTAACTAATTTCTTGATTGCGTCAGTTAATATTATTTTACTGACAATAATTACACCTGAAGCGACTAATCTTTTAACTATTAGATTAACTGCTGCGTCCACACTACCACCATGATATGCAACATCCATAATATCATTTACAATTGGGATTAGAAATGAATATGCTATTAAGTCCATACTTGAACCTAAAGTTATGTTAGATGAATTTAAGAATTTGAAGAATGAATTTTTTAGGTTTTTAGATTTAACTAAAACTTCTTTGAACACATCTTCAAGACCTTCAGCTTTAATCTTCTTATAAATTAATCTAATGGCTCTTGAGTTGTCGTAAAAGTAAGTACAGGCAATACCAACCAAGATAAGAACTTGTTGTTCTTCAGTTAAATTGAATCTACCTGTTTTGATGAAGTTATCTAATGGTAATACAAATCCACCAACTGATGCACCCCAAGTCAAAAGTAATTTAAGGTTTAACCCATAAATCTTCTTTGACTTTTCAACCAAACTTTTAGTGAACGAATACATTTCTTTCATGTAGTCAGTCATTTTAGATTGGTCTTGTTCTTGAAGTATTAATCTCAGTTGAGATTCGTTAATTAAAAAATCCATATACTTATAAATATATCAAAGATATTTAATGTTATGAGTAAGCCAAGAAGAGAATTAAATCCGCAATTAACTAAAGGTGATAGAGTGATGTGTCTTCACATGGATGGTGAAACTGGGATTCCTCCTGGCACACTTGGTACTGTTAGAAATGTGAGTAGAGACCCTTTTGAAGAAGATGCTGAGATTATTAATGTTACGTGGGATAATGGTAGTTCTTTAAGTTTATTATCACTTACAGACAGTTGGGTTAAGGCTCCTGAAGAAAGAATTGATGAGGGTTCAAACCAATATGAATTCTTTGAGAAAAACCCTGATATTTTTGAAAATTTTGACTACAGATTTTTTAGAGAGTACCTTAAGAAAGTACAGAAATCTGGCGCGATTAACATGTTTCAGTCAGGTGCATTTTTATTTTCAGGTAGAGATTGGATTGACAGATACTATGGTGAAAACAGAGAAGATAGTGAAGAATTCCAAGAAGTATTAGATATGGCGGATGAATCAAAAGATAAGATGATTCAAGGTGTAATAAAATACATGTCGTCAAAAAATAATGACTTTAACGACATGTATCGTATTAATAATCTAATCCAAAGATTTGCTCAAAAAATAGTACAGATGTACATGCATTTTTATTAATCAACTTTTTCTAGTTGGTCTTCGTTAAAAATGTGTAATAATCCGTAGTCATCCATTTCTCCGACTACTCTAACATTTCCTTCCACTGTTTCAAAAACTGATACGATGGTGCATGGGAATTTGTATCCCTTAACTTTGATTGCTTTGTCTCCTACTTTAAATTTTGTTTCTTTTGTCATATTAATTTGATAATGGCGCTTTGATTGATTCGTGTGATTTATAATCTTTAAGTGTGAAATCACTAACCACATAAGATTCTATTGATGGTCTTGAACCTTCGTAAGTTGGAAATTGATTAAGAGTTGGTAATTCAAATGGTTCTCTTGTAATCTGTTCTTTTGCTTGCTCAATATGATTAAGGTAAAGATGGGTATCACCTAAATTACCAATCAGTTGGTCAGGAACCATGTTAACTTCTTTTGCTAAGATTGTAAGTAATAGACCATAAGAAGCAATATTGAATGGAAGCCCCAAAAAAGTGTCAACGCTGCGCTGATTCCACATTAGAGATATTGCTCGGGTTGGAATATTTCCCAAATCAATTTTAGTATCACTTCCTTTTAAGGATTTATGTAAGTTATTTCTAAAATATTGCATATCTCTAATTTCATTTCTTTCTTCCAAACTCAACTCTCTTGTATAAACTTGAAATCCATAATGACAAGGTGGAAGAACCATT
>VFQS010004482.1_pt1 | contig 10101 bp, 9 predicted proteins | sample 3512361 | NCBI WGS metagenome assembly VFQS01 (sample SAMN10412375, study PRJNA504923) | tailings metagenome | isolation source: Relicate 1 Philex TSF3 active mining | place: Philippines | reverse complement strand
GATCCTGGTGCACCGCGTGAGAATGAAGTGATTGTTGGCCAAGAGATCTTGCAAACCATGGGATTGCGCAATTTCACGCCGATGGTGATTGCCTGCCCTGGATGCGGTCGCACCACGAGCACCACGTTCCAAGAACTCGCTGCCAAGATTCAATCGTATCTGCGTCAACAAATGCCAGTATGGAAGAAAACCCATCCCGGTGTTGAGAACATGAACGTCGCAGTAATGGGTTGCATTGTGAACGGTCCAGGCGAGAGCAAGCACGCCAATATCGGCATCTCTTTACCAGGCACTGGTGAGAGCCCCGCAGCCCCGGTCTTTGTCGATGGTGTGAAGGTTAAGACCCTACGCGGTGAGGGCATCGCCGAAGAATTTCAACTAATCGTCGACGAGTACGTTAAAGCCAATTACCATGCAAAAAATTAATGCCATTCGCGGCATGAACGATCTGCTGCCTAAGGATGCAGCGGCTTGGTCTTATCTCGAGCGCACCTTAGCGGATCTCACCCGAGCCTACGGTTACGAACAGATTCGTACCCCAATTGTGGAATCCACGGCGCTCTTTCAACGCGGTATTGGTGAGGTGACCGATATTGTGGAGAAGGAGATGTACTCCTTTGAAGATCGACTCAATGGAGAACAGCTCACATTGCGACCCGAAGGAACCGCAGCGGTCGTGCGCGCCACGATTGAGCACAATTTGATTTATGACGGCCCCAAACGCCTTTGGTACACGGGACCGATGTTTCGGCATGAGCGTCCCCAGCGCGGTCGCTATCGGCAGTTTCATCAATTTGGGATTGAGGCACTGGGATTTGCAGGCCCAGACATTGATGCCGAGATCATCTTGATGGGCCAGCGGCTTTGGGATGAACTGGGTTTGCAAGGTGTGCGGTTAGAGCTCAACTCTCTGGGCGAGGCAGCAGAACGCGCTGCGCATCGTCAAGCGCTCGTTGATTACTTCACGCAACACCAGGCCCAATTGGACGAGGACTCACAACGGCGTTTGCAAACCAATCCCTTGCGGATTTTGGATTCGAAGAATCCAGCGATGCAGACTCTCATTGAAGGCGCGCCCAAGCTCTTGGAGTTTTTGGGTTCAGAGTCCTTATCCCACTTTGAAGCAGTGCAAACGCTTTTGAAGGCTAACAACATTCCATTTAAGATCAATCCACGATTGGTGCGCGGCTTAGACTATTACAACCTCACCGTGTTTGAGTGGACCACCGAAGCATTGGGTGCCCAAGGCACGATCGCCGGTGGTGGTCGCTACGACCCCTTGATGGAGCGTATGGGTGGTAAAAGTGCCCCAGCCTGTGGATGGGCGATGGGCATGGAGCGCGTGCTCGATCTGATGGCGATCTCCAAGAGCATTCCTGATAGCGAGCCCGTGTGTGATGTGTATGTCTTGCATCAAGGCGGCGATACTCTGGTGCAAGCCATGATTGCCGCAGAGGCGCTGCGTAGTGCTGGCATCGATGTGATTTTGCATTGCCCACCCGATGGGCAGAGCGCGAGCTTTAAATCCCAAATGAAGAAAGCCGATGCTAGTGGTGCGCAATTGGCTCTCATTATTGGTCCTGATGAACTCGCTCGTGATGAGGCGCAGTTAAAGAATCTGCGGGGCACGGGTGAGCAACATGCCGTACCACTATCTGGCTTATTGGTGGCCGTGGTGGATGCTTTGGTGGATTCTTAGTCACACAGCATAAAATAAGCGTTTCAACAATTGAAGAAAGCAGTATTGGAATGGCACTTGACCTCGAAGAACAAGAGAACCTAGCGAACCTCAAATCGTTTTGGGCCCGCTATGGCAATTACATCATCGGTGTCATTACCGTGGCATTGCTTGCCTATGCAGCCTTCAATCTTTGGGGCTGGTATCAGCGTAGCCAAGCAGCCGATGCGGGTAAGTTGTACGAGACCCTGATGAATGCAGTGACCAAGAACGAGAAGGACAAAACCTATCTCGCTGCTGATGATTTGCAAAAGAAATACGGCAGCACCACGTATGCTGCCATGGGCAATCTCGTGGCCGCCAAGATTGCGATGGATAGTAATGACCCTGCAAAAGCACAAGCGTATTTGAAGTGGACCGCCAATAAAGCCAGCGATGATTCATTTCGGGCGCTGGCGCAATTGCGACTTTTGGGACTCCTGATTGATCAAGGCACTGAAGCCAGTTTGAAAGAGGCCGATCAACTCCTTAAAGAAAAAGCCGTCAAAGGATTTGAGCCCTTATGGATCGAGCGCCGCGGTGATTGGTATTTGGTACAAAAGAAGATTCCGGAGGCTCGTGCTGAGTATCTCAAGGCAATGAAGATCATGCAAAGCGATAGAGCCTTTCCGGAAGACGCACGTGGTTTATTGAAAGTGAAGATTGATGCCGTAGGGGGTATGTAGTGCAACTGTTGCGCTGGGGCGCCATCGTATCTCTTTCACTTGCATTGATTGCCTGTTCTGGCTCATCCAAAGTTCGTAAACCCGCTGAGCTCGTCAATGTCAGTAATCAAGTGGAGCTTGCTGAGGTCTGGTCAACGAGTATTGGTAGTTCTATCCCCGCTAACTTCCGCCCTGTGGTTGCTGAAGATCATGTGTTTGCCGCGTCCGCTCGTGGCACCCTAAGTAAGTTAAATATTCAGAATGGACGTGTGGTGTGGGAGGTGAGTGTTCCCGAGAAGCTCTCGATTGGCCCAGGATCGGATGGCAAGACCACGGTTGTGGTGAGCACGGAAGGTACTGCTTATGGCTACGATGAGTCGGGTAAGAATATTTGGAAGCATCTGATTGGAAGCGAGGTGCTTTCTGACCCAATCGTCGCCGCCGGTGTGGTGGTGATCCGTACCTTGGACCATCGCTTCATTGGTCTGGATGCAGCGACCGGGAAACGACGTTGGATCTATCAGCGCCAGCAGACTCCCTTATCGCTGCGCGTTGGCTACGGCATGCTCCTAGTAGGCAATGATGCGGTGGTCACTGGATTTGGGGGTGGTCGCTTTGGAGCGCTTGCGCTTTCCAACGGTGGTCTCATCTGGGAATCTGCCGTTTCCTTCCCCAAGGGCTTCTCGGAGATCGAGCGCTTAAACGATGTCACCAGTCGACCCAGCTTAGAAGAGGGGCGTCTTTGCGTGGTCTCGTATCAAGGCAAGATCGGTTGCGCAGAACTGCGCAGCGGTAATTTAGTGTGGTCGAAGGACTTCTCAAGCTATACCGGTACTACCCAAAGCACCGAGTTTGTGTTCGCTGCGAATGAAAAATCCCATGTGTATGCCTACCGCGCAAGCGATGGTGTGCAAGTTTGGGAGAACACCCAGTTAACGTGGCGCGACGTTGGTGAGCCACTGGCGATTGGACGCGTGGTCATGATGGGTGATAAACAAGGCTATGTGCATCTTCTTAATCAAAATAGTGGTCAGATGGTCTCGCGCATTCGTCACGACAGCTCACCAGTCACGGCAGCACCGATTGCAGCCGGTGGCGTGATCATCATTGCTTCTCAGGGTGGCAAGATTGCGGCGTATCGTCCGCGTTAAGACCAATCACTCATGAAACCCGTAATTGCCATCGTGGGCCGACCCAACGTCGGTAAATCCACTTTATTTAATCGACTCACTAAATCCCGTGATGCCCTGGTAGCGGATTTTCCAGGACTCACGCGTGATCGCCACTATGGCAATGGTCGAGTAGGGGATCGTGAGTTCATTTGCATTGATACGGGCGGCTTTGAGCCCGTTGCCAAGACCGGCATCATGGCTGAGATGGCTAAGCAAACGAAGCAAGCCGTCGCTGAATCGGACCTCGTGATCTTTTTAGTCGATGGCCGACTGGGGCTTGCACCGCAGGATCGTGTGATTGCGGATTTCTTGCGCAAGACCGGACGCCCAGTGATCTTGGCGGTCAATAAGACCGAAGGCATGTCGGCCAGTGTGGTCACGGCGGATTTTCATGAACTGGGTTTAGGTCAGCCTGAGCCCATATCTTCTGCGCATGGCGATGGGGTGCGGGCTCTCATCGAAGAAGCCCTTAATCAATTGCAGATTCCTGAACCCGAGCCCGATGATGCCGCCGTTGCCGATGGCACCCGACCGATGAAGATTGCGGTGGTCGGTCGACCCAATGTCGGAAAGTCGACCTTCATTAATACCTTGCTTGGCGAAGATCGGGTGATTGCTTTTGATCTACCTGGCACCACGCGCGATGCCATTGAAGTCGAGTTTGAACGCAATGGCAAATCGTATGTCTTGATTGATACCGCAGGACTGCGTCGGCGTGGCAAGGTGTTTGAAGCCATTGAAAAGTTCTCCGTGGTTAAAACTCTGCAAGCAATTAACGATGCCAATGTGGTGATCTTGATGCTCGATGCTCAGCAAGACATCTCAGAACAGGATGCGCATATTGCTGGCTATATTGTGGAAGCAGGGCGCGCTCTGGTCGTGGCGGTTAATAAATGGGACGGGATTGATGCTTATGTGAAAGAACGCGCGCGGGTTGAGATTGCCCAAAAGCTTCGCTTTCTAGACTTTGCCAATGTGCACCCGATCTCGGCTAAAAAAGGATTTGGGATTAAGGAGTTGTTTAAGGATGTGGATAAGGCCTACCAAGCTGCAATGGCGAAGCTCTCGACGCCTAAACTCACTCGCGCCATGATCGATGCGGTAGCTCATCAGCAGCCCAAACGGGTGGCCAAAGGCCGACCCAAGCTTCGCTATGCCCATCAGGGCGGCATGAACCCGCCGATCGTGATTATTCATGGGAGCGCCTTGCACGGCATCACCGATAGCTATAAACGTTATCTCGAAGGGCGTTTTCGGGAGATCTTTGAGTTGCGCGGGACCCCTTTGCGGATTGAGTTCCGGACTGCGGCAAATCCTTATGTCAAGGATGAAAAACCACGCCGTAAGTAGGATTTGTCACACAAATAGAGAAATCCATTAATTAGGGTTAATATCCTTACAGAAACAATCCGTGTTGTATACAAAAGCAAGACTCCCTAACTTAAATAACGATTAAGGAGCAGTATGAATACCAAACAAGTCCAGTTGCTGCAGGACCCCTTTCTCAATGCCTTGCGCAAAGAGCACATTCCAGTATCCATTTATTTGGTGAACGGAATTAAGTTGCAAGGCAATGTGGAGTCCTTCGATCAATACGTGATTCTGTTACGCAATACCGTGACCCAAATGGTCTACAAACATGCGATATCGACCGTGGTACCCGCCCGAGCTGTGAGCTTTAGGGCAGACGATGAGGACGCTCCAGCTGCATAACACCGGAGTCGAGGAGGTCCGCGCGGTATTGGTTGGGATTGATACCGGCAAAGACGATTTCCCAGAAAGCATGGCCGAGCTCGCACTCTTGGCAGAGAGTGCCGGTTCCATTCCAAGTGCCTCGGTGATTGGTCGCCGCGGCAGTGTTGATCCATCCTTATTTATTCGTTCGGGTAAAGCCAATGAGTTGCTTCGGGCCATGAAGGAGCACGATGCCGAACTCGCGATTGTTAATCATGCGATTTCACCAACCCAACAACGCAATCTTGAACGGCATCTGGGCAAGCATGTGATCGATCGCACCGGGCTGATTCTGGATATCTTTGCCCAACGTGCGAAGAGTCATTTGGGTAAGACCCAGGTGGAGCTCGCCAATGTGCGCTATCGCATGTCACGGCTGGTGCGCGCCTGGAGTCACTTGGAGCGCCAAAAGGGTGGTATTGGTCTACGTGGTGGACCGGGTGAGACCCAGATGGAGTTGGATCGCCGGATGCTCGCCACCAAAGCAAAACGCTTAGAGGCAGAGCTTGCAAAGTTGCAACGTCAGCAGCGCACTCAACGGCGGGCACGCGCTCGCAATGAGGTGTTCTCGGTGTCATTGGTGGGATATACCAATGCCGGTAAGTCCACTTTATTTAATGCGCTCACTAAAGCTGGTACCTATGCCGCTGATCAGCTGTTTGCCACCTTGGATACCACTTCCAGACGGGTTCACTTAGAGGAGGGGCGACAAATTGTCCTTTCTGATACTGTGGGATTTATTCGTGAGCTACCCCATCAATTGGTGGAAGCCTTTCGGGCCACGCTTGACGAAACGGTGCATGCGGATTTGATCTTGCATGTCATCGACGCCTGCAGCCCGGTTGCCAAAGAACAGCAGGCCCAAGTCGAGGCAGTCCTCAAGGAAATTGGGGCGGATGGCATTCCGCGTTTAGAGGTGATGAACAAAATTGATTTGATGCCTCAGACTTTTACAAAGGGCGCCCATATTGAGCGCGATATCCATGGAGTGCCCTATAGGGTCTTTATATCCGCTCAGGCCGGCATGGGTTTAGACCTCCTACGCGAGTGTCTATGCGAGTTTGCGCACAGGACTGATAAACTAAAGGTTGAGCACGCTGACGTCCACCATCAGAAGGCGCATGGCGATCTGCTCCAACCATTAACCGATAGACCAGAAACCGCTGATTTTGATTTCCATTCGACCCGAAACTATTCGCCAAACACTCCATAAAGTAGGTGACTACTTTAGAGGGTTTTTCTCCGTCAATGATCCTGGCTGGGGAAATAACTACCAAGCGCCCAAAGGGGATAAAGATCCTAAAGAGGGTGGTGATCAGGCTCAACCCAATCAGCCACCCCAAGGTAATCGCCGCCCTGAAAATGGACCGCCCGATTTGGATGATCTCTGGCGCGATTTCAATGACAAGTTAAATAATATGTTTGGTGGCAAAAAGCGGCCATCCGGTGGTGGTCAGCCCCCAAGTGGTGGTGGTCGTAAACCATCCCAATTTAATGTCGATGGCTTTAATCCCAAGACGGCTAGTTTGGGTGCCTTGGTGATTGTGACCCTGGTGTGGCTCTTTAGTGGTTTTTTCATGATTCAGGAAGGTCAAGCGGGCGTCGTTCTTACCTTTGGTAAGTACGATTACACGGCGCGCCCTGGTATTAACTGGCGGATGCCTTGGCCGATTCAATCAACCGAGACCGTGAACTTATCAGCGGTGCGTTCGGTTGAGATTGGTCGCTCGGTGATGATCAAGGGTACCAATCAAAAAGATTCTTCAATGCTGACCGAAGATGAGAACATCATTGATGTCCGTTTTGCAGTTCAGTACCGCTTAAAAGATCCAATGGAGTACCTCTTTAATAATCGTGATCCAGACATGGCCGTGATTCAAGCAGCAGAGACCGCGGTGCGCGAGATTGTGGGACGCAGCAAGATGGATACGGTGTTATACGAAGGTCGTGAGAAGATCGCCATCGATCTTGCCATGGATATTCAGAAGATCTTGGATAGTTATAAAGCCGGTATTTTTGTTACCAGCGTCACCGTACAAAACGTGCAACCGCCTGAGCAAGTACAAGCGGCATTTGATGATGCGGTGAAGGCTGGTCAAGATCGTGAGCGTCTCAAGAGTGAGGGCGAGGCGTATGCCAATGACATCCTGCCACGTGCCAAAGGGACTGCAGCACGATTGATCCAAGAGGCGGAAGGTTATCGTGCACGTGTCTCTGCGATGGCTGAAGGTGATGCCTTGCGCTTTAAACAAATTTACAGTGAGTACGCGAAGGCCCCACAGGTGACCCGCGATCGGATGTACATTGATACCATGAAAGAAATTTATAACAATGTCTCTAAGGTCTTAGTGGACACCACCAAGAGTAATAGCCTGTTATACCTACCGCTTGACAAGATCATTAATCAAGTGACTACCGAAGCGCAGCAGGCTGCACAAGTGCAAGGCGCCACACTGCCAGGCGTCGTTTCACCGAATGCCATCTCTAGTCCAGCCCCCAATGCCGCACCATCCCCCGCGGAGCGTAGCCCCGAGAAACGGGATGGATTGCGGAGTCGCGATCGTGGCGATCGTTAAGAATCGAGGAAAAAGTCATCATGCCTAATCGTCTCCTTGGTCTTATTGTGGGTCTAGTTCTTGCCTTTTATTTGATTAGTTCCTGCATTTTTGTGGTTGATCAACGTAAATTTGCTGTGGTCTTTGCCTTCGGTCAAATTGTGCGAGTAATTGAACAACCTGGTTTGCAGTTCAAGTTACCAGCACCATTCCAAAATGTGATCTTCTTTGATCGTCGCATTATGACGATTGATAACCCCGATCCTGAACGCTTCATCACTGCTGAGAAGAAAAACCTCTTGGTGGATTCGTATGTGAAGTGGCGCATTGTCGATCCCCTCAAGTTCTTCGTGAGTTTTCGTGGTGACGAACGGTTAGCCACCGATCGGATGAACCAGCTGATTCGTTCGGCGTTAAACGAGGAGTTCACTAAACGTACCATCCGCGAGATTATTTCAGAGCAGCGTGATCAGGTCATGCAGGGCATCCAGAAAAAAGTTGAGGATGATGCCAAAGCGATTGGTGTTGAGATCGTGGATGTGCGCCTCAAGCGAATTGACTTGCTTGCTGAGATTAGTGACTCGGTCTATCGCCGGATGGAAGCGGAGCGAAAGCGGGTAGCCAATGAACTGCGATCCACAGGTGCGGCAGAGTCGGACAAGATTCGGGCGAGTGCAGAGCGTCAGCGCGATGTGATTTTGGCAGAGGCTTATCGTGATGCTCAGCGGATTAAGGGAGCGGGAGATGCGCGCGCTACGGCTTTATACGCAGATGCCTTTAACCGTGATCCGCAATTTGCTCAGTTCTATCGAAGCCTTGAGGCTTATCGTAATTCCTTCAAGGATAAGAAAGACGTGATGGTGATCGAGCCGAGCAATGATTTCTTCCGGTTCATGCAGAAGAAGAACTAATCGAGTTCACCATGAACCGTTGGTTATTGCCCGAAGATATTGCTGACGTATTGCCAGCCCGGGCTCGCAAGATCGAGGAGTTGCGGCGTCGCTCACTCGATCTGTATCAGTCTTATGGTTACGAGCTAGTTAGCCCGCCGTTACTGGAATTCTTGGATTCGCTCTTGACGGGTACGGGGTCCGATCTTAATTTACAGACCTTCAAGCTCGTTGATCAGCTCTCTGGCCGGACCCTAGGCTTGCGTGCTGACATCACACCTCAAGTAGCGCGCATTGATGCGCACCTTCTCAATCGTGAAGGTGTGACTCGTCTGTGCTACGCAGGATCGGTCGCGCGCGTGCGCACACCGCCAGGCTCAACCTCGCGTGAGGAGTTGCAACTGGGTGCCGAGATTTATGGGTATGCTGGGTGGGAAGCCGACCTCGAGGCGATCCAACTTCTTCTGAAAACACTCAGCCAAGCTGGGATTAGCAAGATCTATTTGGATCTCTCGCATGCCGGAGTCCTTAAAGGAATCTTAGGCGATTTGGTATTAAGTCATGCCGATACCGAGACCCTCTACACCTTATTGCAAACTAAAGACCGGCCAAGCCTCGCCCAATGGGTGAGTCAGTTTGCGCCCTCGATTAGCAAGCCTTTATTGGCATTACTGCAACTTAATGGAACCTGTGCCGAGGTCTTAGCCAATGCTCGTTCTGGTCCCTTGGCATTACCCAATCAGCCCATGATTGAGCAGTCTCTCAAAGACCTAGAGCGTTTGATTGAAGCGACCAGTCGCTTATCGAACCAACTGGAGCTCTCGCTGGATCTGGCGGATTTGCGTGGCTACCAGTACCACAGTGGTGTGATGTTTGCCGCCTATGTCGATGGTTTACCTCAACCGATTGCACGGGGAGGTCGCTATGATCATGTGGGCCAAGCCTTTGGTCGCTCACGTCCTGCCACGGGGTTCTCACTCGACTTGCTCACACTTGCCGATCTATCGACAATTTCAATAAAGCGTCAGGCTATTCTGGCGCCATGGTCGGATGACCCCGCCTTAAACCGTCGCATTGCAGAGTTACGTGCCGAGGGCGAGGTGGTGATCCAGGTTTACAAAGGGGATGATGCACACTCTGAAGAGTTTGAGTGCCAACGCGAGCTCATTAAGCAGGGCGCGGGCTGGGAACTAAAATCACGTGCCTAGTGGCTTGATCACTACAATTAGGCTAAATCAATAAAAAATGAAGTGGAATGGATATGAGTAAGTCTCAGGGTCGTAATGTTGTCGTGATTGGTACGCAGTGGGGCGATGAAGGAAAAGGCAAGGTGGTCGATTGGCTCACCGATCATGCACAAGCCGTCGT
>VFQS010004480.1_pt1 | contig 10106 bp, 5 predicted proteins | sample 3512361 | NCBI WGS metagenome assembly VFQS01 (sample SAMN10412375, study PRJNA504923) | tailings metagenome | isolation source: Relicate 1 Philex TSF3 active mining | place: Philippines | reverse complement strand
GGTGGGCAAGGACACCATGGGGTTGGGGAGGGCGATGACGGAAGTACTGGCGATACCCACGCACTTATAGCTGTCGGTGACGGTGAGCCCGACGGTCTGGTCGGTGCTGATGTTGACGGAAAGGGTGGAGGTGTTGGCCCCGGTGCTCCATCGGTAGGTGTAAGGGCCCTTTGCCGGGTCGAGAGCAGGGTTCAATAGTATCGTATTCCCTTGGCAATCCGGAGTTTGGCCGGGGAGGTTGATGACAGGCAGGGCTCGTACCTGCATGTTGACAGACGCTGAGCCGGTACAGAAAGCATTGTCTGAAACCGTTACGGAATAGGTGCGCACCACATCCCCTGTGGCTGTGATGGAAGCAGTTTTGGCCCCGGTGCTCCAGGCGTAAGAAAGCCCCCCGGCATTCGAACCCACCAAAGGCGAGAGGCTGGTGCTCTGGTCTTTACAGATGATAAAATCGCTGCCCAGGGAGACGGAGAGGGTTTTGTTCGTTTCCACGATGGTACTGCCCTGGGCGGTGCAGCCTTTTGCATCGGTGACGGTGAGCATATAGGTGGAGGTGGAGGCCGGGGTCACTTGTAGGACCGCAGTGTTGTATTTGTTGTCCCAGTTATAGGTATACGGGGCGCTACCGCCCGTCACGGTAGGCGTCAGGGAGACCGTTTGGCCCTTGCAAATCTGGGTAGTCCCGGGCATGACCAGGCTGGGGGCCGGAGTAGGGGAAACCGAAATATCGTCTGTGATTTTGCAGCCATTGGCATCGGTGACAGTGACGACGTAGCGCGTAGTGACCGAAATGGCATCGGTGAAACTACTGCCAGTTTTCCCATTGTTCCAGGCATACGTGTAGGAGGTGGAAAGTATCTGGCTAAGCGTTGCTTTGACGGTGAAAGAAGTCCCTGTACACACCGCCCCGACTGTACTTACGGTAACGGTGGGTACGGCAACGGTACCTATCGTTACGGCGGTATTCTGATAAGAGCAGTTTTTGGAATCCAGAACCCGCACAGTGTAAGTACCTGCCTTTAGTTTGGGGATGGAGAAAGAAGTCTGAGCATTGCCCGAGATGAACGATGGCGTAGTCGAGTTATTCAGGTACACGCCGTATGGAGGCGCGCCATTGTTCATCTGGATGAAAATTTCCCCGTCGCTTATTCCCGGGCAGGAAGCGTTGGTTGTTATGGTGGCAGATAGGGAGCACTGTGCATAGGACTGCCATGCCCAAGACAGGATAAACACAAATAGCCCAGTACTGCAAAGACGTTTCATAGAAGGTTTAGGTGAGGCAAAAGGGCTAGTAGAGCACGAAAATGGGTATGTTATCTCCCAACCCCTTCGACATTTTAACAGGCATCTGCCTGCTTTTCTTTTTTTCCATGACCAAATTGGGCACGCGCTTTTTCAAAAAGTCGTACAACTCGCCAAAACGGAGGATTTTATCGCCGTCGGTATCTGCCGAAAGCGCTGTACTGCCCTGTGCGACCGGCTGCCCTTTAAAGGCTTCCAGGATGGCCTCGGTAAACGCCCCATTGCGCCAGGTATCGTCTTCGTAGGACAGCTCGTCTACCTGACTGGAGGTCATGACGTTCAAGCCGGGATAGGCAGCGTTGATTTCTTCGAGGGCAAAGCGCGCCTGGCTGAGCAGGCGGGCGCCTTCTGCAGATCCGCTGTGGCAAGCATCTATGAAGACGAATTTTTTGCAGTCAATGGCATTGAGCACATCGAGGATATCCCGTTTGTAGTCAATATTCGAGACGTCGCCGTATTGGTCATAGTCCGAGGCCAGTATCTTGAAGTCGTTGTTGTCATCCGTTTTGCCGTGGGAGGAGAGGAAGAGGATGAGCACGTCGTCCCGGGTTATTTTTCCCGGGATAGATTCCGAGGCGTAGCGGCGGCGGAGGTCTTCCATGGCGGCCCGGATATCCAGGTTGCGGGTATTTTCCTTCCCGTTCTTTTTTTCCACATACACTTTTCCGAAGACTTTGTCAGGGCCGGCTTGTTCGGCGAAAGCCGCGGCGAAATTTTCGGCATCGAGGGTGGTGTATTTCAGGTCGCGGTGGGGTATTCCGATGCTGAGGACATGCAGGTTGGGTTGTTTGGGGCGGTAGTTGATGACGACTTCGTTGGACTGAATGACGCCGTAGGGGGTTTTTACCTCAATCAGGACGCGGTTTTCTCCTTCGCGCAGTGCGATGGTATTGGCGTAGGCGTAATAGTTGAGGTTGCCGCGTGCGGTAGGAGGGGAGAGTTCTTCTTCGTCCATTTTGGCCTGGTTGCTGGCTACCCCGTTGATTTTGGCAACTGCGTCCCCGGGTTTAAGCGCGTTGGTCGTCGTACCGAACGTAGCTTCGAGGTTGTAGGTAGGGGCGTTCCAGTCAATTTTTTTGGTACGGGCCTCATTGGGCTGGGTGAAGACGATGAAGTCTGCGCGCTGTCCGCTTACGAGGGCGTCCAGGCGGACAGTCACGTCTTTCCGGGCGCTGTTGCCGGAGGCATCGCGCACTTCACATTGAATCAGGACTTCGTCCCCTTCGTATTGAACCGTTTTCTGGAAGCGGAAGACGGCTTTCCCGGCTGCTTTAGCCGGGATGTTGCCCACGGCGATGCTTTGCCCATTTAATGCGAGTATGCCTTTGGGAATGGTAAAAGCGACCTGTACCCCGGCGGCGGGAAGGTCGCCATCGTTTTGGATGTCCACGGTCAGCGATTGGGGGCTCTGGGCGTCGGCTCCTTCCCGGGCAGTTTGGGTCTGGGCAACCCGCAATACGGATGCCTTGGGATTCAAAGATTTGAAGTATGCATTGAACGTTTTGACCTTGTCGGGGCCGGAGAATACGTCTATTTGGAGGATATTGTCTTTCGTATCGAGGGTTAGATCAGCTTGTACGGGGATGTGGATGGAGCGGGGTATGCCCGGAAAAAGGGGCTGTGAAAAAAAGCTGGGTTCTATTTGCAGGGCCTGTTGTCCGTCGAGCACCTTTACATCTACGCGTATGTTATCGAGGCGGCTGGTTTCCTGGTTGGTGAGTTCGAACGAGAGAAAGGAGCGGCCGCCGGGGCGCAGCACTCCGTCGGCTGTATTGAGCCACACTTTGGAATTTTCGATTTGCAGGGTGCCTTTTGCCAGAAGGCGATTGACGGGAACGCCAGTGAACAGCATCGCCCAGGCATCTTTGCCTCCTTTGCCAATGGATTCCGACCATCCGGCGGCGAGCAGGCTGCCGTCGTGGATTTGCCAGAGGCTCTGGAAATTTTCGTCATTATCCCCGCCGTAGTCGTCCTCCCATTGTAGTTCGCCGCCGGAAGAAAATTCGGCTAACCGCGCTGCGAATTTAGTGGCCCCTTTTTTGTTGAGCAGCGACAGGGTCTGGCCGGCGAGAAGGATATTGCCGTTGTGCAGGGGCAGTAGAGCGGTTGCGCGGTCTTCTTCCCTTCCGCCGTAGTACTTTTCCCACTGCTTGAACCCGGAGGCATTGAGGCGTACGAGCCACATATCCAGTTTGCCGTTCCCGGCAGAATTGGATTCGCCGCAAAACAGGACACTCCCATCGGCCAGGATGGCCACCTCGCTGACGTCTTCGTATAGCTTGTCGCCAAACGTCTTGCGCCAGAGCTCCTTGCCGCCGGCATCCAGCAGGAGCACCCAGGCATCGTCAGGGCTTTGGGTAGGCGTCTTGACCGTTTGGCCGATCAGGCAGATTGTCCCTTTGGGGCCGGTGGTGAAGCGGCGCAGCGGGCCTAATTCAGCGGCGGGCCACTGTTTTTTCCACAGGGGCGTTCCTGCGGTATCGCAGGCGAAGAGGTGCAGAGAGCCATCGCGCCCGGTACCGCTCATCACAAGCCGGTTGTCAAAGCCCAGGGCGAGCTGGGTGAATGCCGTGACCCCCAGGTCGGAGGGTGTTTTTTGCCAGAGCAGCTTGCCGTCGCGGCCCATTTTGGCTAACCAGGGCATGGGGCCGCTTTTCCCGGGCGATTGTCCTGCGAGGAGGAGGTTCCCGTCCGGGTGTTCCGCGATATCGTTGAGCACGACGGAGGGCGCCGCGTTCAAGGGAAGGCGGGCGGCAATTTTGCCACTGCTGAAGTCGATCAACAACACCTGGCCAAGCGGTTTACCGGGCTCGGCCGTCGATTGGGTTTCCGCAAAAGCGATGAAGCCCTGCGACAACTGCGTAGCGCGTTTGAACACATCATCGCCCCGCCCACCGTCTGAAAACTCCCAGGCAAAGGGCCGGACCTGGGCGTACAGCCCAAAGGGAAGGACGAACAGCAGGGAAAGGGTACATTTCGAAAATCTCATCGCGCAAGAGGGACTAGTGTACAGCAATAGTGAGCAAAATCGGCACGATCGCACCCGGGTTGCGGGTGATGGCCTTGAACTGCATAGCATCGGGCGAAAAATGCGTCTCGGAAGCAGGGATTTGGTGTTCCCCCAGTGCTTCCTGCAATTTAGCCGGCAAATCGGCCCCTGCACCTGCTAAATAGTCCCTAAGGTAATGCATAAAAGGGGCTTGTATCTTTTTTTCAGAAAATAAAATGAGAAAAAATTCTCGCCCGGGCTGACTGAGCTTCATGACGCGGGTGATACCGGGGATGCGCACTACGCCACCGGCAAAAGGGGAGAGCGCCGAGCCGTTTTCCCCCTTGAATTTTTCGTTGAGCGCTTCGTTCCTTGGCCAGTGGATCTCCGCTTTGCCGGTGGCATCTACGCTCAGGGCATAGACGTATCCATTGACCTGCCCCGGTGCTATATGCAACTGGAACTTATCGCCTACCGACCAGTCGCCTGGCAGCTGGTACCTATTTTTACTGCCTTGTACGGCCGCTTCCCGGAATATGGGCTCCCCATTGGCAGCAAACTGCCCGCTGAAGTGCATGAACTGGAAGCTACCGGATAATTCACGGAGCGGGGCTTCCTCCGCTTTGACTTCTGTGGGAGCTACGTTGGCAGCAGCTGTGACGCCCGATTGCCCGGGGGCAGCCCGCGGCAGCTCAATAGGCCTGCCCTGGCCGAGGTAGATGACATACGCATACTTGATATAGCGCGCCAGGTCCTGGTATTTGACCCATATAAAACCGTTGCGGCCCCATTTCGTACCCCAACTGTTGAAGAGCTGAAACGCCGAGCGGTTGTCGTCATAGCCTACGATGACCATGGCATGCCCACCGGCAAAGGTCGTATCTCCCAAATCCGGATACCAGAAATCAGCCGATTCGAGCTTGTAAAAATTATTTCGGATGCGCAGCCCAATGACGACGGGCTTTTTCTCCGCCAGGGTACGGCGCAGGGTCAAGATTTTGTAATCGGCTTCCTCTTCTTCTTTAAACAGGGCGGCATAATCGGAAATCTTGTAGTTTGCCGCGTGTGCGAGGAGGTCGGGCGTGGGCAGCTGGCCACAATCGTCGAGGTTTTTGTCGAAGTACTTCGCCAGGCAATCCCCCTTATCCTGTAGGAACTGGAGCGCGTCGGAGATGCGCGACCCCCGGTTGCAGTCGGACAGCTTAATCTGGTTGTACAGGAAGAGAGCAGAGGAGGACTCATTGGTGATCTGGGTCTTGTCGGTCCAGTTTTTCTGGATGGCGCGCTCGATAGTGAGGGCGCCGTATCCCACCGACCAGCCCACGCAACTGAAAATAGTGCCCTGATGCCGCGGGTAGGGGCAATAGACCGACAAATCCATCCGGGAAGGGATGGATTTACCCCCGCTGTAGCGGGCTATGGTGGACTGCTCAGAATACGCATCGTCGTCGAATTCGAGCCCGGAAGGGTACTCCTGTGCCGCGACTGCAAGGGGCAGGAGCAGGACGAAAGCCAGTGAACGGAGCATACGTCAGGGGGTTGGCGTATTTTTCTTTACCGGTAGGGCGGCCGGCTTGGCCTTGGTCGTGTCGCTGCGCGGCTCAAAAGGACTGGGCGGAGGGGGGGCTGTGGGTTTCGTCGCCGGCTTGGCAAGCTGCTTGCCTGGTGCGGCTCCATCGGTTGTGGCGGGGTTGTAGGGCAGGGTGGAGTTGGTCTCCCACCAGTTGCCCCCGCTCTTCTGCGTGGTGTCGGTCGGGATGGTACTCGAACCCGGTACCGGCTGTACGGTATTGACTTGTTCGTAGGTCGGCGCTGCCGGCTGGGGGGTATAGTACGAGTTGTTGTTCATCCCGCTGTTGTTGATATAGCCTGCTTCCGCCTGTATTTCCGCCCAACCGGGCAGTTTGTAGGGGGTGATGAGGTGTTTGTCGAGGTAGGCCTCGTCGTAGCGGGCAGCCATTTCCTTCATTTCGCGGAAGTGGTTGACCACTTCGGGTACGAGTTTGACCAATTCCAGTAGAATGGCGATGGCGATGGCTCCGTCTTCTTTGGTATGGCGCACGTCCTGGAGTACCTGCTGGAAGTTTTGCGCGTAGAAATCAGATAAATCTTTGAAGTTCAGCTCCAGAGAGCGGGCGTAATCCTTGGGGAACTCGACGATATACTTGAGTTTTTTCTTGTTGAGGAAGTCGTTTTTCATGTTTTCGAGTTCCTGGTTGAAGCGGTCGGCCGTTTTTTCATATCCGGCGCGCACGCGCTGGATATCTTCCGGTTTGTAGTTGTTGAGTTCCAGTTTGAAGGCAGCTACGCCGTTTTCCGCCTCCCGGCGCAGGTCTTTGAGGCGCACCATGAAGTCGGCCTGCAGGAATTTGCGCAGCGCCGGGTCTAATTTTTGAGTCGTTCCGGTGGAGGCGGGCTGTCCCTGGCCCGGGGCGGGGGCAAACAGGCAGCCGAGTGCCAGGAAGAGTAAGGAGTATTTCATGAGGATAGCCATGTGAAAGGTGAAAACTAAAAGTTGATTTCATCCCACTTTTTGAAGCGGTAGGGCAGCACCAGGTTTTCTTGGAGGAACTTGTCGTCAAACTCCTTGACCGAGGCGCGGAGTTGGGAGATGTTGTTGACTAGTTCCGGGGTCAGCTTGGCGAGCTCAGCTACGAGCAGCAGCAAGGAGTTGCCGTCAATGCCGGCATCGGTGACGTCCTGTACGGTGCTTTGCAGATTGGACTGGTAAAAAGAGGTCAGCCCGTTCACGTCCATAGACAAACCTTTTACATAGTCGTCGGGGAAGTCCTGGATATAGCGGAGCTTGCGATCGTCCATGAAATCGGCTTTCATATCGCTGAGCTGGGCGTTGAACTTGTCGGCAGTGCGTTCATAAGCCGCTTTTACGCGATTCACCTCCGCAGGGCTGTAGCGGCTCTGCTGCTCCTTGAAGGTCAGCACCAGGTTTTCCGCTTCGAGCTTGAGGTCACGGAACTTTTTCATAAACTCTGTATCGGTAAAAGAGCGCAGGGCAGCGTCCATTTTTTCCCGGCGCTGTGCGGTGCCGGGCACAGGCAAGAGCAGGACGAGCGCCAGGATAAGCGCTGTGGCGAGGGTTTCTTTTTTCATCTCTATGGCGTTTTAGAAAAAAATGTACATTAGACTTGTTGCGCGGGGAATCATCAAGGGGTCAAAAAGGCCCTTTTTCGCCCATACTGTGCCTTTTTTCGGTCATATAGCGAGGCTATACTCCCTCAAAAAGCCTTCGTATGGACAAAAAATGACTCTTTTTTCCCCCCTCGCTGACCCCGCGCAACAAGTCTATTAGACTTGTTGCGCGGGGAATCAGCGAGGGGTCACTTGAATCCCTCGACCATCCCGCTCACCACAAGCCTGGTGACGACAGCGAGACAAATTTATAGCGTTGTTGTATATCTTGTAGGAGTACATACCTTTCAAACGGGCTTTAGGGCCTACTTTATTATTTATTTAACACAAAGTTGGTCATGAGAACATTATGCGTTGCTTTCTGGGTATTTTTCTGGGTTTTCCCACTGTGGGCGCATGAGACGTATTCCGGAAAAATAGTGGATATGCGCACCCAGCAGCCCCTTGAAGGGGCTACCATCCTGGCAGAGTCCCTGCCCTTTGGAGCGGTGAGTAACGAATGGGGTTTCTTTACGCTGGTAGCCGATACGCCTGTAGCGGCTATTATCGTCTCCTATCTTGGATATGAGACACAGCGCGTCGTGCTGGATCCGGCGAAACGCAGCATACTGGTTGAAATGCAGCCGACGGCCCTGCAGCTCGACCAGATCACGGTCAGCGAATCGCCCGACCTGCTCAAGACCCTGGTGCGCATAGACACGCGTCTGAGAGGCGTCAATTCTGCCCAGGAAATCCTGCGCAGCGTGCCCGGTCTGCTCATCGCGCAACACGCGGGTGGGGGAAAAGCAGAACAAATCTTCCTGCGGGGCTTCGACATTGACCACGGTACGGATATCGCCATCACCGTGGACGGGCTGCCCGTCAATATGGTCTCGCATGCCCATGGCCAGGGGTACGCCGACCTCCATTTCCTCACCCCGGAGCTGGTTCAGCAAGTGGAATTTGGCAAAGGGCCCTATTCGGCCAGTCAAGGAAACTTTAATACAGCAGGATTTGTCGAGTTCCGCACCCCCGATGCCCTGGAGCAGGAGTTGATCAAAGTAGAGGCGGGGCGCTTCAACACCAAGCGCGTATTGGCGATGAATGAATTGTTAGGGGAAAAAGCCCGTCAAAACGGCCAGTTTGCCTTCCTCTCCTCCGAGTTTCTACTCAGCGACGGCCCTTTTGAAAGCCCACAGCATTTTAACCGGCTCAACCTGTTTGGAAAATATACCTACCGGATGCCGGGGGGCGAAGTACTGCGCCTGGGCATTTCGACTTTTCGCAGCAAATGGGATGCCTCCGGTCAAATCCCGCAGCGGGCGGTAGAAGCCGGCCTCATCTCTCGCTTCGGCGCAATCGACAATACCGAAGGCGGGGCCACCCGCCGCAGCAATGTCTATATCGAATTCGTGAAACCCATGCCGGGCGATGCTTTCCTCAGCCAGCAGGTCTATTGGGTGGACTACGGTTTTGAGCTGTATTCCAACTTCACGTTCTTCCTGCACGACCCCGTCCACGGAGACCAAATCCGGCAGAAGGAGGAGCGCAGTATCCTCGGCTACCAGGGCCGGTACCAGAAAACTTCGGTGCTGGGTCCCTTCCGGCTCACAGGGACAGCTGGCTGGGGGCTGCGCTATGACCAGGTGCGCGGCAACGAGCTTTCCCGCACGCGCAACCGCTCCGAGACCCTGCGCCGTCTGGCCTGGGGAGATATCAACGAGGTGAATGCGTTCGCCTACGTACAGGAGACGGTACACTTCAGCAAGCGCTGGACCCTGGATGCGGGGCTGCGCCTCGACTTCCTGCGTGCGGAGTACAACGATCGCTTGCTGCCTGCATACGGCACCCAGGCCGCACAGCGGCCCTTCTTCGGCCCGAAGTTCAACCTGGTCTACGACTGGCGCCCCAACTGGCAGTGGTTTCTGAAATCGGGCATCGGCTTCCACTCCAACGACGCCCGCGTGGTCGTGGTGCAAAACGGCCGGGATATCCTGCCTCCCGCCTACGGGATTGACCTGGGAGCCAACCTCAAGCCTGCCCGGCGCTTGTTCCTGCACCTGGCTGCCTGGTTCCTGCAACTCGACCAGGAATTCGTCTATGTCGGGGATGAAGCCGTAGTGGAGCCCAGCGGGCGTACCCGCCGCTTGGGGATAGATGCCTCCGCCCGCTATCAGGTCGGCGAGTCGCTTTTTGCGGACTTCGACCTCAACTACGCCTATGGGCGCAGCATAGATGAACCCGAAGGGGCCAACGCTATCCCGCTCGCGCCGAGACTGACCTCGGGCGGTGGACTGACTTTCAGCCGCCCCAGGGGGTGGAATGCTCATGTGCGCTACCGCTGCGTACAGCCACGCCCGGCCAACCCCGAAGGAAGCGTCACAGCCTTGGGGTATTTCCTGCTCGATGCGGGCTTGAGCTACGCCTTGCCGCGCTGCGAATTCAGCCTGCGCGCCGAGAACATACTGAACAGTGAGTGGAACGAGGCTCAGTTCGATACCGAATCCCGTCTATTCGCGGAGCCCGAGCCGGTGTCGGAACTACATTTCACGCCGGGTACGCCCTTTTTCTTCAAGATTGGCGCAGCCTGGGTCATCGGCAGACGTTGAGCCTTTATACGCGCAAAAAGATTTTTCGGTCGTACAAAAATTTGAGGAAGAGCCACTTGATGAGGAGGTAGCAG
>VFQS010004479.1_pt1 | contig 10107 bp, 6 predicted proteins | sample 3512361 | NCBI WGS metagenome assembly VFQS01 (sample SAMN10412375, study PRJNA504923) | tailings metagenome | isolation source: Relicate 1 Philex TSF3 active mining | place: Philippines | reverse complement strand
AGTAGCGGCTCGCGTTGGGACCCGTGACGCTTATGCGCTGAAGGAAATAGTTTCCGGGGTTGGGCGCTTCGTTTCTTATGGTGAAGTCAGAGCGCAGGACACTCCCATCGCAGGCCGCACCCAGGTCTGTCCCGTCGAGGGTACCCGGCGTGAAGTCCTGGTTGCCGATGACTATCGTCTGGCCGGTGACGCCGATCAAGCTGGGTTGAAACCCGTTTTTACAGGCGGCAGGGTCGAGATCGACCGGGCTGCTCAGCGCGGAGCTGACCGCCACATTCCCGCTGACCAATGCGGATGGATTGCCTCCAAACCAGTTGGAGGGCGCTGCAATGCCCGCCCCCGCCCCGGAGCGAATCGCTACGGTGTTGCTGGAGAGATGGTTCTGCTGTACCCGCACCGTCGCCCCGTTGGGGATACCCCCGGGCGTGTTGGTTTCGCGGTCGTAGAAGATGAGGCCGTTTTCAAACCCGTTGATGTAGTTGTTGGCTACTTCTATGCGCGCATCTGCCGGCATAGCCCCGAAGGGCGCTTCAAAATTCGTCTGGACGACAATCCCGCTGCTGCCGGGAGCATTGGGAGTGGCGCCGCCCACGTTACCGCCGGAGAGGACGTTCTCCAGGATGTTCACCTTGAAGGTCTTTCCGCGGAGAAGGATGCCCCAGGTGGACTTGTCGTAAGGCCCCCCCGTGAAGTTGATGCAGTTGCGCCGGATGGAGATGTTGTCTTCCTGGGTAGATGCCGACTTGGTAGCCTGGCGAAGGTCAATCATGGCAAGTCCATCCGTGAAATCGTTCTTGATGTTCTGATTGATGACGTTTTCCTCTATCCGAAGGGTTTCCACCGTGGCATCGGAAGAGGTGAGTATCCGTATCGGACTGGACCATATCGTGTTGGTAAAGGTGTTTTTCGAGATTTCTACGTTGTACACCACGCTGTTTGCTTGCCCGTTATTGCTGTAGCTGTTGATGTAGAACCCGCGGGTACAGGAATTGAAGGTGTTGTTTTCGACTTTCACGTTTTGTATTCCGCCGACCAGGTCGCCCATATAGATGGCCGAAGAGCCGGAAAAGGCGTCTTCTATATCCATGGGGCCGAAGGTGTTACCCGTGATGGTCAGTCCGTTGACAGGTACAGGCGACCAGAACCCGATGAAGAGGTTCTGGAACTGGCTGTTCTGGATGCTGAGGTTGCTCAGGCTTCCCGCTCCGGGCGCAGCGGCGATCCCGGAGGAGCCGGAGGTCGTCCCTACATACGCTGAGGAGAATACGCAGTTGCGCACTGTGAGGCCGGAGAAGGTATTCATGAAGCGGATACCGCTGCCCTGGCTACCCGCCAGCGCACCCGTAGGCGTGCCGATCTTGGTGAAATGGACGTTTTCCACCGTCAGACCGGACGTGGCTCCATTGGCCCAGATGCCCCCGTTCATCGCCCCTGCATTGCTGAGCGTCAGGTTCTTGAAGGTAATCCCGTTGGCGTTGAGAGAGAACACCGGCTGGATAGAGTTCGTAGAAGCCCTTACCGTGGTGGAAGCCGCCCCCGCCCCCTGAATCGTCAGGTTGGCTTTGGCGACGGTGTTGACTTCCGTGTAAGTGCCCGCCGCCAGGTCAATGATGTCGCCGGGGCTGGCCACGCTGAGCGCGTAGCCGATAGTCGAACAGGGACTGCCCGGCAGGGTGCAGTTGTTGGACGTGTTGGATCCTCCGGGTGCCACGTACCGCACGGTTTGCGCCGTCGCCCACAAAGAGGGCAAAAGCAATACCAGCAGGAGGAGATTTCGGCGAAAGTGTAAACTTTTTTTCATAGCAGATTCGTTAATGAGCGAGTTCGCAAATAGTCAGGGAATTCAGTTTGCGCTGTTGTAAGTTGTACCAAAAATTATGAGTAAAAATTTCTATACGAAAGTACCGACATTCCACAAGGCCCCAAACTCCTGCATTCTATAGGCTTTCTATTTGTTATGAAAGGCAGGTTTTTGTTATAACAGGCAAGGAGGACGAGATGAATGAAAGGGTGAAAAATAGGAAATGGGATGGAGTGCAGCAAAAAAAGGGCCCTTCCACAGGGGAAGAGCCCTACTATTTGAAAAATGTAATGCCTGCCTGGAACGGGTTCGGGATGTTTTCGCAATAAGTCTATTCTTTAGGCTCGGCAGCATATCGGGAACCCGCCTTAGAACTTCACCATTTGCTTGCTCTCCATCCAGTCGGCACCGCCGATTTGGTAGTACCAGAGCCGCCCTTGTCGCAGTTGCTCTCCATCCAGTTCAAATTGCTGCTGGCCCGCAGAGAAGGTAGCTGCCCGGCTCAGGATGAGCTTGCCGCTGACGTCGTACACACGCAGCCATACCTGCTCCTCTTTGGGCAGCCAGAAGGGCAGCACCGTGCGCTCACTGAAGGGGTTCGGGAAGTTTTGCGCGACGCGGGGGCGCAACTCCTGTCCCACTCCTGCTCCCGGAGAAGGGAACCGCGCGGAATAGGTATCCCCGCCGCCAATGACGATGGGCTTGTCGTTCTGCACCTTGGGCTGGAAGCCGTTGCCGCAGGTGCCGGGAACGATGTCGTCCGCACTGAGCAGGACGGGCGATATGTCCACTTTTCCTAAGACCAGCGTACCTTTGATAGCCGATGTATCGCGCACCCCGAACCAGTTGGAGGGCGCGGAAATCCCGGTGCCCACCTCCCCAGTGCGGATAGCAACCTCGTTGTTGGAAAGCTCGTTCTGCTGGATGAGGATTTTAGCCCCGGAGGGTAGGCCACCCGCCTCTCTGCTCTCCCGATCGTAAAAGACCAGTCCGTTTTCAAACCCGTTGATGTAGTTGTTGGAGCAGTCCAGCTCAGCACCCGCCGGCATAGCGCCAAAGGGCTCCGCAAAGTTGGTCTGGACCACGATCCCGCTCGTGCCGGGGGCATTGGGGGTGCTTCCCCCCACCTTTCCCCCCGACAGGTAGTTCTGCCGGATCTGCGCTTTGTAGGTCTGGCCCCGCAATAAGATGCCCCAGGTGGACTTGCCATATGGCCCGCCTGAGAAGTTGATACAGTTCCGGTTGATCTTGATGTTGTCGCTGGCCTGGGAGGCAGTGCGCGTCGCCTGCCGGATATCTATCATCGCCAGGCCATCCGTGAAAAAGTTTGGCTGGGTTTGCACAAACGAATTGTTCTCTATGGCCAACTGCTCAATGGTCGAACCCGAGGAAGTGATGATCCGCACGGGACTGGACCAAATCGAATTGTTGAACGTGTTTTGGACAATTTCCAGGTTGCTGACCAGGCTGTTGCCCAGCCCGACAGCGCTGTAATTGTTGATGTACACCCCCCTCGAATATTCGGTGAACGAGTTTTGCGCAATCCGGATGTTGCTGAGGGAGCCTTGCAGATCCCCCATGTAAATGCCCGCCGAGCCTCCAAAAGCATCTTCGGGGTCCATGGGGCCAAAGGCGTTCTCTACAATCGTCAGCCCATCTACGGAGGCAGATGCCAGGAAGCCGGCATATAAATCCCGGAAATTGCTGCTCTGGATAGTCGCCTGGCTCAGCTTGGCCGCAGAGCGGGTACTGATGCCTATGGAGGCCGAGGTAGTGCCCACATACGCGGAGTAGAAACGGCAAAACTTGACCTCGAGGCCCTCAAAATCGTTGTTCACCCGAATGCCGTAACCGCTGCCCCCCTCGGTGGTCTGCCCGGCCGGACTGCCGATATTGGCAAAATTGACGTTCTCGACCTTCAGATCCCGGGCCGCGCCGTTTACCGTTATTCCTTCGTACATGGCCTTGTCGTTGGTCAAGGTCAGGTTTTTTATGGTCAGGCCATTGGCTTTTTGGGTGAATACCGCCTGGTAGGTGTCCACCGATCCTTTGATTACCGTTTTGTTGGTCCCAACCCCCTGAATGGTCAGGTTGGGCCGGGTAATCGTGTTGACTTCCGTGTAGGTCCCTTCCGCTAATTGCAGCACATCGCCCGCATTGGTGACCGATAGCGCGTAGCCAATGGTTTGGCAGGGATTCCCCGGCTGTAAACAGGTGTTGCCTGCGTTGCGCCCCTTGGGCGATACATACCGCACCGTCTGTGCCATCACCCCCACAGAAGGCAACAGGAAGACGAGCAGCAAGAGATTTTGGTGAAAACGAAAACTTTTTTTCATAGGAAATACATTGTTTTGCAAATACTCGGACTGGTTCCAAAAAGCTCAACGAGGCAAAAAAGAGGGGTCGTTTGTCCATGCGAAAACTTTTAGAGGAAGTATAGCAGAAGCTATCCAACCCCAAAAAGGCAGCGCATGGACAAAATCGCCTGTTTTGAACCTGGATGACTTTCCTCGCAACGTGTTTGTTTAAAAGTCAGGGGGGAACTGGGTTTGCGTCTATCGTAATTTGTACCGTAACGAAAATACACAGATTGCCCGTCAGAGATACATCCCCTACGGTGAAACGGGGCTGGCTTGTGATGAAAGGCAGGTATTTGTTATGAGGAGCAAATTATGGCTTCTCGTGAAAGGTCTGGTAGGCACTTCGGAATGCTTCCTTGTGTTTTCTCGACAGAGGTACCTTACTTCCGTCTTTCAGACTGATTTCTTTCCAGCTCACCTGTTTGATCATAGACATATTTACCAGGTAGCTTTTGTGGGTCTGCACAAAATGGTGCTTTTGCAGACGGAGATAGACGTTCTTCAGGCGGTCGCGCTTCAGGATGTATTTCGGCTCATCCTTGTGTTTGTAGTAAATGTAGTTGCCCTCGACCCAGACATGCGAGATGTGCTCCGCGTTGAGCTGGTTCGGCCGCTTGGGAAGGACAGCTACGGATTCATCTTTCCCCGGCACCGCACCTTCCGACTGCCCCCTGGAGTTGCCGTTTTTATTCGCTTGAATAGTCTCCAGCGTGGAACTCAATTTCTCGTTTTCGCGCAGCAGCACCTCGTGCTTCTGCCATAGCTCGGCATCCCGCTTGCGCACCCTGATGAAATTCCACCAACTGAGCAAAAGCAGCGCCGAAAGGATGATGTTCAGGGATAGCGTCAGCCAAAATGGCCTCGGCATATCGGGGGAAAGCCCTTGCGCTTGCAGCGTAGCGCTCGTGCTCATAGCCACGCTTAGCCAGACCAGGGCATGCGTATGCCAGGACTTCCAGGCGGGAAGCCGCTTGTTGCTTGTCCGTCTCAAGGGAAAATTGGAAAGATGGATGGCTGAATCGGCGTTTGGGAAGGGGTAGGCGGGGTAGGGATGTGAAAAAATCCCCTCGCTGCCTACGGGAAGAAATACCGTTTTGAACCCCTATCCCAAATTGTAATTGTAGCAAAGTGAAAATTACAATTCGGGGATAGGGGTTCAAGGAATACTAGCCCTGCCGGAGGCGAAGAAAGGACTTTTCACACAACCCCGGCTTCAAAAGGATAAGATGTGTTTATGCTCCACCCGAATCGTGGGGAATAGCGATGATTACCCTAACTCCCACCGGGTAGTTGGGCATATCGTCCATAGAAAAGATAATCGCGTTGGTCGTCGGGTTGCGGATATTGATTTTCCGGATGAGCATATTGACCGATACCTCGGCGGTTTTGTTGCGCGCCGGGTTCACCTCAATGGCTTCCTGGAGGGCTATCTCGGAGTTCGTCAGGCCGAGGAGGTCGGCGAGCAAGGGATCCAGCACCGCGCCGAGCGACACGCTGGTGGATACGCTCTTGCCCGGCTTGAGCGACTTGGCGACTGTCGAAAAACCAGTAGGCGCCGCACTGCTCTCCAGCTTGACCTGTACCACAAACATCCAGTCGGCATTCACGTTGGGGAGCTGGGCACTGCCCCGGCTTCCGTCCAGATGGATAGATACCGGTACGCGCTCGCCCGAATACTTCAACAGGCCGCTGATGGGGTCTTTCTCCATGCGCACCATGCTGTACGACAAACCCCGCAGCGGCTCGCTGTCCAGCTTGACGGGAAACTCCACTTTCAGCGGCTTGGAAAGGACGTAGGGCTTGTCGGTCTCTAAATCGAGGAGGAATAACCCAATCTGCGAGGAGGAAGGCGCCCCCGACAGGAGCTCCGCATGCATCGGCACGACACTGGCCGACAACTGAACCTCCCCGCTGCAGTCGGCACCCTCGACGCTGCAAGGCTGTAACTCCATGCGTACGCTGTTGTAGCGCGACATGCCCCGCGCCTCCGGGAAAGGCGTCTCAAGCGTAGCCGCCGTACCCGAAGGAAACAGGGCATACGAACCCGTAGCATTGGAAAAACGGAACGGAGCCCCGCGCTTCGCCAGCGGAACATCGACGCGGTAGCGCTGCTCCACGTCTTTCTCCGTAGAGGAAACTATTCGAATCTGCTTCTTGAAAGGCACATGCCCCTCTCTCGTAATGGAAACCATATAGTCGCCGGGAGGAAGATTCTCCAGGCGAACCACCTGAGTGCTCTGTGTAGAAAGGAAGTCCTTGGGCCCGGTCACTGCTAATTGATAGGTGCCACTGAATTCCGCTTCGTCGGGATCTTGTACCGATATGGTCAAGGAGTTGGTAGGAGAGGCAGCCGTGTCTTCGGAATTGATTTCCAACACGTCGCTGCAGCCCCATAGCAGGACTAGGCCTACTACAATAGGAAACTTGTACAAAGTTTGCATGGTCAAAAATTTGACAGTGAAAAATAAGGCTTTGGTACTCTTACAACAGACGCAAACTCAATACAAGTACTAGAAAATGCTGGAAAGCACTTCCATGCCGCTAATGTACTGATAATGCTTTTGTTTTCAAAGTAAATGGGTGAAATTTATTGTGAGGGGGCGCTGCCCCGGGCATTTGTACCCTATCTAGCCAGAGGATAGTTTTGTGTGGTTTCTCGATTCCGGGCTCTGCTCCTTTGTCTGAACGGTGATTCTTTTGATTCTTTTGATTTTTATGATTCCCTTTTACCCGATTCAGACTTCGGTGCTTTTTGTCTGAATCACGGATTTATACGGATTGCTCGGATTACACGGATTATTTTTCTGTGTCATCCCTTCTCCACGCTCAAAAATTCAGCAATTTATAGGGTACCTGCTAAGACATACGAGCTTTTGCCGTCTCTGCTTACTTTCTTTTTTTGGGCGAGCAAAAAAAGAAAGTAAGCAGAGAACGAATGGTTAGATACTACTCAACTCCCCAGGGCAACGACGACGCCTACCTCATCTCCCCCACAAAAAAACGAGGATAAAAAAAATACAACTGCTCCGTCAGGAGACCACCAGCGTGGTAGCGACGGGCATCCCGGTTCAGACCCCGGTAGCGATAGCTGAGGGGAAACTGCTCGGCCACGCGCAGGCGAACCCTGCCAGGCAGCCCATAACGGGCGGGAAACAGCGGCAGAGACCACTGAAACCCTATATTCTCTCCAGCGGAGGTGGCAGACCCAAAAAAACCGACCCGGTACTCGCCCATCTGCCGGAACAGTTCTACCAATACCCCTTCGTCCTGGTACAGAAAGCGGCCAGCACTGACCCGCACACTGAGCGCGTAGCGCCGCCAGTGGTACTCCAGGCCGCCGATCAACAGGGGAAGGGAGCGCTTCTCCTCCTCCTCGAAAGCCACAGGGCCCGTCAGGCTGGTGAAGCGGGTGAGGCCCGCATCCAGGCGCAGCGAAAAGCGCTCGTCGGGCAGCCAGCAGCGAGCGCTGAGATGGCCTCCCGCCCGGTTCAGGGAAAAGATACCCGCCGACAGACTGACAAACGCGCGGCCGGCGAGGGTGTGGTCATGCACCAACACGGCCCGCTCCAGGCGGAAGCGCGTCTTCTCGTCGTAGGTGTTGGACAGCGGCAGCGCGACCATCCCCTGCAGGCTCCACCCCGGCCGGAACAGGTAATCCCAGCCGGCCTGGAGGTCAACCGCCGCCTGAACAGGGTAGTCGAAGTTGCCGAGCTGGTAGCGCAACCCGGGGCTGAGCAGTAGCTCCAAACGCCCCGTGGCGGGCTGCAGGGGATGCACCGCCTGCAGGCGGGCCGCCAGAGCCCCCCGCTCCCAGGAGGCCGAGAGTGGCTCCCCGCCGACGGAGCGGAGCGCCAGCAGCGGCAAAGCTCGCGAATAGACCACTATGCTGAGCGTATCCGTTCCTACAGCCCCCTCCTGCTGCGGGATGAGGCGCAGCGCCTCGGCTAAGCCCCGCGGCGCAAAGCGATACCTGCCCTGCTCCAGGCCCACATACCGATGCCCATCGCCCTCCCAAGCGCGCACGTGCAGCATGCCCAGTTGCTCTAAGCGGCGCGAGACCTCCTGGGCCCATCCTCCCTCCTGCGCGGCGGCCGCGGGTAAAAACAGAGCGGTACACAGTACCCACCCCAGCGCCCAGCGCAGCGGGTGAAAAGGAGGGAGGGAGATATGCATGCAGCCTTTCTTCACAAGCGACCGTCCACAAGCGCCCGGTCCAATACACCCTTCACGTCGTACACCACAGAGTCGGGCTTGCGCAGGGCGCCCAGGTCCAGCGTCTCGAACGCGCGGTGTGCCACCGACAAAATGAGGGCATCGTAGCGGTCCCGGGGCAGCTCGCGCAGGGTGCGCAGCCCATACTCATGGAGTACCTCCGCGGGGTCCGCCCAGGGGTCGTACACGTCCACCCCGAGGTCGTAGGTGCTGAGCTCCTGAAAGATATCGATCGCCCGCGTATTGCGGATGTCGGGGCAGTTTTCCTTGAAGGTGATGCCGAGCATCAGCACCCGGCTGCTTTTCACCGGGATGCCCTTGCGAATCATGAGCTTGACCGTCTCCGTAGCGACGTAGTGCCCCATCGAATCGTTGAGCCGCCGCCCGGCGAGGATGATCTCAGGGTGATAGCCGATCTCCTGCGCCTTCTGGGCCAGGTAGTACGGATCTACCCCAATGCAGTGCCCCCCGACCAGCCCCGGCTTGAAAGGCAGGAAGTTCCACTTGGTGCCCGCCGCCTCCAGAACCTCGTGGGTGTCGATCCCCATCCGGTTGAAAATCTTCGCCAGCTCGTTGACGAAGGCTATGTTGATGTCGCGCTGGCTGTTCTCGATGACTTTGGCGGCCTCCGCTACTTTTATCGAACCCGCCCGGAAGGTACCCGCCGCAATGACCTCCCGGTACAGCGCGTCCACAACCTCCGCCGCTTCCGGGCTAGAGCCGGAGGTCACTTTCAGAATCTTCGTGACGGTATGCTGCTTGTCGCCCGGGTTGATGCGCTCCGGACTGTAGCCCACAAAGAAGTCTTTGTTCAGCTTTAGACCCGACGTCGCCTCTAATACCGGCACGCACTCGTCTTCCGTCACGCCGGGATAGACCGTGGATTCATATACCACGTAGTCGCCGCGCTTCAAATGCCGCCCCACGGCCTCACTGGCCCGAATCAAGGGCGTCAGCACCGGACGGTTGTTGCGGTCGGTCGGCGTCGGCACCGTGACGATGTAGGTGTTGTACCAGTCCAGCAACCCTTCCTGGTCGCTGACCCATAAGCCGACCCCCGCCTCGTGCTTCGGTTTGAGTACCCTCCGCAGCTCGTGGTCCTCCACTTCAAGGGTGCTGTCTTTTCCCGACTGTAGCTCGCCCACGCGCCGCGCGTTGATGTCGTACCCCAATACCGGAAATTTTTTGGCAAACTCTACCGCTAAAGGCAAGCCTACATAACCGAGGCCTATAATCGCTATTTGGTGTTCCATGAAAGTGTTGTGTAGTTTGATGGATTATACGGAAAAAGAATCCGTGTCCTCTGTGCCATCCGTGCAAATCCGTGGTTCAGACAAGAAGCGCCGAAGGCTGCAATGCGCGCCTGCCTGTTCGACTGCCTGAAGGGCAGTTATATATATAGTTTAGGATGCGGCCCGAAACCATCCCGCTGCCTGACGGGCAGCTATGTGTATAGCCCGCACCGCAGAAACGCCTTAACCCGCTGCCCGAAGGGCTGCTATGTATATAGCCTATGATGTGGCCCGGCACCATCCCACTGCCTGACGGGCAGTTATGTAAATACCTTGGCGATGAGGTTAGATACATAGCAGCCCTTCGGGCAGCGGGTTAGTTCTGGGCGCAACGCGGGCTATAGACATGGCAGCCCTTCGGGCAGCGGGCTGGTTCCGGCGCGCAACCCCAATCTCTGTACCTCTACGCCGCCCCCCGCAGCCCGGAAGCGAGAAAAAACAG
>VFQS010004477.1_pt1 | contig 10111 bp, 8 predicted proteins | sample 3512361 | NCBI WGS metagenome assembly VFQS01 (sample SAMN10412375, study PRJNA504923) | tailings metagenome | isolation source: Relicate 1 Philex TSF3 active mining | place: Philippines | reverse complement strand
GTATAATGAATATTATATTTTTGACTAAGAATAGCTAATACTAATGGTGAATATAAATTATCTCTAACATTTTCTCGTAATTTACCTGGTTGTTCTAAATAATCTATAGTTGTATATTTTTTTTCACCAATGATACCATGTGTTCTTCCAATTAATGAAATTATATGAGTTGGATTTACTAATTTAATTTCTTCTTCTAATTCTTTATAATTCTCAGCACGTTCATTCGCTATTACTACATCTTTATTTTTATTAATAAGTAGATCATATAACTGATTACCTATCCAACCATTTTTACCAAATAATAGTATTTTCATAATATAATATAATATTATATAAATTTTATTATTTTAATAATTCATTTATACCATCTTCAAAATTTATTTCTATAGTCCAACCTAAATCTTTTATTTTTTGATTACTAATATAATATCTTTTATCATTAAAAGGTCTATCTTCAATATAAGTTATCCATTCATCGTGATTTTGTGTTTTTTTAATTTTTTCTATTAACATTTTTGCTACTTCTAAAACTGTATATTCTTGATTTTCATCACTACCAATATTATATATTTCACCAATTTTACCACTTTCTAAAACTATATGAAATGCTCTTGCGACATCATATGAATGCAAAAATGCTCTTATATTTGAACCATCTCCTTGAATTGTAACTTTTTTATTATCTTTTAATAATTCAATAAATCTTGGAATTAATTTTTCAGGGTATTGATTTGGTCCATAAACATTATTACCTCTTGTTATTATAATAGGCATTTTAAAAGAATGATAATATGCTTGTGCTATTAATTCTGCACCTGCTTTTGTTGCAGCATAAGGATTTGTAGGACATAAAATACTATTTTCTGTCTTTTTATTCTCACCATCATCTATCATAGATTCTCCATAAACCTCATCAGTAGAAACATGAATAAACTTTTTAATTTTGCCATATTTTCTACATACTTCTAATAATGTATGTGTTCCTTCAACATTATCTTTGGTATACTGTAATGAATCTTCAAAAGAATTTTGAACATGACTTTGAGCTGCAAAATGTATAACTAAATCTATTTTATAATCATTAACAATATGTTTTACTAAATCATATGAGCATAAATTTCCTTTAATTAATTTATATCTTGAATTATTTCTAATTTCTTCTTTAATATTATTTTCTGATGCACAATAATACATTGCATCAAAATTAATTATGTTATAACTATTTTTATCAAAAATATAGTTTATAAAATTAGATCCTATAAAACCGCATCCTCCTGTAATTAGTAAATTTGTCATAATATATTAACTATATAAAATATTTTATTAATTTTATAATATATAATATATTATAAATGTATCGTCCTTTTATTGGAAAAGGCTACGTAAATAGAAAAAAAATAGATGGTAGGAATATTATTTCATTAAGAACTGGTCCAAATACAACAGATGCATTTATAACTCCTAATCCTGATATTGAAAATGGTTCTTTACTTGATATTTTATCAAGTAATAGTTTAGAATTTTCTGAAGTAAGATATAAATCTTCATCTGGTTCTTTAATAACTGGATTTGTTAAAACTATTTATTTGAGACTTGTTTGTGATTGTTGCCTTGAACCTCTACCTATAGAAATAAAAGATTATCTTTTATGGGCAGAGGCACACAAAAAATTATTTCATCCTAAAATTATAATAGGAAGATATGAATTTCAATTATTATATAAAGAAAATGGACCAAACTATAAAAAAATTAAAATAAGAAATATAACTCAACAACAAACAACATTTAAGGTGTATCCTTCTAATAGTCAGGGTAATATATATAGATTTTGTTTACAAGATGTTGGAAGTCATTTATATAAAGGAAATGATTATGTTGCTGAAACATTTATACATATGGATTTACAAAAATTTATAAATGAAAATAAACATAAATTAAAAGAATTTGAGGATCAAGAATGTGAAAATGTTACTTCAATAATTCCTTATCTTTCAGAAACTTATAGAAATTATCTTATTAAAAGATATGTTGAATTTGATGATGAATTTATAAAAATAATTAGTAGACTATCTTGTGGTAATGGATTTTCACATACATATAAAATTATTGGTAATATGATAGATATTTATGATGCTTCTAGTAGAATTTTATCACCTATACAACATGCTCGATTATTAGTCGATATGGAAATTATTCTTAAATCAATTCATAAAGGAACTGATAAATCACAATTAGAAATAGAATTTAAACAATTATATGTTGATTTATTTAAAAAAAATAGACATGGACAAGATAGTGGTTTATCAAATATGGTTAAATATAATATAATGAGTTATTATCTTATATTTATTTCAAAATATTTATATGATAATTATAGTATCGAATTTAAAACTATTAGGGAATTATTTAATTCCGGAGATTTTTTTATGGAAAAATATAAACATATTAAATTAAATTTTACTTTTTATTCAGTTATTATACAAAATAAAACAAATAAACTTACTTATACTATTATTTATGCAAAATATAATTATGAAAATAGTTTAGAACCTAAACTTAATAATAATTATACAATAATGTTAAATTTAATTCCACATGGTTTAGATGAGATTAAAGGTAATGAAATAAACTCATTAGGATTATACAAAAAATATACTATAATGGGTATATATTTATGTAAACCTTTTGATTATGTATTACAAGTTAAATCTATGGCATTAGGTGAAGAAACTCATAATTATCATTTTTTAGGACATGTATACGATAATTTATTTCCAGTTAAACAAATTAATGAATTTGAACAAAAAAAAGATAAAAAATTTTTATTCTAAAACAACTGTTCTTAATAATATTTCTGTTACTAAATAAGGATCCATATTTGATGCTGGACGTCTATCTTCTAAATAACCACATCCTGCTTTTTCTACATTTAGGGGTATTCTAACACTTTTACCTCTATCACTTATTGCCCATGTAAAATTATTAACATTACTTGTTTCATGATTGCCTGTTAATCTTTCTTCATTGTGTTCACCATATACTTCCAGATGTTCTTTATGTTTTTTACTTAATTTTAAACAAGCTTCTTTAATTTTTTCAAATCCACCGTTTTCTCTCATTTCTTTTGTACTAAAATTTGTATGACAACCTGAACCATTCCAATCTCCTTTATATGGTTTAGGATGATATGATGCATAACAATCATGTTCTTCAGTTACTCTATTTAAAATATAACGCGCTACCCATAAATGGTCTGAAGCTTCAATTGAACTTAGTGGTCCAATCTGAAATTCCCATTGAGATGCCATAACCTCAGCATTAGTACCGCATATTTTTACACCAGCTTCTAAACATTTTTGTAAATGTTCATCTACTATTTTTCGTCCAAAACAACGATCTCCACCAGCACTACAATAATATGGTCCTTGACCTCCACAACCTGGTTCATTATGTTCTTTCCAATCTAATGGAAGATTATTTCTTCCAAATAAAATATATTCTTGTTCTAACCCAAACAAGCATTCAGAATTTAGACATTTAGAAGTAGTTACTACACATTTATTTCTATGATTGCTAATATGGGGTGTATCATCTTTATTATAACATTCACATAAAACAAGTAATGCATCTGCATAATTGATAAATGGATTTTTAAAAACACTTACAGGTTTTAATATTATATCTGAGGCAAGTCCTTCAGCCTGACCAGTTGAAGACCCATCAAACATCCAATCACTCAACATTAATTTTTCCTCTTTACCAATTATTACAACTTTATTTTTACTTCTAATATTATTAAATCCGTCAATCCAAATATATTCTAATACTACTATTTTTTTTTCAATTTGTGTACTCATTTATAAACTTATATAAAAATATAAGTTTAAATTTTTATATTATTTATAATTTATTTTTAAGTGATAAATATTTGTTTTTGTATTTTAAATATTTTTGATAATAACCACCTAATAGTGTTGTATCAATTGGTCTTTCATATTCACTAGATAAAGGTATAGGTATAAAATTTTCAACATCAACACATTTATTTATATATTTTTCACCATCACAATTATATAAAATATTTAATGTTTCTTCGTCATAAATAAAATAATTTCTATATAATTCATTCATTTTTACTTTATCAGTCTTTGGACTATGTAATACTGCTAATTCATGAAATTTTTTTTTCGCTACTATAATTTTTTCTAATAAATTACTTAATATTGCTGTCGTATTATCACTTGTAAATCTTAAATATGTTTCAGTATCAAGGTAAGTATTTTTATAATTTTTTGTATAATCAAATAATTCTCTTAAAACACATTCATCATTTTTAGTACTTAAAAATGTATTTAATTGAGCTAAATTAGGTGAATTAGTATAATTATATATCCATCGATAATTTTTTAAACTATTATTAAAATAAATATCTAAAATAAATGAATAACCCTCTAAATAATTTTGTAACTGGTTATCATCTATACTAGAATGATTTCTTCCTTTTCTTAATAAAGAAATATCTAAAGACCTTCTAGTATTATAATACAAACCACTTTTTTCAAAATAATAACTAGTTCTAAAAGTTTGTATATTAAATTCTCTATTTTTAATTCTATCATAAAAATATATTCTCTCTAATTTATTAATATTTTCATTTGCTTGATCAATAATTTTGTCTTTCCCTTTAGGATGACTTTTCCATTTTTTTTCTAATAGGCTTATTTCGTTAATATACATTTTTAAATTTTGAAAATTAATTTTATATGTATTATCAAAGTTAATAATTTTATAATTAGCAATTCTACTTAATTTATTATAAACACTTATTATTTCATCAAATTTATATATGTCCATTGTTGAAATTCTAGGTATAAAATCATCACCTAATAATAATAATATAAAAGAAATATCTATTACTGATTGACTATTTATTACTCCAGAATTTATTAATTTCATGGCAGAAAGTAAATTATCTATTATAATAAATTCTCTTTTTATATAATATGGAGAGATAATACCTCCTGCAGAATTTGTATATTCAAAATCTAATTCTCTATCTATATTTGTTTCATTATTAGATGTTTGTTTTAATAAATCTATTCTAAATTCATTTATTCTTTTTATAAATACCAATAATATTAAATCAGCATCAGGTGAAGATATTAATAAATCATGACATATAAATTTAGATTTATTATCATCAATATATTTCATCATTTGATGTTCTGCCTCACCATATTTATTAATACCATCTCTACTATTTACAAAATAATCTTTATGTAATAATCTTTTTACTTCTAAAACTATTTCAGTATTAAGTCCAATTGATGGAGGTGTTGAAGATAATAATTTTGAATTTAAATATCCTAATGAAAATTCACCACTCGCATCCATAGCATAAATACTATTTACAATATTTTTTAATACTGTAGTATTTATACGTCTATTTAATTGTTCTTTAATTTTTGATAAGGAAGGTATACCATCAAAAAATATATAGGTTCTTTCTCTTTTATTACTATGTACATCTTTAATATTATTAGCTGATAAATAATCAGTTTCTCTAATTACATGAGATACTAAAATATTTGTAATTATAGTTTTATCATTTAAATTTAATGCAAATATTTTATTTATCTTATCTATTACTTGTTGATAAGTATCTCTACTATTTGGTAAAAAAATATTTTTATCTTCTTTATTAAAGTTAATAAAATAATCTATATGTTTATCATAAATAAAATTTAAAATTTCTTCATATGAAATTGACTTTTCTCTAGTATTTAGTATATTAGTTCTAGAAGACATTGCTGTATATTTAATAAAAAAAATAAGTTTTAAAAAATAATTTATTTCATTAGAAAATATATCATATAATGAATAAAACATAGAATGATAATCTAAAAATAGATAATCATATTTTTTTTCATTATTATTTTTAAACCAATTAGTTGATGGATCGTATTTTCTTTTTAATTGATTGAGAAAACCAGAAATACCCATTTATATATATATATCAATTTTAAAATAATTTTTTTATGTTTATAATTTAGATGAATACTGATTTTGAAAACATATTAAATAACTTTTGGGAAAAAGATGTATGGAATACAAATTATCAAAATATAAATAATAATAAAATAAAATTTATTATTAAATCTGTTCAGAATTTAAGTAAAAATATAGATAATTTTGATATAATAAATAATATTAAAGAAAAAAATATTAATTATTTAAAAACACATTCAGATTGTATACCAGAATATCATTACTTAATTATAGAATATAAAAAAAATTTAATTAACTATACACCATAAATAATATTTTTAACTTTATATATTTTAGATGAGTTCTAAGGACAATAATACTGAATCTAAAATATCTTTTTTAAATACAAATGATAATATATTAAATAATGATTTATTAAATGAAGAAGAAAAAAAGAAAAATTATTATAAAAATATTTTATCTAATTATAAAAATTTTCGTGAATTCTTACCAGAAGGCAAAGAAGAATTATATAATAATTTAAAAAAATATAAAAAAGAATTTTTTTATATTCAAAATTATTTTACAAACACAATTTTAATTATAGATGGTGAAAATTTATTAAAATCATCTAAATTCCAAAATATATTTAAAATAATATTAGGAGCTAATGAATTTAATAATTTATATAAACATTGGTTATATGGATCCGATGATAAAACTATCCAACCTTATGCATCATTAAATATGAATGTAAATCAAAAAAAAATTATATTATCCAAATTTTCAGAATTATATTTAGAAAAATTTAATAATATTTTTATTATTAATACAAAAAATATTAATGAAAATAATATTTTATTTATTAATGATAATAAATCAATAATTTTACCAATATTTTATGATAATAGTGAAATTAGAGAACAGGATGATCATATTATTGTATTTTTAAATAATTTTTTTGATAATAATAATAGAAAAACACATATTATTTCTGCAGATAAATTTAAATGGTACAAAGGTAAATTATCAATAAAAAATTTTAGATTTATCTATGATTATGATATTATTAGCATTTATATTGATATTTCACAAAATAATTCACATGATATTTTAATATATAAAAATAATAAAATTGTTATTGACAATTTTAACTATCCTTTTTTAGATCCTAAAAATTTTAATATTATAGATACCACTGATTATAAAAATATATCATTGCCAAATATTTTATACATTTTAAATTTTTTATATATGCAAATAAGAATAGAAAATAAAGAATATTTTATTAAGTACATTGATAATATAATAAATATTATATTAGTTCATACTAAAAATAATAAAGAAGAATTAGAAAAAATTTTATTATTAATATTAAATAATAAAAAAATCGATAAAAAATTCATATCTAAATTTAATTTAACTAATATAGAAATTAATATTGAAAATTATAAAATAATTTGTAACATATATTTAATTTTAAAAGTAATAAGTATTTTTTATAATCCCAAAAATTATATTGATAATATTTGTAAAATATTTTGTTATATTATAGATATTTTTGATATTATCAATGATAACCTCAATAAAATAAAAAAATTTTCATATGAATATACATTTATAATTAATAAATACATTTTAGATATATATTCGCACCATATTTATCTTAAAAAAAATGGATTTCTTAAAAAAGATATTATATAAATATTTTTTTATAATAAAGTAATTTGTAACTTGTGTTGAGATAAATTAAAAAAATATATAGAATTAAATGAGAATGAACCTAAAAAATATTAACTCAAATTATCAATTATCTTTTGTTTATAATCAATAGATTTTTCTTTTGATTTTTTTACAGCCTTAGTTCTACTTTACTTGATTTATCAGTTTCTTCAGATTCTTGTTTTTCTTCTAATTTTTGTTTTTTATTATGAAGAGAGAGAAATTTAAGAATATTAGACCACTACTTAGTATGTTAGAAAAATTTAGTAAAGTTCAAACAGGTCAGCTATCTTTTCAACAAACAAATTATACAATTGTTGATGAATTAAATTCTAAATATGTTGACGGTTTTCTTAAATCAGATAAATTGGTTAAAGAAAAAGAAAATGAAAGTAATTTTGTAGAGATTAATGAATATTAGATTATTAAATATTTTTATGTATTTGTAAAACATTCAACTCCTTGTTCAAATATTTGTATATCATTTTCATCTAAAATATCCTTGGTTAAATTTTTTAAATATTCATTATCTTCTTTAAAAATTTTTTTGACAACCCTTGGTTTATTTGAAATTGCTGGCAAGCCTTTATATGTTAAAATGATTGATAGAATAATACATTTATCTATATTTAATCCAATTTTTTTAAGATCTAAAAACCATTGAATTATATTAAAAGAGGTAAAGTTAGATAAAAAATCAAGCATACAATAATTTTCAGGTTCATTATCATTTAATTCTATAAATTTATCAATTATAAAAATAATCTCTTGTATTGAAATTTTTTTTATATTCGGAAAATCCTTTAATTTTTCTAATAGTTTATTTCTAATATTTAATTTATTTATAATTGTATTTTCTTCAATATAAGTAATTCTTTTTTTCATAAAATCTATTATTTTTTTAATTTTTAAATTTTGTTCAGAATTATATTTTTTTTTATTAGAAAAAAAATATTGTGCATACATGTCATAAATTATAAAAATAAATAGTTTTAATATTTTGAGTTTATTAAATGCAAATGGTAAATAAATTATTCCATTTTGAATAAATTTTGAACGTAATATAAAAGGATTTATTGATAATGTAAAACTTGTAGCAAAATGTGTTAAAGTTGGTATATTGGTTGCTTGTTGAGTAATATACCAAAAAGAATGTGGAGCCGTATGTTCTTTTTCCACACATAAAATCATATTCTCACCACGTGTATGTAATCTTGACATAATATATAATTCAAACATTGAATAAGTTATACAACTTCCAAAAAAAAGACTACGAATATCTGGATTTATTAAATAAAAATATGAGAAAAATCCGGTTGCTTCTGCTATATAATTTAATATATTACTTTCTTTTTGCGTTATAATACTTTTAATACTTAAATTTATTTCACCTAATATGACTTCACGAGTTCCTACTTTTTTAAATAATATACACAATCTTTCTTTCCAATCAGCAAAAATATAATCATATTTACCATCCTCAGTATATATTGCGGAATCTTTTGGAATTATACATCTTTCTATTTCATTAATTTCTATTTCATTTTTTTTAACAAGTATTAATTTAATTTGATTTATAAGCGAGTCCATAAATTCTTTAAAAGTTTCATCTAAAACTGTTGTAAAGTTTGTAAAAAGTTGTGTAATATCACTATTTACACTATCTCTATATATTCTTGTTTTAGTGCATAATCCTTTATCTGCTTTTCTACAAAATGCGGTATTTAATGAATTTCTATTCATATCTGTATTTGTATTAAAAGGTATAATGGAATGAAATAATGTAAATATTTCTAATTCAGTTATAAAACTCAAAAACATTAGAGCTCCTATATTTACATGATAGGGAATCATATTTCTAAATTCTGATATTATTTCGCAATTTTCTTTATAAAATAATTGTGTATATGGTTTATCATTTAGATATTTATCTAATAAATATGGTAGGATTAAATTATAATCTTTATCACTTGATAAATATTCTAAGGTTTCATCAAAACCATAACCTTCATTTTTTTTACATTGTTCATCAAATTTAAAATATAAAGAATTATTACTATCTCTAAGTATATTAGATAAAACAGTATATAGTATACTTCCTTTTTTTTGATAACTTAATTTATATCCTCCAATAAGATTATTTTTTTTTTCTAAATATTTATTTTTATATTTACTATATTTTTTATAATAATTAATATTCATATTATAGTATTTATATAACATAATTATTTAAAATCTAAATTTAATATAAAAATATAAAATAACGATTACGTGTGAAGAGATGCATTTTTATGTTCTTGACTCCAATATGTTTTTGCTTCTAGATTGTAAGCTTCATAGAACGCTGGTTTCGTCGATTGAAGGTTATCAAACTCTCTAAGAAATGATATCCAATCAT
>VFQS010004476.1_pt1 | contig 10112 bp, 13 predicted proteins | sample 3512361 | NCBI WGS metagenome assembly VFQS01 (sample SAMN10412375, study PRJNA504923) | tailings metagenome | isolation source: Relicate 1 Philex TSF3 active mining | place: Philippines | reverse complement strand
GCCCCTGCCCCTGCCCCTGCCCCTGCCCCTGCGTCTGTTGGCTCATCCGGTGTTGTCGTGCCGAGACGTGTTCGTTTTAATTCATAATGCCATATGATCCCATAGGCCTAGGAGCTGTCCACTGGAAGCTGTACCATTGAAAGGGTCCATCTTCTATCCATCCGTTATTCTCTTCTAAAGGCAATGCGGTCATGATCCATAACCAGTCAAACCCATGTGGTGCCATGGCGATGGCGTTGGCGGCTGCGACACGCAACGGCTTATTGTGAACGGCTGTTTCAAGCCATACGGTGATCCACCCCATTCGTTCACCCTTTGGCGTACACTGATGTGTGTCCTGGATACATGCGAGGACGGTGCCTTTTGGAGCACGATAGGCGAACCATTGCTGATTGGGCGCATCGGGCGGGGAGAGGATCAAGAGTGTTGGTCGAAGCTGTTGATAGACGTGTATCCACCGATGGGCTTGATTCGATGTAAGGCGTGTAACATAATGGCGGGAGAGAGCGGAGGGCTCGCAACGTCGGTAGTAATATACGCCAGAATGGAGGGGCGAGAGCAAAAGCGGAAGGGCTGGGCCTTCTTTAAGAAAGAGCGCATGGGTCAGACCAAGCCGATTGGCGTATCGATGGAGCGCGTGAAGAAGCGCGGCACCCTTTCCCGAGCCCCGATGGGCCGGATGGACGCAAAAGGCGTCGACCAGGTAAATGGGTTCTTTCTTTTCAGGCCATAAAAAGCCTGTGAAATGATAGCGGATGGTACCGACGACTCCGTCTCGATCGAGTACGAGAAGGTGATCACGGGGGCCGAGGAGGGTGTCGGGTGTGAACGCGAGTGTCGGATGGGGTCCAGGTGTGTCATACACAAAATGGGTGTGGAGAAAGTCGCATATGACATGGAGACGCTCGAGAGGCGCAGGGTGTGTGATGTACTGGATGTCGCGTGTGTCTTGTTCTTGTGCGGGATACGGAAAGGCGTCATATCCATTTCGAAGATGACGCCACCAAGGGTATCGGAGCCAGAACATGGATTGTATCTGGCACTTAAAGAGGATGTAGCCTTATGGCCTTAAATGTGGCAAAAGACTCAGTTCGGCCATCGTGTGACGATGTGTGATGCATGGCGGGTTGTATGGAAGGGGATGGTTTTGCTGTGGTGGAGGATTATAGGGGTTGGTGGACATGCTGGAGATAGAGCGCAACTAGATCCGGACACCATCTGGGATTGACGCGGGTCTCTCTCGGGTTGAACCATGCCACCGCATCTTTCTCTTTGCGGTCGCGACGCCATCGCTGGAATCCCTTTGGATGCTCCTTGATCCACTGGAAGGTGTCGAAGGACTGTTGGACTTGTGCGGGAGTAAGGAAGCCTTGAAACACATGGTACTGGAAATAGGTATTTGGTGGATAGTCCTTCTCTCTTCCTTGGAAGACGATACCGGTATGATTCAAGCGCTGGATGTCGGTGATGTGCGCCTCTTCCTCGGTCTCTCGACGAACATTTTCGAACAAGTGATCGAGGACGGTACCCCGATCGGTCAGATCCTTGCCCTCCATCTGACCCTTTGGAGGCTCCCATGTTGCGGTAGACCATCGGGCTCCGGTGCGTTTGACTACGAGGAAGTGGGCGGGCTGGTACGGCTCGTCGATGGGATGGAGGAAGACCGCGGAGCGGAGGAAGACACGCCAGCCCTCGGTGGGATGTTCAACATACGCATAGCGCTTCTCGGGATCAAAGGAGGAACGTTCGGCACCTCGGAGAAGGTTGGGCTGCGTGACGTCGAAGATCGACATGTGGCTACTCTTTCGCTATTTCTTTTTATCTTGTAGAGATGTCCAACACAGAAAACGAAAAGACGCCACTGGCTTCGGGTGCGACGACACCGCGTGGTAATGCTGCGCCTGCGGGTGTGAACACGGGACAGCTCTCGGATCGTTTGCGGTCGCTGAAGCGTAAGGAGCCAAATGTAGGCAACAGCGGCAACAGCGGCAACAGCGGCAACAGTAGCAGTAGCAGCGCGGCCTCCAGAGCTCGTTATGCGAAATCAAAACAGGAACAAGTGGTATGGTACGAAGATCCGGAAAAGGGGGAGGCGGTTATGGAGAAATCCGCCAAGCCGGCAGCGAACACCTTTGCCGAACCTGATCTGTTTGATGCGAATGTCTCACCGGTTTCGGTGGCATCGATGGTCTCTAAAGGCGGTCGTAGTCGCAGGTCAAAGCGCGCAGCGCGGAAGAGTCTGAAGAGTCGGAAGAGTCGGAAGAGTCGGAAGGGTCGTCTGGGTCACCGTCGCCGTTAAGATCATTCCGCCCTCCGTGTGAAAAAGAGGAGATAGCCGTATGAGAAGGACAGTGGCATGAGATCGACGTACTTGGTGTAGACCCATCCCGCTTTGGTGGCAGCCTGAATGATCTCTTGAATGCTCGGCATGTGGAGACGATGACGCTGTCGGCGCGTGGAACCGTCCTTGAAACGGAAGACTTCTCGGAACTCGGCTTCGGGATCCGTCAGCTCGAACTGGGCTTCATAGTCAAATTGGTCAAAGACGACTTTGGACGTGGTCATACGTTCCTTCTTGTATCGTTGCGGAGACACACCGATCCAAGGATTACTAGAGTCTAGTACGGGCTCGAACTTGTATTTATTGACTGCTTCAATGGCAAGTGTACCACCAGGCTTGACCCAGAGATGAAGATGACGAAAGAGGGTGTCGAGCTGACGACCGAGATAGTAAACGGTGAAATAGAGAATACACGCCGCGTCGTACTCGGAGGCCATTGCGGTGGTCGAGCCCATCAGATCTCCTTGACGGAACTCAACGGAGCGCTGTTGTGCGTTGGTAAGTGTCGTACTGGGTAGGGTATGATTCTTCGCGTAACGGATCATCGCGGGACTCTTGTCCAAGCCGACCACGCGTCGAACACCTTGTTTCGCAAAGGCGGCGGTCGCGATGCCGATGCCACAACCGGCGTCAAGAATCGTCAAATCAGTTGCGGGATGCTCGCGACTGAACTCTTGGAGGCAGATGGCCGTTTCGGCTTGGATCAGCTTCTCGTTCTGGGTGAGCTTGGTAAAGATAGACGCATAGAAGTCATCAAAGAGCTCGTCGTTTTCTAGCCACTCTTGGCGGGTCTTGGAGGCTGCTGTGACTGTTGACCCGTCAAAGCCTTCTGTCAATGCGACGGGGGGCGAAAACAGTCGATCACTGGCGAGCAGGGAGACATAGCTGATACCGAGCAGGAGGAGAGTGACCAAGAGGACGGTTTCCCAGGTGTCAAAGGTGAAGAGGGTGACGAGGGCGGCGAGGGTTAGTAGGGTCAAGTAGACGGCGATTGGTGGACCCATCTCTACTCTGGGCGCTGTTTCTTACGGGTGTTTTTATGTCTCTTGGTGCGACTGCGACTGCGACTGCGACTCCGACACGTCACGCCGTGACAATCTGCGGAGTGTGTGGCGATCTGGCGACATACGGCTCGATAGGGATCATGGTAATCGGTGTCGATCGCGCAGCGCATGCGCCACAACCATGCCATGGTTTGATGTCGTGTGTCGAGCGTGGCGGGATGTTGTCGAAGGGCGGCTTTCCAGTGTTCTGCGATGGGTGGAGGGAGAACTGCCGGAAGGAGCGACCAGAAACGGCGGAACCAGTGGACACGGTCTCGCTGCGGGAGAACATTCCATTTGTTGCGTTCACAGGGATCATTGGAGCGTCGGACATGGGGTGGACATTCGGGCATGGGGGTGGAGAACAGGGCCTTTTGTGTCGGATGGTGGTAACCTACGGAAAAGAGAAAGTCCCAGAAGAGGGTGAGCTTTTGCTTCCAGGGCGTGGCGTGGACGGTGTCGAGATGCTGCTGAACGGCTCGCCAGGTGGGGTTGGGTGCGGGGTGGAGCCCTTGCTTTCGAAGCTTGTCGTTGACGCAGTTGTGAATGGTGTAGACCCAGTGGGGAAGGTTCTGGAGGTTCTGCGGATCGAAGGGATGTTCTTTATAGTAATCCGTCAGGGAGGCACGACAGAACTTACAGGGCAGGATGTAGGGGAGGGTCTCGAAGAAGGCGGCGAGGGCGGCGAGGGCGGCGGTGTCTTTTGTGGGAGAAAAGGCGATTTCGTGGAGGAGCTTCCAGCCGGATGGGCCCCAGAAGCGCGTATCCATATCGAGAGAGTTCTATCTTTTCATGGGGTCTTTGTTCCTCTAGAATAGATGAGTGCCCCGTCTGATCTTGTGCTATCGCGTCTCTCCGGGCCCATATCGGCGTCCTTTCTTCGTCCCACCATACCTGATCTACCCCTTGTGTTACTACTGGGTGATGAACACTACAGTGAAACAGGGCGGTGTGATCCTTGTGACGCGCCAGAGTGCTATCCCATTGAAAGCGTCGAATTCTTACAGGCACTGGATGCCATCGCGAAAGACTATCCGATTGATTTCTACACGGAATCGACTCCGCTGCTACAAGGAAAGTCGGAGAACAAGGGTGCGGGTGTATTGTTTCATCGTCTTCTTCAACAAACAGTCCGTCGATGTCATCATGTGCCGTCTCGTATTCAACCCGCCAATGATTCCTGTCCCACCCAACACATTCGCTGGCACTATGCGGATCTGCGTACGTTCCCCCATCTCTTGGAAGGGTATTTGATTGCACCCGTGCGACTGTTGCTGGAGGCCAATCGCATTCAAACGCAGCTGATGAGCATCGGTATGATTCGCACGGTTCATCCTGCGATCGGTCAAGTCCTTTCCTCTTCCGCGCTCTTTCAGGAGGGTCAAGCCTATGGCCAATCGTTGATCGCGGCGTTTTCGGGTCTTTTCATGCCACTTACAGATGAAGCGCTACTGATTCTATGTCATCTTCATTATGGAACACTGGCATCGAAAAAGAAAACCCTTGATCCCGCACCATCCATAACGAGCCATTTGACGACGACCATTCGGAAGCGCATTCTTCCTACGCTTGCAGCCTATTCCGATCTGATCGAGCGAATGACTTGGACGCTGTTCGGTATACCCTCCTCCTATAAGGCGCTGATTGTCCAGGGAAAAGTCGAGAAAATCAAGCGATTTCTGGAGACGATTGTGGATGTGGTGTGTATGATGGTAACGATGATACAGAGCCAGCTTACCACGTATGTTCAGACGATCATGAGGGCGGGGAAGAAAAGTGGTTTATGGAAACAACATAGCAAATCGGTTCTGCCGTTCTTTCGAGATCCAGGTGAATGGGTGACGATCTTTTGTAAAGACATTCTGACCCATCCTGCGATGTTTTCGGCCTTTATCCATGTGCTGTTCTACAATAGTGTCTACGAGGTTGATGGTCTCTACCGCGTTCTTGGTCAACTTCTGATGTGGAAGCCTGCGATGATTCCTACGCCTGTTTCAGGATTCGGATCCGAGACCGGTGACGCAGAAGGTGCTAACCAGTTTGTTTCACGCCGTGGTGTGGATAGAGAAGAGTCTTTTGGAGCTCTATCTCTTGCTTCGTATGCTCAAGACGCCGGGTAAGGGTCAGTATGAAGAAGAGGGGGTAGCTGGATCACTGGCCATTGCGTTTCTGGGAGATCTTCACAGTCAACACCTGCGACGCCTTCTTTTGTCGCCGACCATGGGCTATGAGGAAACGATCTATCTCCCCGCTGAATCGGGACGCTGTCTGACCTTCCCCTCCCTGGCTCTTCGGGAGGAGCTGGCCGCACATGCGAGCAAACAACCTAGATGGGAATCGTCGAGACAACGCCATTCTCGTAGAGTGGCGGAGGAGACTCGACGACGGGCACGTAATAAGAATCGGAAAACCAATCGGAATCGCGGGAATAGCGGGAACAACGGCAACAATCAACGATGGGCGAATCGATTTCAGAAGATGTCATTGCGTTCTGAAAACGATGATAATGCGATGTATGGTGTGTAGGCGTTCCGCCCTAGCAGCCCCCGCCCTAGCAGCCTTTAAGGTGGAGGCGTTCCGCCCCCACACCCCCCGCCCTAGCAGCCTTTAAGGTGGAGGCGTTCCGCCCCCACACCCCCCGCCCTAGCAGCCTTTAAGTGCCCTAGCAGCCTTTAAGTGCCCTAGCAGCCTTTAAGTGCCCCGCGGCTTTAAAGGCTCTAATGGGACAGGGGGCGCAGGGGGAGGCCACCGCCCGAAGGGCGGTGGATGTCCCCCTAGACCATCCCGAACCCGCGAAACGACATCGGCGCCAAATACGGTCGTACAAGTGAATCCTCGACAGCATTCTCCGCCTTACACTTCACAACGGCCGGGGGACACTCCTGACGGGGGCACGGGGCGCAGGGGGCGCACTTAGTTGGCTCAGGGCACTTGACTTCGGGGCATCGGGGACGGGGACACGGCGGGCATTCACCCTTCGGCTTCTGGCATTTCGAGCAGTCGAGGACAACGGGGTGTTGTTTCGGGATGGACGACTTCAACACGTAATTGCTCAGATCGGGGACAGGCGGACACTCGCTCTTCAGAATGTAGTTGCTCATGTCGGGCACGGCGGGACACGGTGGGATCGATGACTTTAGAACGTACTTGCTCATATCCGGTTGCTTGCACTCGGGACATGCTGGGCAGATCGGGCGACGCGGTTTCGGTTCCGGGCAACCGCAGGGAGAAGGGAGGCCACAACTGTCGCAGGCGGGGCTGGCCTGGAAGCCCTCCTGCCCTTGAAGCATCGGCAAGCCGTACACACCGATAAGGATTCCGAGGACAAAGATGCCCACACACACGAGGGACGATGGCATTCTGATCGTGGTTTATTTTTTAATCTATGATGACCACCCCTTCCAATCCAGTGGCGGACATCCACATGTCTCGGGTAGCCCTGGATCCATCGTTGCCTGAAGACGTGTACAGAGCATCTTCGCATAGCCTTTCCACGAGAAATCGGCGGAGACCTTGGGAGCAGGACGCGGCATGGCTCCAAAGTCCTCCGGACGCAGACCGCGCTTTCGAATCTGTTCCTCGATCTGCTTCGCGCGCTCCTTCCAGTCGAATCGAGCGGGGTTCGCAGAGCCCACCAGGGCTACCGTGCTCGGCGCGCGGTCGGCATTCAACACACGCCCCGCCATCTGGGGTAAGTGCGCGTCTTTGTCGGTGACGGCTCCTTGATCCACTGGAAAGAACGCCGCAGCCGACAGATGGTCCAGATCCGCATTGGAAGGAAAACCGGTCTTGTCGAGAGTCGAACGCTGTCGACGTGCCTTCTCGGTTTGACGGGGAGGCTGGTATGCGACTTCGAAACGGGCCGATAAGCCATTGACGATTGTATCCGCGTATTTGTCCACGAGGGCCGCAATCTGTCGAGTGGTTTCAGGATCCTTCTGGAGATTGGACGGCAGGAGATTGGCGAGGCCGGCGGGGAGCTGGGCGGATTTGAGAAGCTGGGGGAGAGGCTCGCTAGGCTTACCCAAGACCGGAAATGCTTTGTCGAGGTCGGACTTCAGAATCGGAATCTCGGAGGGTAAGAGCTTCTTGCTCGCGAGTTGCTCGAGAATCTGTCGGATGTCTTGGCGAATGGCGGTCAGCGCCGTCACGCGCGCTTGAACCACGGGGTCCGTCGTCGCACTCGCCGCCAGGCGAGCCCGCTCTCCCTCGAGACGCGCCAAGAAGGCCTTTAGATCCTCGGGAGTTGCGGTGGTTGCTGCTGGTCCTGTGGGCTTATCCTGAAAACCCTCCTTGGCCGGGCTGGCCTGGAAGCCTTCTTGTCTCGGGACATCCGAAAATGGTCGCGGATCCTCAAACAAGTTCATCGGACCTTGGAGTGGGGCCAGTCCCGCGCTGCCGAGTAGTCGTACCTTTTGTTGGAGGAAGGCGAGGTTGTTCGAGATATCGGTCAGATGGGTCAGGGTGATCGTTGGCTGAAGACCTGGGTTGCGATTCAGGACGGAAACTTCGGCTTGGAGCGTATGGAAGTCACTGCGAGCGGTTTGAAGAGGGAGCTGAATGGCGGGATCGGATCGTTCCGCGAGGTTTTGTGCCTCGAATGCGAGGAAACCCTTCAGCATCTCGAGGGCGTTGATCAGCTGCTGACGATTGGCTTTGATCTCGGTGGTGTCTTGGTATGGGAGTGGACTCATCGCTGCGGTTTGCTCAAAGGGCGCATTAGGGAGGGAACCGGGTGCGATAGGGAGGGAACCGGGTGCGATAGGGGGAGCCGGAGGCAGAGACGGCGCAGACAGATCCTTTACAGGAAGAGACTGGAGACGTTCCGTCACCGCTTCCACGGGTTTCTTTACCGCCTCTTGACGAATACGGGTTTCAAAGCCCTCGGTGTCTGTTGTCATCCAATAGACCACAAGGGTAACCGCCAGTAGCGCAAGGAAGGCGTACATTCTATCTTTTGATGGATTAAAAGTCCACTGCGCATCCCCAACAAGGGATTTGATCCTTACGAATGTACTGGGTCAGATCAGGAACAGGAGGACATGAACCGTCGGGATTCTTCGGACAGCGATAGTCATAGTCTTGGCCTTGTTTCTCGGAGGGACATGATGTGTCACTATCGCTGTCACTGTCACGGTCTTTTCCGACGGGTTGTCGTCGAGCAGCGAGGAGTTCGTCACGTACCGTACGCTGAATCTGGCTCAAAAGATCAGAACGCTGCTTCAGCGTCATGGCATCGTAAGCGGTGTCGGAGACGGGCACGATGGAGGGAGAGGCAGGAGAAGCAGGAGAAGCAGGAGAAGCAGGGGAGGGCGTAGATAGGGCAGGGCGTTGGGGAATGGGTTGAGCCTGGAAGCCCTCGAGAGAGAACGGAGCCGGTCCGACATATGGGACAGAAAAGGCTTCTCGTGGAAAGAAGGACGCAGCCGCGACGACAGCCACTAAGATAAATAAGAGGTGTGGGACGGTTAGACGCATCTCTACTCTACTGGGCGGTTTCGTTGTTCACGGAGTTCACGGCGAAGTAATTCGCGAATGTCTTTCACCAGTGCGGATTGATGGGAAAGGGACGCGGAAGCGAGGCCTGTGGTGCTCAGAGCAATCTCGGGCTCGATGTCATGACGGGTCGGTGGGGGCGCGGCACCAGTCTCTGCGTCTTTAAATCCCTCTTGGTCTTGGTCTTCGCTCGGCTGGTAGGGTGGGTGATAGGCTTCTTCATGGGGCATGGGATCGGCGGCGAGCGCATGGAGGTAAGCGACACCCAAGAGGATGATGGCACTGGTCAGATAAAAGAGCATCTGACCGATGGGGCGAGAATAAAATCGATGGGGTGGTTGGTGATGCTGGATTGTAGCAAAGATGAAAGCGCGTTTTCAGGACGATAACAAGACAGAGATCGGTGTGGATGAAGCCGGTCGCGGTCCCTTCTTTGGACCGATCATGGCCGCGGCGGTGTGCTTGCCTCGAGAAGCCGAATGGACGGACGAGCAGCGTACGGTGTTCCTCCAGCTCCGCGATTCCAAGAAGGTGTCTCCAAAGAAGCGTGATGCGCTGGCGGATGCGCTTATGGCCTGTCTCCCGACGTGTGCGGTAGGAGTGGTTCATGTGACGGAGATCAACGAGCGAGGCATCCAGTGGGCGAATCGGGAAGCGTTTCGTCGGGCGATTCGAGGTGTTCTTACGCTTTGCGGTGGGGTGGATGGGTCTGACACACGACTAGTGATTGATGGGACGTTAGCGGCGTTTGTAGCGGCTGTGGCAACGGATGCAGAGGACGAAAAGGGATGGGCCGGTGAACAACAGCTCGTTGTGGACGGTGATGCGACCTACATCGCGGTAGCCGGTGCCTCCATTCTCGCCAAGGTCGCACATGATCGATGGATTCAGGAGATTGTAGCGGAGAAACCGGAGTGGCAGGAACGCTATGACTTGTTGGGCTCGAAAGGATATGGTACCGCTCGTCATCGAGAGGGGTTGCGACTCTATGGGGCGTGCGAGCAACATAGAGAGGCGTTTATACAGAAAACACTAGCGGGAGCTGCCCCTAATGGGACTGGGTCGGCTGTAGCAGGCGCTAAGGCCAAGGTCAAGGCCAAAGGCGGATGCCTCATCAACTTCTCTCTTTAGTTGCGACGAGAGCGACGAGAGCGGGACTTGCGGGACTTGCGACGGCCACCCACCAGATTGCTGCGACGAGACTTGCGACGGCCACCCATCAGATTGCTGCG
>VFQS010004475.1_pt1 | contig 10112 bp, 11 predicted proteins | sample 3512361 | NCBI WGS metagenome assembly VFQS01 (sample SAMN10412375, study PRJNA504923) | tailings metagenome | isolation source: Relicate 1 Philex TSF3 active mining | place: Philippines | reverse complement strand
CCCCAAAACCCCAAAACCCCAGCTAACATTAGAAGAATTTGTTTATGTTTGCAAAACTATAATTCATTTTAGAAAACTATAAAACTCTTTCTTATATAACTTTGGCCGCTCTCACTGCTTCCTTTGATCCTTCAGTATTCTCTCTATCCTCTTGAGCTCCTCTGCATCTGCCTCTTCATCCTCATCTTCGCTTGTCCTTCTCTTCCTGCGCTCCTAATTTCCAGGAGAGAAAATATTGTTGTTCACAGGAGATCTTTCGTCTTCAACCGTCGGATTAGAGAACACCTTGGCCTCTTCGTCTCCACTGACTAAGTTGCCGAGTGGATTCGATCTCGCATTAAAGGTTCCAGAGAGAAGCATGTTCGTTTGATCTTGGATGAGCTGGTTGAGCTACTGGATGTCGTCGTGGTGCTGCTCGATGTTGTTGTTGTTAATAGGTGCATCATAGTTTGAGGAGTTTTGACTGTGGTTGTTCTCAAAGACATTTGGTGGATTCTCAAATTGCCCTAAAGCATCAATCATTTGCTGTTCTCTTTCACGGTTGAAAGAATCCTCAAGATTGGGGTTGTCCTAGATAACATGCATCATCAAAGGAGGAGGAGCAAAGTATTAAGGTGTAGGTCTATGTTGCTGATTATAAGCGAACGGCTGGAAGGAACTTCTCAAAGTTTGTTGCTGGTCATGTCCCACTCTATGTCCAAAGTCGCTCTGATACAGCTCTCTCGGCTGAGATGGACCACTTCTATCGGGTGATATAGAAGTATTCTGAGCTCTTTGCTTCATTTTGCGATTGAGCTCGTCCAGCTCTGACATCTTCTCCATCAAAGATCTTTTTAGATCAGCATCAGGCTGGTTAAGCAGTTCAAGACCAGTACGATTGAACGATATCTCGAGGTTTTATCTTGTTTAGCTCTACCTTACTGGTGATGTAATCACATTCGAGCTAGCAAAGTTTGATCTAGGCCTAGTGGGTGAGTTTTCTTTGATTGTAGCTAAGGTAATTGGGTTTTAAGCAGCTGCTTTCTTCAAATTTGTATTAGTTGTGATCCCAAGTTTGATTTAGCCAAGAGATTCAATGCTCATCTGGTGAGGATCAATGAGGGTGATAGTCTAGCCATCTCTAAATCTATCTTTTTTCACAATGTGGAAATAGCCACCAATCTGATAGACACCATCTATGTAGACCATTTGAGACAGATCGACAAACGCCACTCCAAGAAGTTATGAACTGGGTGTCTCTCTATGAGTAACAGAGCTTACTGAATAAATTTCAAACTCCAAGGGATACTCAATAATATGTCTCAATATATCATTGGTGAGAGTGAATCTAACTTGTTGGTTTATCAAGTGCCATGCAGGGTAAGAGCTCTTAAAAACTGTTTAAGTCTGGAGCTTCTATGGATTACATCCGGTGAAGGGCAAGTTAAGCACGACATAAGTGCTTGGTTGCTCTAGTTCATTCCCCACATTCTTTAATCTCATTGCACTCTCAATGTCGATTTTAAGAGTTAACTCCTCATGCCCAGTAGTCACATCAGGTATTAATAGCTTTTGATCATCTACAAAATGACTGTTATTTCCTCTGATCTCAAAGTAGTAGCATAGTTTGCGAAGCATAAGTGCATAGTCAATATGGCTCCTCAATGATTAAGTGAACAGGTTCACATCCAAAGATTGAAGATTCTGTGAGGCATCAGTTAAGCGCAGAGAGTTGATGAAGTCAAGGACTATCTTCTCCTTGATCTTTAGCTCTCCTTCGAGGATTGACCGGAACAAATTGAGAGGAACGAAACCAGTGCCATGAGTGTCAATTGATTGCAGCTCTTTGTTGAATTTTTCAACAACTGAGAAAGATTCAAAGCGCCTTGCGTACTTGAAATAAGGAGGCATAGAATCACCCAGCAAGGCAGAATAGAATATCTTATCTGCACTCTTATACTCACAAGCTGCCGCGATGTACTGCTTGAGCAGTTACTGATAGGGATCTTGCAGCTTCTGTCCAACAGTATCCATAATGTCATCGAAATCTGCATACCCCTTGTTCTCGGGGTCTAATCTGTGGGATAAAACCTAATCAATTGAGCCGAGGTTGTGGAACAGCACCTCGAGATCGGATAGTTAAGTCGGATACTCTAAATCGAGTTAAACATGTTGTCTTATCTTACCTTTCTTAATCATGATAACTTTACAACCGAGCCTGTCTGGTACAACTTGTTCTCTTTGGTAGTCATATAGACTAAAATAGCCCTCGAAACTTTGAACCAGGCCATTCTGGTCCTTGACTCTTCTATTCTGAATTTTTCCAAGTTCATTTAGCTCAATAAAGAAAGCTCCAAGCATCTACTCCATTTCTGGTTGCTAATACTTTTTGGTAGGATTGTCTCTCTTAATCCAGAGTTAGACCTCTAGTGGCTTGGAAAAACCATCTTCAATTGAGGCTTGATGTAATAAGTCTATTTCTATGAAGACTGTTTTCTTGATGGAAAATACCTGAATTCCAACGTTGCGAAGGAAACCTGAGTTAAGTTGGGGCTAGGAAAGGAACTTGGTTTGATAGGTTTGACCCAAGAATCTGAATTTCAAATACATCAAAGAGTGCGACATTTCATCGCTTTGGAAAATAGAAACATCTCTATTCTTTACCATTAGCTCTACGAAATTGAGTCCAAGAAGATATTAGCTATCAAAAGGTTGAGCTCTAGGATTTCTCATAATGGTTTGAGTGAGCATGACATTTTTGTCGATCATGGTTGAGGACCGAAGATCTTAATTTTAAGGTGGCATCTTATTGGTCTCAGAATAAAGTGGTCTCTTGCTTGAATGATGATTCAAAACGATTCTTAATTTAAGCGAACCCATCTGTTGCTTGTACTCATCAAAGATAACGAAGTCACCATCGATCCCGTTATTCTTAGTTATCAGGTGCAAAAGTGGAACCCGCACATATCCTAGTACGATGAAATCATTTTCTTTCATAAAATCAGCTTGCTCATTTTCATCATTTTGAGTGCGTTGTGATATACTAGATTGACTTTTGTTATCAAAAGTCTATCTGCCAGTGTCATCAAGATCACCTTGCTTTTCTATGATGTAGTGGCGCACTTCAAAGACGGCTTTCTTGTTCTTTAAATACTCGAAGATGTTGGTGTCCATCTGAATTCCAAGTTCAAAACCTTCATTGAAAATGGGGGTCAACGTATTGAAAAGAATCCTGCTAGTGTGCTTGCTTCCTGGGAACCGACGCTTTAGTTCTTAGTCTTCATCGAACACGGATCCTATAACGACAAGATTTAGGCCCTGCTTAAAAATTTAGGTCAAGATTCTGCGTCTATCATTTTGGTCTCTGTTCATAATTCCAGTGTTGGATCTACTGAAGTTCAATTAGGTTTTCTTTTCTTCTCTGAGTGCACTACTCTAAATCTTGGCGAAGTGTTCGATATTCTCAAGCGACTCCTTAAGGTTGTTAATCCTCTCTATTTCGACACTCATCACAGCATTTAGAGGGATCTTTCTCTTAATGAACGTCTCGCGGTGCAGGAAACAGGTAGGGTTCACGTCCAAGTCATCATTTAGCTCTTGCACTGTTTCACCATTGTTTTGATTGGAAGTGCTACCTGGAGCAAGTATTTTATCAAGCTGGTAGTTGATTTCTACTAGCATTTTTCCGATGATGCAGTTTTCACGTTGGCTGAAGGTGGTGCCATAGATGAAGAGAACTCGTGAAATGGTCTGAGGTTTAGTTGGCAACACATTATCCTTGATTTGAGAGTGGTAAAGGTCCACCATGTCAATTAAATCTTCAATGGGGAGTTGAGCATTTCCAATCACAAACTCCTTGTTGCTGTCGTAAATAACCAAACTAAGGTTGAAAAGAGAGGCTGTACCATTGGATTAGTTGGTGTTAAGAAGCTTCTGGATATGATCATCTTTATTCATAACGTAGTTATGCACTGTGTTGATGCTAACCTTATAATCGTACTGGTGAAGCTCCTACAATACCTCAGAGTTGAGCTGAATAAAATCTGATTAGAAAATCTCATCCTCATCTAAGGGGAATGAGTATTTCACAGCAACACTTTAGATGTATTTCGTGCTCTTCTATTGCTAGTTGACTTTGCTAGAATGCAAGCCTTTAGAACTCTCAACTGACTGTACATCTCTGATAAGTTTGTCAAGAATAGGAATGTTTTTGAGTTCTTTAACCTGAATTTCAAAAGTATGCTTCACCTTTTTGAACGGCCTGCTGTCAATACATTTCTGCCTCTTAAGAGCATGCTCCTCCTCTTCAGACTCATCTGAAAGAAGTTATGACTCTTCATCATCTTCACCTTCGATCCTCTCGTTTCTAGCAAATGTCATTTCCTTTTTGTTCTTCTTCCTTCTTTAATCCTTCTTCTCCTTAATGACTACATCATCATGATCGTAGCTCTTGCTTGAATAAATTCCATCAGAAGCATTCACTGGTTTGCTTTTATCTTTGAGAGCATTTCGTTAAACTTGAGCTGGAGTTCTTGGGTCAGCAGTGTGAATGACATTTGATGGCTGAGAAATTTAAGATTGAATCAATTTGCCTGGATAAGGCTTCTTTCCGCCCTAATTTTATGTGGTGGTAGCATTGGACTAGGGTGTTGGAACTCCAATAGCCGTCGGATTTAATTCAGCAGCAAGATCGATAGCATTATCCAAAGAGTTGTTGAGTGGATCTTCTTGCTCCTTTGCTTCCTCCATGAGTTTGTTCCTCTTTTCCTCAAGTTCCCTCTTCATCTACTCAAAGTTGTCTGACATCTCTTGCAACTTCGCCTTTTGTTCTCTCATCAAAGCGTTTTGTCTCATCTTTGCAACGAAGTCTTCTCCTTTGATGAACTTATAGAAGGAAGGGAAAGTAATCTGATGATATCTCTGTGGTTCATAGTATAAGTTCGTATATGATGTGTTGAGCTCCTCGAAAAGTGTAAAGACCTCCCATTAAGTCAGTTGCACACGATATTTATTCATCAAGCTCTGGAAAAGCTTGGCATTGATTCTCTCTTAGATCAGGATCTCATCTGAAATGGCTTCTGCCTCAGTGGAGCCCCTATCACCGCCAGTCAGCTGGGATTAGGCACTGCTCTATTTTTGGAAGAACTCAAGCTTGAGATCGAGTTCAAATTATTCAAGGGTGTCTCCCTTGTACTGGACCTCACCTTTGACATACTCAGAGACGAGACTTACCACTATGGAATGATGCACCTTAAAGAAGTTAAAATTCTTCATTCTTGGATTGCGTAAGTAGTCACAGAAACTCGTGATGTAGACTCTGTCATTTCTATCCAAGTCAAAATAGCTTGCAAGCTGATTAAAAGTGTAATCGTTTATGAAGATGCCATTGTTATCGAAGATATCCTTGAGTTCTGTTAGTGAGATCTTCGACTCGATTGCGCTGTCCTCAATTTGTTGGATGAAGTCATCTTATTCATCTCTCGCATTGATCTTTTTAGTTATAATCACGTTGAACTTTTCTAATAAGTCTTTTATTCTCCCTTCAATTGAGTCATAATAGGTAAGGTAGGATCTGTAACTACGCTGCAAGTCCTCAAGGTCAATACTATTTGCATCTGAACTCTTAGGAGTTGAGGTTAATTACCCAGTCATTAGTAGAGCTGAAATGTTTGAAATCTCAGTCCTTGTGAGAGTGAATGATTTGGTATTCAGGATTGCATAAATGAAGTCGTCCTTCTTAATTGTGCCATCATAGTTCTTTGGCATTTCTTTGAATAACTCACTATCCCCATTGATAATTTGCATCTCTGATGCTCTTGCCTCTTCGAATAGCTTCCTCAAACAGTTAAGATAGCTTAGCTTTCTCATATCAGTGTCACCGCTCTTTGCCTGAGAGCCTCCATTTAAGCTTTATCTCAAGAAGTTTCCTATAGACTTAACAAGATCCTTGTTTTTCAAATTAGGAATCTCGTCATCGAAATCTCCCGAGTCTTGCTTTATAGGCGGAGTTTCTCCACCGAAATGACTGTTATAATTACTCATTTGAGCTTATTGTATCATTCCAGGCATTCCTGGGTGGTAAGGATAAGGTGGAATGATGATTTGAGGTTGCATCTACTGCTATTGTTGAAGTTGTTACTGCTAAAGTTGCATCTGAGCCTATTGCTATTGCTGAATCATTAGCTGTTGTTATCTCTATTGCTCTAAGACTAACTACTATTGCTGAGCCTGCTGCTACGCAAGTTGTTCCTTAAGCAATTCCTAAGCCTTCTCCTACTGTATCTGCTATTCGCGCATTTGCTACTCCATTTGCTGCTTAATCTATCGGTGATGCTATTCTTGCTGCTCAATTTGCCTCTTGAGGCTCTCTTGCTGTGCCTCAGTCAAGTTCTGCTGCGAGTTCAGCTACTGCTCTAGCGCCCTTTTTTGCGCCTAATTCTCTATTTCGAGCTTTTTCATCTCTTGCTCCATCAGAGCCTGCGCCTTCTGCTTTTCAAGCTCCTTTTTCTCCAAGTCCTTCCTGATCAGCTCTTACTGCTGCGCATTCATCTGCTCCTAGTGCTGCAGCTTCATTTAGAGCTGCTTCTGCTGAGCTTCAAGCTCCCTTGCTTGCTTGTCAGAGGCCTATACCTACTGCTTGAGCACTGTGCCCAAGAGATTCTTGCCCACACTCTGTGAAAGGTCTCGTTTCTTTTCCTCCTTGTCGAAGTTGTGCGCTTGCTAACGCTTCAAATCGTTGATCTGTTTGGATGGAGAGAGGAGAGGCGATGGTGGCTGCTTTAAGCCTGGCTGCTGGAGAGGTGGGTAGACCGGAGGGAAGCCCATCATCGTTGGGTTCAATGATGGAGGCTGCTGTTGGTTATGGTTCTAGAGGAAATCAACCATTTTGTTCTGGGTCTCAATCTCATGTTGCTATCTTTCAATTTCTTGCTCTTTTTGAATTTACCTATTGATTTGATTAGATGAGCCTAGTGCAAGAGTAATGTAAAGGTCGCCAACATTTGCACCAAGCTTAGGAGAATAGATCGGAAGAGGTCCATCTGAAATCATCATAGGGTAGACGCAATGCTGATCCGCCAAGAAGTTGAGAGAGTAAATCTGGCTGTCTGTCGTCTTCATTGAAACAACAAAGCTTGTAAGAGGGATCTTAACAAGACCTATAAATTCTTCTTTGGCTGTATTGATGCTGTCCCAAACTTCAAGGACGAAGGTGAAGTTTTGCAACTTGTCGATAGTTGAAGGATTGACAATCACTGGGAATTGTGATCTATAATGGAACTTCGGCTCAATTTCTTGCCAAACAACATTAGTTTTAAGCTTTTCTAAACCAGGGAAGGCTTTATACTGAATAAAGAGGTTTCTTTTGACAGGTTCATCTATCAGATCTCCTTCTTTCTTCATTATAAGACCATCTTAGTTGATGCACATATTTTTGATTTGATTGATGCTGATATATAGAGAGGCAAATGTCGGCTCTTGCTGCATCGAGAAATGCTTGTATTTCATCAATTCAGCATTCTTTGCTTGGTCCTCTTTTTCTCTCTACTCCTTAAGATGCTCGAGTTTTATGTGATATTCACGAGCAATTTCCTCTTCAGTCTCACCTCTTTGAAGAGAGAGTTCGATTGTAAGATGGCCAACCTAGCTCGTGTATACCTGGTTAGGATTGACAAGCGACTTTGCAGCCACTGGTTGAGGCTTCTTTTCTGTCTCTTTTCCTTTAGGCTTGCCCTTGGCATCCTTCTTTTTGGTTTCTTTCACTTCTGCTTGCTAAGCAATCAATGCATCAATAGGCTTCACTTGTCTTTCAAGTGGAATTGAGACCTCATATTTGTAGTTCTTTGACATTAGAAGCTTGATCATGCCAAGAGAACCAGTCACATTGTAGGCATCTAAGGCAACTTTGAGCTGAGCGCTGACTAATTTGTTGAAAGTCTCCTCGTCTACCTTAAAGTTATAAAGGGTCGAGTTGTTGTAGGCAAACTCATTGAAAGAGACCACATCATAGTTGTTCAGCTTTAGGGTCTAAAAAGCAATCTTCTTTTAGTAGACATCTGGAAGAGGGACATCTACAGTCAAGGAGAAAGTTTAATCGATGAGCTAATGAAGAAGCTCTTCGTTTTCTATCCTTAGTGAGACAATTTTGACCTTGATAAACTTCATCTCACTGACATGTCCAGTGGGACCTTCATTCCTTGGCTTTAGCAAGAAGTTATCTTCATCTTTCTTTTGAGACTTCAAAGCCTCTTATTCATTCTCTTTTAACTCATGAGCCTCAAGCTCAAGCTCAAATATTCTATCCATTTCATCGGAAGTTTACTTTGCTTGATTTTAGAGGAAAGGCGGGACATATTTCTTGGGCACAGCATGAGGACCATGCAAAGCCTCCCATGCGACATCAGCATCTAAGGCTTGATCCATTTGCTGCCGGAGTCTCTATCCACGAGCTAATATTTTTGAGAGCTCATCTTGATTGTGGAATGTGTCTTCGGACTCATCGATGTTGATAAGCTTGCGTTGATTTTCCTTGCCTATGGCGGCTCCTCCAAAACTCCCTGTATGAGGTCTGCTTGGAGGTCTCTCTCGAGTGGGCTTGTCATCTATTTTAAATTATTTCATAATCTTAGCGCTTACCGCCAAAGAAATCAGTATTCCTATAATCCTAGTTGTCCTTCTTCCCCTGAAGAGAAGACGGGATCCTTTCATCTTAGAGTATCTTATCATGGATGAGTTTGTTACGGTCTTGCTGAGTCATCTGTTATGCCCTTTGCTCGTTTGCGATAAACGAATCGTTGACATCGATGTCGCCTTCGTTTTTGTTAGCTTTAATCATCGATTTTAAATTTGAATTATAATAGATTACCATCAATATTAGCGAAAAGAGGCTCACTATTCGCGCCTAAACCCGAATAGGCTACAGGGAAGCTTGAAATCATGGATAAGTTGAACTGTCCGATTGTCACCTTAGGGTTGCCAGTCAAGGTGATGGGAAAGGCACTATATAGAAGATGGTAAGTAGACTGCGAGACATCATCTTTGGTAAAATTGTGCTTACCCTTTGAGCTCAAGAAGTGGCTGCTGATCATCTGCTCTCTTCGCTCTATATTTATGGAAATCATTATTAGTTATTATGTTATTATTTAGGGAGGAAAAGAAGTCGGCAAGAAATTTAAATTGTGCTTGCGCTTACCTCTTGATGTAAAGTTTCATCATAATCTTGGAGGTGCCGACCACCTAGTTCTTCTGAGTGTCAAAGAAGTCTACCACTAAGACCCCCATATCGTCGAGGTATTTCTCAAAGACGTGCTCTTGGCACTTTACTTGGTACCTGTACTAATTGGTCACCTTTTCCCCGCGTCGCATCGAGTTTCGGAACCTATATGCCATCAAGTAAGATATTTGAAATAAAAAGGCGCTTTAATTAGGCTTACCTGAGATAGATTCCTCGGGACGAAGTTTCACCCCAAAATTTGAAATTTGCAAAGAGATACTCTACTGGCTTGTATTCACTGGTGAAACTCTCTTGGAGATAGTCAACGTTGTCATAGTTGAACCATTCGAGTTGACCCATTTCAACGAACAGAGAGCCTTGTGGTTTGCCTTCCACTCCTGGAGGAAGAATGCCAGGTGCCACCTTATTAAGCTTTTCGATGGCCTTATGCAGACGGCTTCTAGCTGGAGGGAGCATTTTGGAAGGGGAATCGTTGTTTTCTCCTTAGATTTATTGAGAATCCTTCTGAATGTTCTTGGTGTCTGCTCCATCAGGCAGAGAGGGAAGACTGTTGCTACCAGCTTGAGTGAGCTGCGTAGCAAATGGGTTGATCGTATTAGTAGCTGTCTTGCTTTAATTTTTGTTGGTTTGTTGCTGTTGCATCATCCTTTTCCTTGTAAATATCCGAATATTGTGGTATTCTTGCGTTCTTTTCTTATGATTTGGTAGAGGCTCTACTTTTATCTGATTAATCTTATTTGACTCTGTAAGTAAGCTTGTAATTGTTTGTTGGTGATGTATCTCTAAGAAGTATATAGCTAAGTTTAAAACTCTTGTATTTCAAACTAACTTAATTATTCAAATTTAAATTATTTTCACTCTTCCTTTCTTTGTTTCTTATGGGGTTTTGGGGTTTTGGGGG
>VFQS010004474.1_pt1 | contig 10113 bp, 9 predicted proteins | sample 3512361 | NCBI WGS metagenome assembly VFQS01 (sample SAMN10412375, study PRJNA504923) | tailings metagenome | isolation source: Relicate 1 Philex TSF3 active mining | place: Philippines | reverse complement strand
ATGCGGCCGTCAACGGCTACGGCATTCCAGCTTTCAACGTCAACAACCTGGAGCAAGTCCAGGCCATCATGGAGGCTGCCAAAGAAACGGGTGCGCCCGTCATCATGCAAGCCTCGGCTGGCGCTCGCAAATATGCAGGCGAAGGTTTTTTGAAGCACTTGATTCAAGCCGCTGTTGAGTCTTACCCCGACATTCCCGTGGTCATGCACCAAGACCACGGCCAAAGCCCTGATGTGTGCCAGGGCGCCATCAATTTGGGTTTTAGCTCGGTCATGATGGACGGCAGTTTGGAAGCCGATGGCAAAACCATTGCCAGCTACGACTACAACATCGAAGTAACCCAAAAAGTGGTCAGCATGGCGCACAAATTGGGCATCACCGTCGAAGGCGAGTTGGGTTGCTTGGGTTCACTTGAAACCATGCAAGGTGACAAGGAAGACGGCCACGGCACCGACGCTGTCATGACCCGTGAGCAACTTTTGACCGACCCTGAACAAGCGGCCGATTTTGTCAAGCGGACGCAGCTTGATGCCTTGGCCATTGCCATTGGCACCAGCCACGGCGCCTACAAATTCACACGCAAGCCCACAGGCGACATCTTGGCGATCGACCGCATTCAGGCCATCCACAAGCGCATCCCCAACACGCACTTGGTGATGCACGGCTCCTCGAGCGTGCCGCAAGACTTGTTGGCCATCATTCGCGAATTTGGCGGCAACATGAAAGAAACCTACGGCGTGCCCGTGGAAGAAATTCAAAAAGCCATCCAATTTGGCGTGCGCAAGGTCAACATCGACACCGACATCCGTTTGGCCATGACAGCTGCCGTGCGCAAGTTCATGGTGCAAAACCCCGACAAGTTTGACCCCCGCGAATGGCTCAAGCCTGCCCGTGAAGCGGCCAAGCAAATTTGCAAGCAGCGCTACATCGAGTTTGGCTGCGAAGGTCAAGCTGCCAAAATCAAAGGTCACAGCTTGCAAGTGGTTGCTGCGCAATACGCAAAAGGTGAGTTGGCGCAAGTCGTCCACTGAAATTGCCTCGATAATGCAGACACTATGACGACAGTTTCTGCATTACATACCTCGGCCTTAACATCCCTCACCTTGCTTGCTCGCGGCAAGGTGCGTGACAACTACGCTGTCGGCACCGACCGCATTTTGATGGTCGCCTCCGACCGCATCAGCGCCTTCGACGTCATCATGGGCGAGCCCATTCCTGGCAAAGGCGTGTTGCTGACGCAAATGGCTTTGTATTGGTTTGACAAGCTCGGTCCCAATGGCTTGAACTTGTGCCCTATTCACCTCACGGGCGAAGCGCCTGAAAGTGTGGTCAGCGCAGCAGAGGTGCCACAAGTCAAAGGCCGCTCGATGCTGGTCAAGCGCCTGAAACCCATCCCCGTGGAAGCGGTGGTGCGCGGTTATCTGGCGGGCAGTGGCTGGAAGGAATACCAAGAAGGTCAACAGGTGTGCGGCGTCACGTTGCCCGCAGGTTTAAAGAACGCCAGCAAACTGCCTGAGCCCATTTACACCCCTGCCGCCAAAGCCGCGGTTGGCGATCACGACGAAAACATCACGTTTGAAAAAACAGTCGAGATGATTGGCCTCGACTTGGCCACGCGCATCAGAGACATCAGCATTGCCATCTACAAAGCGGCCAGCGACATTGCGGCCCAAAAGGGCATCATCATTGCCGACACCAAGTTTGAATTTGGCTTGGACACCGATGGCACTTTGGTGCTAATGGACGAGGTGCTCACGCCCGATTCATCGCGCTATTGGCCCGCAGAAAGTTATGTGGAGGGCGTCAACCCACCCAGCTACGACAAACAGTTTTTGCGCGACTGGTTAGAGGGTGCTTTGGTGAATGGCAAGCCTTGGGGCAAAACCCCACCGGCTCCTCGTTTACCCCGTGAAGTGATTGAGAAGACCTCGGCAAAATACGAAGAAGCGCTGCAGCGATTGACTCGCTAAGTTTTGCAATTCACCTCCCGTGGGTTTTGACCATGGCATGAGAGCAGCGCTTCAATTGTTGGAGAAGCTTTTCATGATCAGTTTGTTCCGCTCAGCCCCCGAACTCATGGTGCAGTACGCGCACTACCACCGTGACCGCCGCAACATTGTCACGCACTTGGTCGGTATTCCTTTGATTGTTTTGTCCATTGGCATGCTGCTGTCACTGGTGTCTTTGGACATCGGCGGCATGAGTGTCACGTTGGCAGGCTTGCTCTGGGCACTTTCTGCGGCTTGGTACCTCACGCGTGGCAATTTGCTGTTGGGGTTGGCCACCAGCTTGGTCAATGGCGCCTTGATTGCCTTGGCGCATACGCCCGAGGCGGCGACAGGATGGGGCCTCAGCGCCCTTTTCGATGCTGCTTGGTTTCCAGGCTTGGCCGTGTTTGTGATTGGCTGGGCCATCCAGTTTGTGGGCCACATCTTTGAAGGCCGCAAGCCTGCCTTTGTGGACGATGTGGTGGGCCTGCTGGTAGGCCCCATGTTTGTGGTGGGCGAGGTGTTGATGACGGCCGGCATGCTTCGCGGCATGCACAGCCTCATTGAGGCACAGGCTGGCGCTACACGCTGATCAATTCAGCATCATGCTGAGTTTGCGGCGATAGCTCGACACCATGGCCGCTTGCGGGTCTTCTTGCACCGCACTTTTCCCCATCAGCTCAATGCCGCCCGCCGATTTGCCGGTTTGATCGGCGCCGCCTTTGGGTGCAACAGGGGTGAGCAACTCCAACAAACCCACCATGGTTTTGCGCGGCGCTTCGTCGTTCCACTTTTTGTCGCGCATGATGATTTCCAACAACTCATCCATGGCGCCCGTCCAGTCGTCGCTGGCCAAGAGCACGCGGGCTTTGGCAAATCGGGCGTCAAAGTCGCGTTTGTTGGCGGCAATCAGTTCGTCAAACTTTTCCAGGGGCCATTGGCCCATGGGGTCGGTGGTGACAAAGTTCAAGGCTTCCAGCCATTGCTTCAAGGCTTCAAAGCGCAGCTTCAGGGGAATTTGGGACAGGCAGGGCTTTAAAACAGTCTCTGCCTCGTCAAGTTGACCCATGCTGATGAGCAGTTTGACGAGGTCAAAGCGAGCATCATCGTTCGCGGGGTTGGCTTGCAAGGCCTCTAGCAATTTGGTTTGCGCTGTTTCTAAGTCGCCCGACTCTAGGAGGGCTTCGGCTTCTTGCACCTCTGCTTCTGCCAGGACTTCGTTTTCGCCAGGGACGTGTTTGTCCAAGAACTCACGCAATTTGCCTTCGGGTACTGCGCCCATGAAGCCATCGACAGGCTGCCCGTTTTTGAGCAAAACGCAGGTGGGAATGCTGCGAATGCCAAAGGCGGCGGCCAGTTGTTGCTCTTGGTCGGAGTCAATTTTGACCAATTTGAAGCGACCGCCGTAGGCGACTTCCATCTTTTCTAGGAGGGGGCCTAAGGTTTTACAGGGGCCGCACCAAGGCGCCCAAAAGTCGACCAAGACAGGTGTGGTCATGGAGGCCGCAATGACCTCGGTTTCAAAAGTATCTACGGTGACATCAATCATATTTACCAGACATAAGGGCGAAACCTTAAAATTCAAGGATTCAACTGAATTTCAAATGGGTTCAATTGAATTTCAGAAGAGACAATTGTTCAAATCATATCGACTGCGTTCTGACGCTTCAGCAAAGCCAAACATGACAAATACCGCATCCAAAGCCAAAACACGCATCGGCGTGGTCATGGGGTCCAGTTCCGACTGGGACACGATGCAGCACGCAGTACAGATTCTCCAACAGTTTGGCATCGATCATGAAGCCAAAGTGGTATCTGCCCACAGAATGCCCGATGAAATGTTCAGTTATGCCGAAACAGCCCTCGATCGCGGCTTGTTTGCCATCATTGCTGGTGCCGGAGGCGCCGCGCACCTGCCTGGCATGTTGGCGGCAAAGACCGTTGTGCCTGTGCTGGGCGTGCCCGTGGCCAGCAAGCATTTGCAAGGCGTCGATTCCTTGCACAGCATTGTGCAAATGCCCAAAGGCATTCCCGTTGCAACATTTGCGATTGGTGCTGCTGGCGCTGCCAATGCGGCCCTTTTTGCTGTGGCCATGCTGGCGCAAAACGATGCTGCTTTGCAAGCCAAGCTAGAACAATTCAGAAAAGATCAAACGGCTGCAGCACAGGGCATGACCTTGCCGCCCGTTGGCGCGGCGTGAACGGCATGACAAATTCTGTCTCTTTGTTGCCGGGTGGCAGTGCCACTTCTTCATCCTCGACTTCCTCAGTTGAACCGCTCACCTTGGGCGTGATGGGCGGGGGGCAGTTGGGCCGCATGTTTGTGCATGCTGCACAAAGCATGGGCTACTTCACTGCCGTGCTTGACCCCGATGCCAACAGCCCTGCTGGCCGCGTCAGCCATCGCCACATTCAAACCCATTACACCGACCCTGCTGGCTTGCAGGCGTTGGCAGCCTGCAGTGCCGCCATCACCACCGAGTTTGAAAATGTGCCAGCGCCTTCGCTGCGTGAGTTGGCGCAATGGCGCCCGGTTTCACCCGGTGCCGATGCCGTCGCCATTGCACAAGACCGTGCGGCAGAGAAAGCTCACTTTGTAAAGTGTGGCGTGCCTTGCGCGCCTTATGCGGTGATCGAAACAGCCGCGCAACTAGAAGACGCTTTGTCGGCCAATTTGTTGCCGGGTATTTTGAAAACTACCCGCATGGGTTATGACGGCAAAGGCCAAGTGCGCGTCAAAGACGCTGAAGCTTTGCGCGCAGCTTGGCAAGACCTTCAACAAGTGCCTTGCGTGCTTGAAAAAATGTTGCCCTTGGCGCTGGAGTGCTCGGTCATTGTGGCGCGTGGCCGCGATGGACAGATGGTGAATTTTCCGGTGCAACGTAATTTGCATCGTGAGGGCATCTTGGCCGTTACAGAAGTTTATGAAGGACACCTGCCCCAAACTTTGCAAACGCAAGCCGTCGCTGCGGCTCGCGCCATTGCCGAAGGTGTGAACTATGTGGGTGTGTTGTGCGTCGAGTTCTTTGTGTTGCAAGACGGCAGCTTGGTGGTCAACGAAATGGCCCCGCGCCCACACAACAGTGGCCACTACACCTTAGATGCTTGCGATCAATCGCAGTTTGATTTGCAAGTTCGCACCTTGGCGGGTTTGCCTTTGACCCAACCCCGTCAACACAGCGCGGCCATCATGCTCAATTTGTTAGGCGATGTGTGGTTTGATGCACACAACAACATGCGATTGCCCAATTGGGCTGCCGTGTTGGCTTTGCCTGGCACGCACTTGCATTTGTATGGCAAAACCGAAGCGCGCAAAGCACGCAAGATGGGGCATTTGAATGTGACGGGTGCTTCTGTCAAACAAGTTCGTGAAGTTGCTTTAAAGGCGGCAGCCATTTTGGGCATTGAGGCTTTTTAAGTTGCGCACAAGCCACTTCTGTCATTCTCTTTCATGATCATTTCAGGCAACAACCCCGCGCACGTGCAACAAGCTGCAGAGGCTTTGTGCGCCGGTGAACTTTTGGGTTTGCCCACCGAAACGGTGTATGGCTTGGCGGCCGATGCCAGCAACGAATACGCAGTGGCCAAAATTTTCAAAGCCAAAGGCCGACCTTCCAACCATCCTCTCATTGTTCATGTGGGCTCCACCGAAGATCTCGCTCATTTTGTAAGCGAAGTACCGGTGTTTGCAAAGCAGTTGATGGCGCAATTTTGGCCAGGCCCCCTGACCTTGATATTGCCGCGTCGTGAGGGCCAAGCGGCGGCGGCGGCTGGCGGACAAAACTCAGTCGGTGTTCGTTGTCCATCGCATCCCGTAGCGCTTGCCGTATTGAAGGCCTGTGCAGCCAAAGGCGTGTGGGGTGTTGCGGCCCCCAGTGCCAATTTGTTTGGCAGAGTCAGCCCTACCAGTGCTTTGCACGTGCAGTCTGAATTTGGCGATTCATTGTTAATTTTGGATGGCGACGAATGCGATGTCGGCATTGAGTCCACCATCGTTGATTGCACACGGGGTGTGCCCGTGATGCTCAGGCCTGGGCAAATCAGTCGCACCCAGATCGAACAAGCTTGTGGCTTGGCCTTGGCCAATCCAGAGGCCCTGAACACAGAAGCGCCGCGTGCTTCTGGCACCTTGGAATCGCATTACGCGCCCAGCGCCAAAGTGCGCTTGATGCATACCGCTGAGTGGCGCAGGGCCTTGGAGGCATTGGGCCCGCACACGCAAAACTTGGCGCTGTGGTCCTTTGAAAAACCATCGCAAGAACTCATGGGCGCTGGCTTGTATTGGCGTGCCATGCCGAAAGAAGCATCGCAAGCTGCGCATGATTTGTTCAGTGTGCTTCGCAATTTTGATGCAAGAGGTGTTCGTACCATCTGGATCGAAGTACCGCCCGATACCCCCGAGTGGGAAGGTGTGCGCGATCGAATTCAACGCGCAGCGGCTTGAGGCCGAAAAAAAACACCCCGCAGGGTGTTTTTTGAACAGGCGCAGTTCAAGTTAGAAGCGCATGCCCACGCCCAGGCTGATGCCAACGGGGTTGAGGGTAATGTCCAAGGTTTGACCTGTTGACAAAGTGTTGCGCGTTTTGAGTGGCGTCTTGGTCAAGGCGCCATCTACAAACCAGCGTTCGTCAATTTTGTAAGTACCACCTAGTTGAAAAGTGGCGGCCAATTTGGACTCAATGGAAAGTCTGGTGGGGATCAAGGGCGTGCCACCTGTCAGGGCAGACAAGGCGGCTGTGCTGTGCTCACTGTCAAACTTGGCATAGGTGATACCCAATCCCAAATAGGGCCGGAAAATACCGCTGGCTTCACCAAAACGGTACTGCACCATGACGGTGGCGGGAATGGCCTTGGTGTCGCCAATTTTGCCGACGCCAGCAATGCTGCCAGCGCCATACAAATTGTGTTTGAAGGGCAAGGCCAAAGGCAAATCAATGGCCATGTTGTTGCTCAGCATGTAGGTGAGGCCGCCAGCGTATTGCGTGCTGTTGCTGACACTGGTTTGAGCGCCAGGCAGAGAAGGTGCCGACAAAGTGCCGCTGGTCACTTGAGGCGCCAATTGCATGATGCCGCCACGCACCAACCAGCTGCCTTGTGATTGCGCGTGAGCGCTTGTGCCCAGTGTGAGTGCGGTGACTGCTGCCAAGGCAGACAGTGCAAAGCAGAATTTTGTTTTCATGAGAGTTCTCCTTTGCGATGAATTACAGCCAGCCTGCTGTGGCCAAAGATTTTGAAACCAATTGGCTGAGCAGTTGATAGCCCAGAGGCGTGGGGTGGAAGCCGTCCGAGAAGGCATAGGTTTGCCACCAGTTGGCGCCGCCTGTGGCACCGGCGGGCGGTGTCATGGCTGACAAATTGGCCGCTGTACACGTTTGGAAGTTGTAAGAGGGCAAGCCGTCTGAGCCGACACCCGTGATGGGGCAAGCAGGTGTGGTGACATTGGTCAAACCATACTGTGCAGGGTTGGCCACCTGGTCATTGAAGGCCGTGTAGAAATCGACCAACACAATGCGTTTGTCGTTGGCAACCAATGTGGCCAAACGTGAGTTGAATGCTTCTACCCACGATTTGAACAAAGCCTCAGATTGGGCACGAGCACCGGCACCCGTGGTGCCCCCGCCGTACGCTGCAGCAATGCCATTTAGTACCATTTGAAAACGTGGCGTGTTGGTAATGCCTGGCATGTTGAGCAATGCAATGCGTTGTGCGCCTTTGTCCAAAGCGCTGACCTTGATGCTGGCGTAAAACTTGTCGGCCAAGGCCACCATGTAGGCGCCGCCTACTTGGGCCAAACCAGCTTGTCCGCCGGCCAGCATGGGCGCCAATGTGCCAGCAGGAATCAGGGTGCCTGCCATGGCCGCAAAGCTAGCGCCCCCATCTTTGGCCGCACCCAAATAAGCGCCAACCAAATCGGCTGCATCGTTGCCGCCGCCGTCAATCAAAAGCAAATCGGCGCTGGTGTAATTGCCAGCAGCACTGGCCACTTGCAACTGGTAAGTGATAGAGAAGGGCGATGCACCGGCACCGGTTTGGGGGTTGATGTTGTTGATGCGACCACCGCCCACAGCGTAGCTAGAACAGCCAGGCACGACCGAGAAGGGCGCGGCGGCGGCACCAGTGTATTTGAAGAAGTTGCACAACTGGGGTGTGCCTAACAAGGCGGCAATGCGCTCTGTCCAAAGGGTGTTGGGCTCGCTGCTGCTGTCTTGTACGGAGAAAATCCGGCCATTGGTGGGCGTGCCTTTGAACACGCCGCTGTCGGCCAGGCTGTCGCCCATGACTTTGACGGATGTGATGTTGGCAAGTTTGCTGGTTTGGTCGGCACCACCGCCACCGCAACCGGCCAGAATGGCTGCGGCAACTGTGCTGAGCAGTGCCAGTTTCCATGTCATGGATTTCATCGTTTACCTCTTTGCTTGTCTCGAAGACGAATTAAAAAAAAGAACGCCCGTTCTTTTCAAGTCATCTTAAGCAGTGGTGAGGCTTGCGGTGATGGGGTAAATACCAGTCGAACTACGACTTTTTTTGATCGTTGACAGCCCACTCCAGAAGTTTGTCCATGGCGGGTCTTGCGGCGTTGGCATTGGCATGGTTCACGATGACCACAAACACATACCGTTGCCCGCTTAAGCCTTCTGCATAACCCGCCAAAGAGGCCACATCGCGCAGGCTGCCAGATTTAAGCTGCGCTCGGCCAATGGCCACAGAATGGGGCGAACGGTCTTTCAAGCGGGAGACCGTGCCATCGACACCTGCAATGGCCAAAGACTTTTGTAGCGCACTGGCGTAGGCACTGTGTGCGGCGAGTTGCAGCAGCGCAGCGATTGCCTGTGCACTGCTGCGCTCTTCGCGTGACAAGCCCGAGCCGTTTTCTAGTACGGGGAGCGCTTGGTCTTTCAAATGATGTTGCCACCATTGCAATACGGTTTGACGCGAGGCTTCAAAGTTGCCGGCGCCCTGTTGGCTGGAAAGGGTTAAAAACAACTGCTGGGCCATCACGTTATTGGAAAATTTGTTGATGTCGACCACGATCTCCGATAAGGGCAACGAAGGCGCTTCATGCCAAAGGCTCACCCGAGAAGGCAAAATCCCCTCGCGCACTTGACCGCTTAATTTGCCACCTGCTTGAAGCCACATGGCTTGCATCATGCGAGGGGCAAAGGTGTGGGGTTGGACATAAGCCACAGGCCATTTTTGCTCGCCACAGGCGATCGGGTAGGCGCCAGCAAAGCGCACTTGGTCGGCATTTGAAAAGTCGGCCTTGAGTTGGCTGCGCCAATCTTGGCAGGGTGAATTAGACAAAGGCACTGATGTGGGCCATTGAACGTTGCGCAAAGGCGGTTCAAAGTCAATTTTGGCTTCGCCGCGAACGGTGTCTGGTGTAAATTTGAACAACATGGCACTGAAGTTCAGCAGCAAGCCTTGAGGGGCGACGTTGTAGGGGCGCAAAGGCTCGTCGTCAAAACTGGCGGGGTTGCGAGCTGGTAAATTGAACACGCTGCCATCCAAAATGATGTCGCCACGAACCTCACGCAGGCCTTTTTGCAAAACCTCATCAATCAAGGTTTGCAAACGCTCGACCACCAATTTGGGATCGCCACTGCCTTTCAAGTACAAGTTGCCATAAAGCACACCGTCTTTGACGGGGCCATCAACAAACACACGATTGCGCCACGTGAAGTCGGGACCCAACAGCGACAAACCTGCCGAGGTGGTGATCAGTTTCATGACGGAGGCGGGATTCATCTCTGCGCTGGCGCGGTGGCTCAAACGCGGTTGAGGTGCAGGTGCTTGCGGGCTTGCTTGAACGGGCGTCACCAAGACGCTGACCGCATGGAGCGGAATGTTGGCCTGTTTGAAAGCCAAGCCAATGCCGGGTGGAAAAATGTCTTTGGTCGCTTTGGCGGTAGGCGCTTGCACTTGCACTTGCACTTGCGCTTGCGCTTGCGCACCCAAGCTGAGGCAGAGGCTGGCACAGAACCCTACCAAGATGGTAGCCATGGGTTTGGAAAAGAAAATCTTGTGCATGCTTGAAGTCTAGCCGTCTCTCAATGCACTTGTGATTTTCCGGTGCCATTGACCGCCGAGTCAGGACGTATCATTGGCGCATGGTTTTTTCCCCTCA
>VFQS010004473.1_pt1 | contig 10118 bp, 10 predicted proteins | sample 3512361 | NCBI WGS metagenome assembly VFQS01 (sample SAMN10412375, study PRJNA504923) | tailings metagenome | isolation source: Relicate 1 Philex TSF3 active mining | place: Philippines | reverse complement strand
TTAATTCACTTTGCGCTAGGCGAAAAAATTCTGTGTCACGCGGATTGGCACCGGGGAACCCGCCTTCAATAAAACCCACACCCAAATTATCTAAATGCCGCGCAATATTTAATTTGTCGTTGACCGATAAATTCAAACCCTCTTGTTGCGCGCCATCGCGCAAAGTGGTGTCATAAACATGGAACGCATTGGCATCCATGGTACGAGTCCTTCCTAAATGAAAAAACCCCCCGCATCCGCGAAGGGTCAGCGCACGGGGATTATTTCGCCCCAGGCGCTCTAGCTAATAATGATGTTTTGCAACACCTCTATAGGGTTTCACACCATGTGGTCAGAGTTACCAGCGGGGTGGCTGACTTACTTCAAATAACCGGCATCTTTGGCTGCGCGATACATGTCTGTCTTGGTATGTACCGACATTCCCTGCTCTTGGTACTTAGCTTTAACCCGATCGATGTACTGCTTGGCCGTAGAAGGTGCAATATTCATTCTGCGAGCTACCGCTTCTAATTTCAATCCGGAAGCATATAAAACCAATGCCCGCTTTTCTTGGGAAGAAAGGCGTACCTTATCTTCTCGAATCTCACTTAATGCCCCAGCCACATACGGAGATATTTGAACTTCTCCTTTGTGTACCGCATCTTTTATTGCTTGAGTCAATTCACTACTATCGGCATGCTTAGTTATGTAACCAACTGCTCCCGCACTTAACGCTGCCAAAACATCACCACTATTGGTTGAGGCACTTACAACCAAAACTCTTGCGCCAGTTTCCGCAACGCGCGCAACGACAAGCGCAGGTGTTTTTGTGTCCCCTAAATCGAGGTCAACAATTACCAGATCAGGTTTTTCTAATTCACTTATTTTGCAAACTTCATCTAAATTTCCACCACAATATAGAAATTCTGCATTGTCCAGTACTGATAATAAGTAATTTTTTAAAGAATCCGCCAACATTTGGTGGTAATCTAATATTGCTAACTTCACAAAGAGAATACTAGCGCAATAAATTCAAAATTTAACTAGCGGAAGGGAATTAGTGGTGGCATTACCAGAGATTGTGGCTGGTCCAAATTTGATTCAAAGTCTAAACACTTTTCGCTCAGTTATGGTCAATGCCTCAGGAGTCTTTTTTTGGATTCCACTAGGAATTTATGTTTCTTTAGAACATTCTAAGGGTAATTTCAATACTTTAACGAGAATTTTACTTCCATTAATTATTTTCTACTTTTTAATCTTTTTTATTAAAAGCTCAACTATGAGAGTAATCTTGAATTTAATAATTTTCTTTTTTGTTTATGCTTGCTTGATTTTATTTGGTATAGAAATCCAGACTGTCTCGATTCCACTTGGAGTAATTTTTATTGCAGGCATTATTTTAATAGCATTTGGTCTTAATTTTAAATATGCATTAACCTTGCTTCCAATTTTACTTCTAATGGAATATCTAGTAGCAAATACCGCTGGTAGCAATCTGATACTTAGTGGCGCAAGCTTCAACTTAGAGTTGTTCATGCTCTACCACGCCTTTATCGCTTTTATTGGTATTTCTTTTAATTATTCACTAGAAGCCACTTTAAAATTTGTTGATAAAGAAACCTCTGATTTTGCTATGGAAAATCAAGCGCACGAGGCCTTTTTAATTCAACAATCAATGTTAAGAAATCTTAAAAACAAAATACATGGGCTTTTGTTAACGCATTTGAGCTTAATTGGGCAAAGCAGAATGAAAATTCTCGACAAAGACTTAATGCTGCAGATTAAGAAGGACCTTTCAAGCTCGAATGAAATCGAATCAAAATTAAGCGAAACTTCACTTCTTGAAATTGTTAAAAAAATTAGTAGCAACAACTCAAGTGATGCCTTAAATTTCTCCGTTAAGTCAATGCCAGATTTTCAAATACCCCTGAACTTGGCGTCAGATATTCAAGAAGTGCTCTCAGAGGTTTTTAGAAATATCAGTAAACATGCCTATGCGAAAAACGTTTCATTAACATGTAATCTTTTTCGAAATAATTTAACTTTTTTAATTGAAGATGATGGAATCGGGCCTGGTGAAATCAAAGCAAATCGATTTGGAGTCAAATCTACAATCTTTGAGACTTTGGTTTCTATGAAAGGCTCTATTAAATACTTAGCGAGAAAACCTCAGGGAACTATTACCGAAATTGTTGTGCCGATCAAAAAAGAAATCTCTTTAAAGTATTTGACACCTGAATTCATCTCAGATTTAATTTACTCTAAAGTGACAAGATTTTTGATAATTTTTTTGCAATTTATTCTTTTTTCATATTTTTTAACCGAACAAATAGTTCTAAGTAATCCTATTATTTTTTTATTACACCTCTGTGTCTTTGCTAGTCTATTTTTAAGTTTATTTAGCAAAGCCCCACTACTAAAAAATGTCACTTCAATATTGTTTTTTATCTTTTCACTTATATTCATATTTGCACTTTCAAATATATTTGATAAAACCTCTCAAGCAGGCGCATGGAACTGGATTTTAAATACTTTGAATTTAGCTTTTATTTTCTACTTTGGATTTCAGAAAATTCCACTACTTCGCTGGTCTTTTGCTTTAATTTATGTAGGATTTATATTTTTTATAATTTTGCAAATGCCTTCTGAGGTTAGCAGCATAATGTGGCCACCATTTTTGACAGGCGTAACTTCTGGTATTGCTTTTGTTGCTGCAATTTTATTATTTAACAAAAAAATTGTTGAAAAAATCAATATTTATGAATCTCTCTACCAGAGAGAAAACATCAAACAGGCAAATCTAGATTTTGCAAGGATCACGAACTCACTTTGGCAAACCCAACCTTCAGTTGGAGTGGAGATAATTAATCGCGCATTTGCCAATCCTGAAGTGCTCAACGATCCCAACTTCATTCGCGAAGCGCAAATCGAGCAAGCCCGATTAAGGTCTTTGTTGAATATTGATCCTTCGATAGCTAGTGAGCTGAATTTTCAAATATTAACCATAATTAAACTTGCCAGTGAAAACAATAATATTTTTGAATTAGAGTTTCATGGCTCTCAATACAATAATCCACCCGTGCCTAATGAGTATTTTGAATTCGTTAAATCTTTGGTAAAAATCCCCTAAGAAGCTCCAATTTTGGCTTCAATTTTTTCAAGTCAAGCAGATATTCAATTAACATTGGTGGTGAGTAATAAAACCTACAAGCAGGTAATCAATTCTTCTAAATTTAACCCGTCAAAAAATCAAGAATGGGTTCTAGAAATTGATTCTGATGAAAATGAGAACAGTCAAGTCTGGTTTTTAATTTCAAAAGCAAAAACTAGTGGCGAATTGGCTCACTTCGCTCAAACTTCCAATACTCAAACAACCAACCGCTAACACTAAAGATTACGAAACCGAGACCCATCACAAAAAGCCACGGCACCACAACAAACCCAACAAAAGTTATTGCAGCTCCTCCTGCTACCAGCATTGGCCACCAAGAGTGCGGAGAGTAAAAACCATAATCGTTTACACCCTCTGAAATATCTGCAGCGGCATTATCTTCAGGTTGATAACCCAGACGCTTCTGGGTAAAAAGTGCATAAAAGGCGATTAAGGCAGCGAATCCACCAGTGAGAATTAATGCACTACTGCCTACTGGTTCACCGGTATACCAAAAATAAATTGCACCAACTCCGAGGTAAAAAACCGCTCCCCAGAAAAATAGCCAGCCTCCACTTTTCATTAAACGCTACTTTCCACTCGCAGGTAATTCGGCATATTCAGGATGAGCTTCATCAAAAGCTGGTCGCTCAGATCTAATTTGCGGAATGCGGGTGAAGTTATGGCGAGGCGGTGGACAACTTGTCGCCCACTCCAAACTCATTCCCCAACCCCAAGGATCATTTACTTTTACAAATGGTGCTTCACGCCAAGTCTTATAAACGTTATATAGGAACGGTAAGGTTGACGCTCCTAAAATAAAAGCACCCACGCTTGAAACCATATTCAAGGCAGTAAAACCATCGCTAGCTAAATAGTCCGCATATCTTCTAGGCATTCCTGCGCCACCTAACCAGTGTTGTACCAAGAAGGTGATTTGAAAGCCGATGAAAGTTAAATAAAAATGAATCTTTCCTAGGCCCTCATCTAGCATGCGGCCAGTCCACTTTGGCCACCAGAAATAAAACCCAGCAAACATTGCAAAAACAACCGTTCCAAAAACTGTGTAGTGAAAGTGTGCCACCACAAAGTAACTATCAGAAACATGAAAGTCAATTGGAGGCATTGCCAACATAACTCCAGTTAAACCACCAAGTAAGAAGGTGATTAAAAATCCAATTACCCAGAGCATCGGAGTCTCAAAAGACAAAGACCCTCGCCACATCGTTCCAATCCAGTTAAAGAACTTGACGCCTGTAGGCACTGCAATCAGCATTGTGGTTAAAGCAAAAAACGGTAAAGAAACTGCGCCAGTTACATACATATGGTGTGCCCAAACCGCTACCGACAAACCAGCAATTGCAATCGTGGCGAAAACTAATCCCTTGTATCCAAAAATTGGCTTACGACTAAAAACTGGAATTATTTCACTAATGATTCCAAAAAACGGTAGTGCAATGATGTAGACCTCAGGGTGACCAAAAAACCAAAACAAGTGTTGCCACAAAATAGCGCCACCGTTCTCTGCGGCAAAAACTTGCGAGCCTAAGTTTCTATCTACGGCTAGTACCACCAATGCTGCAGCTAAAACTGGAAAAGCAACTAAAACCAGAACGCTAGTTAGTAAAATTGTCCAAACAAAAATTGACATTCTCCACATGGTCATTCCAGGAGCACGCATTGTCAAAATTGTTGTTATGAAATTAACAGAACCTAAAATTGTTCCTAATCCACCAAGCGCCAATCCCATAATCCATAAATCAGCTCCCAAGGTTGGTGAATTCTCTGCATTTGAAAGCGGGGTGTAAGCAAACCATCCGAAGCTGGCAGCTCCATCTGGAGTAAAGAATCCGGAAACGACGATGATTCCACCAAATAGGAACATGTAAAAACCAAGCAGATTTAATCTTGGAAACGCAACATCTGGAGCTCCGATTTGTAGTGGAACCAGTGCATTAGCAAATCCCACAAATAACGGCGTTGCAAAAAGAAACAACATAATGGTGCCGTGCATAGTAAATAATTGGTTGTACTGCTCGTTACCAACAACCTGCAAGCCAGGTTGAGCTAATTCTGCGCGAATAATCATCGCCATCGCCCCAGCGATCATGAAAAATAAAAATGAAGTAACTAAGTACATATAGCCGATAGTCTTGGGATCAGTGGTGGTTAACCACTTGATTGCTTTTCGGCCATAACTCTCTGGCTGAAATATGGGAGTTACTTCAGGTTTTACTGATGGCCTATCTTCTAAAATCGTCATGATGCGATCTCCTTACAGCCAGGAAGATTTGGATCTATCGCACAATCGGTATTACCTTTTGTGACAATTCTGCCGGTGTCTAGTTTTCCTTCTTGTCCTTTTGCACGCAAATCTGCGATATGGGCTTCAAACTCTTCTTGAGAAACCACTTTCACATTAAATAGCATCCTCGAGTGATCAACACCGCAAAGCTCAGCACACTTACCTGCGTAATCACCTAACTTGTTAGGTGTTACCTCAAATACATTTAACCTGCCTGGGATTACATCCATTTTTGTTAAAAATGCTGGAATCCAAAACGAGTGAATTACATCTGGCGAAGTTAATTCGAATTTGACCTTTTCATCAATTGGTAGATAGAGCACAGGCGGTTCAGCGGGGGTTCCTATTTCATAAACCCCATAATCCAAATAATTAAATGCCCACGACCACTTAAATGCCACTACATTTACTGTGTGATTGTGTTCGCCACTGATTTTGGTTAATTCTGCTTGATCCCGAGCAGTGAAATAAAACAAACCTAAAACAATTATCAATGGCACGGCGGTATATAAAACTTCAATTGGAATGTTGTAGCGAGTTTGCTTTGGTACTTCCCCATCGTGCTTTCGTCGATACAAAATTATTGCGGCAAAAAGTAATCCAATTACTAAAAGTGCGATCGGAACTGCAACGATCCATGCACCCTGCCAAAGATTCAAAATAATCGGACCTTCAGCGGTCGCTGGCTCAGGAAACCCGAGGCGAAGCGCGCTTTCTTGCGCCGCTTGACTGCAAGCACTTAAAGTGAGGGCGGAAACTGCAATGAATAATCCACCAAGTCGACGCACGCGACCATACCCCTTTACAAAAATCGAAACTAAGTGAAAGGCTACCTCACCGAGGATACAAACACAGCGTAAAGGGCAAGTAGCGTCGAAGGTATGGGCAAAAGCACAAATTCACAAATTCACTATTTTGATGCTCTTAATAATCAGCCGCTAAACGATGCAGCAAAGCTCGGTTTTGAACAGGCTTTGACGCATGCTTGGTCAGAACCTAGTCGCCTTTACTCAAGTTCCAGAAAATCCCGCCAACTTCTTGAAGAAGCTCGAAACTCAATTGCTCAAAAATTGCACCTAAAACCATCTGAAGTTTTCTTTGGTCCCGGGTTTCCCTTTATTTTCTCACACCTAGTACGAGGCTTGATGCGCGGCGAAAGTTGTCAAGGTAAAAAAATTCTCATCAGCAATATTGAACAGTCTGCTTTGTTATCCTCAGCAGGAAATTTTTCACAGGTTATCCTTCAAGTAAAAAATGAAGCTCTAGTTGATTCTGCAGAATTCGTCTCAAAACTAACGCCTGATATTGGCTTGGCAATATTGCAATTTGCCAATCATGAAGTTGGTACTAAGCAACCCATTGAAGAAATTTATAAGTCTTGCAAGGCAAATAGGATTCCGCTGTTAGTAGATGCCACCATGACATTTGAAATCGCTCAACTAAAAGATAACTTCGATATTTTGGTGCTGAATCCAGTGAGTTGGCAGGGGCCTGCAGGACTTTCCGTTGTTGCCATTAGAGATGAAGTTGAGTTCATAACTACTTTGAAGCGAGATAAGCGTGAAAATAGAAAGTTTCCGGCATTTCCTCATGTCCCCCTTGCCATAAGTACCGCCGCTGCATTAGAAGAAACCTCTCAAAAATTAATTACAAACAAGAGAGTAATTCAAGACCTTCAAAAGCGGCTGATTGACGAAATCTCTACCATTTCTGGTGCTCGAGTACTGACCAATTCAACTAACTCTTTAATTAACATTATTTCAGCAATTTTTGAAGACATTGATGGCGAAACTTTGGTTCATGAGTTAGATAAGAACGGATATGAAATATCTAGTGGCTCATCCTGCGTGGCCGACGAAATCGCCCCATCTCATGTGATGCAAGCAATTGGTGAAGTAGGCGGAACTAATATCAGAGTTTCGCTGCCAGTGGATCTTGATGAAGCGGCCGCCCTTGGTTTTATAAATTCTCTCAACTTGGTAATCAAAAAGATAAGAAGTGAAAGTTCACCAGTTACTTACTAACTTGAAAAAGCAGGTTTTTCGGCTAAGGCTTTTTGCAACATTTTCAGGTATTGGATTCTCGAAATCTCGCTAGCGCCCATTCGCGCTAAATGCGGAGTCAGCCATTGCACATCAAGTAAACGAACTCCCGTAGTGCTTTTTAACTTTTGAACTAGCCAGTACAAGGCAACTTTTGAAGCATCGCGAGCTTGATGGAACATAGATTCACCCGCAAAAAAACCACCCATTTCAACTCCGTATAGTCCACCAACCAATTTCCTATTTTTGTCATAGATAGCAACTGAGTGAGCTATTTTGAGATCAAATAAATTTTTATAAGCAGTTTTTATTTCATTATTTATCCAACGTTGTTCGCGCTGTGGATTTGCACAACCGTCAATCACTAATAAAAAATCAGTATCAAATTTCACTGAAAATTTTTTGATAGATTTGGTAAGCGACTTTGAAATTACAAAATCATTTAGCGGCAAAATTCCTCTAGGGTCTGGCGAGAACCAAGCTAAAACTTCTTGATCCGCCTCATCTTTAATATGCATTGGGAAATACCCAGCTTGATAAGCGGCTAAAAGTGTGGCTGGTGCCAAATCACCATCTGTTATTACTAGATCTTTACCAGGTTCTGCCAAGCTCGCGTCTGGGAAAACCCATTCGCTGGCTGGCAAATCAATCTCCATAATTAAGCGCTAACAAAAACCTTTGCCAGAGTTTCTGCGTTTGTATTTCCGTAGCTTTGAGCGAATCGATCTAGAAATTCTTGTGTTGTGAATGAATATTCTTGAGTGCCGACGGTTTCGATTGTGTAGGTTGCGAGCAATGAACCAACCTGTGCAGATATTTCTTCGCCAACTCTCCAACTCATACCGGCCATAAATCCCGCGCGAAAAGCATCGCCAACCCCAGTTGGGTCTACTTTTTCCTTCTCGGGCGGGCAAACTACTTCTACAATCTCGTGACCTTGCTTTAAAACCTTTGCACCTTTTGCGCCAAGTGTGGTTACTACGGTTCCTACCCGCTCAACTAAATCAGCCGAACTATAACCACATTTCTTTTCAATTAACGATGATTCGTATTCGTTAGTAAATAGATAAGCCGCGCCATCAATTAATTTTTTAATCTCTTCCCCATTCATTCTGGCTAATTGTTGAGAAGGGTCAGCAATAAATGGAATATTTCTAAATTTGGCTTCTTCGGTATGGCGAACCATGGCTTCAGGATCATTCGGACCAACAAATACATAATCAAGTTTGCCAGATCGTTCTACTATCGGGCCCAGTTCAATTTGGATTGATTCGCTCATAGCCCCTGGGTAAAACGAAGCTATTTGATTTTGCACTTCATCTGTAGTGCAAACAAATCGCGCTGTGTGCTGATCTTTTGAAATATGTATGGAATCACAATCAACTCCATGACGTTCCAACCAGGAGCGATAATCAACAAAATCTTTACCTACCGCGCCAACCAGGATTGGTCTTAACCCAAGCTTGCCCATTCCAAACGCCACGTTTGCCGCAACGCCACCACGCCTGATTTGCAAATCATCTACTAAAAACGAAAGGGAAACGTGGTCTAACTTGTCAGCAACTAAAGAATCCGTGAACTTACCCGGAAACCTCATTAAATGGTCGGTTGCAATTGAACCAGTAATGGCGAAGGTAAGAGACACGCCAATACCCTACTAGCGACTAGCTAGAGATTGGAGTTCTTTAATGAAAGGAATCTCCGCAAGCGCAAGAACCACCTGCATTTGGATTGTCAATGGTGAATCCTTGCTTTTCGATAGTGTCGACAAAATCAATAACTGCACCGTTTAAATATGGTGTGCTCATTTTGTCTACTACTACTTTTACACCGCTAAAGTCTTGAGCCGCATCTCCATCCAGTGCACGATCATCAAAAAATAATTGGTACTTAAGCCCTGAGCAACCACCTGGCTGAACGGCAATGCGAAGAGCTAGATCGTCTCGACCTTCTTGCTCTAATAAATTCTTTACCTTAGTTGCCGCGACTTCGGTTAGAACTACACCTTCTTTTACTGCTGACTCTTCATTGCTCATGGCATTCCTCCTGCCCTCAATTGTGCCATCTCATGTGCTCCATGTCTTGCCCAGACGCTGGGCCAAGGCTTGAAGTGACTCATAAGGATTACTTGGCACTGGCTCACTTTCTTTAACGCATCCATAAGCCCCAACTATTCCCGCTGCCGCCAATTCTCTCTTTCCTGCCAATACTCTTCCCGCAAGTGCAATTGTGGCAACGCCGTACTTCTGCGCTTTTTGGGCTAAACCCACGATCACTTTGCCAGTTAGCGTCTGCCAATCCAAAGAACCCTCTCCGGTAATCAATAAATCAGCTTTGCTTAATTTTTCATCTAAATTTGTGACCTCAAAAACCACTTCTAGTCCGCTAACACGTTTAGCGCCAAGTGCCAAAAGTCCATAGCCAATTCCACCACCTGCGCCCGCTCCTAAAATCAAACTAGGATCCTTGCCATCAAACCTTCTGCCAAATTTCTTCACTTTTTCTTCTAGATAAATCTCAGCACTTTCAAAATCTGCCTCACTTAAACCTTTTTGTCGTCCAAACCCTCGAACTGCACCTCTTGGCCCAAGCAAAGGCACCTCAACATCCGTGGCAGCGATTAGTTCAAGGTTTTGAATCC
>VFQS010004471.1_pt1 | contig 10120 bp, 1 predicted proteins | sample 3512361 | NCBI WGS metagenome assembly VFQS01 (sample SAMN10412375, study PRJNA504923) | tailings metagenome | isolation source: Relicate 1 Philex TSF3 active mining | place: Philippines | reverse complement strand
TTTTTTTTTTTTTTTTTTTTTTTTTTTTTTTTTTTTTTTTTTTTTTTTTTTTTAAATGCTAAGGTCATTCACGCTCCGCGGGGTGTGGAGGGAATGCGACCACAAAACAAAGACCTCCCTACCGCTACTACGACAACCCCAGTCCTGTCTCCGACTTCCCAGACCTACAGCTACAACTGCAACCTACTTCCGCCTGCCGCCAGCCCGTGCGACCCGACCCTTCTTTCTTCCTGCCCCCCCCCCCCCCGTGACGCACCGCCGCCGCTGGGTTTGCCAGCTGACGGGGGTGCTATAGGGCGGGAGGACGGGGAGATTGGGGCGCGGGAAGCAGCCTGGGCAGAGTACAGCGGGCGCGTGATGTGGTCGCAGGTCGAGGGAGAAGGGGGCGAGGGTCTAGAGAGGAAGTGGCGGACAGTATGATCTCCGAATTGTTTTCAGAAGTGGGAGGTGTATCGGGATCAGTCAGGTTCCGGGGGGGGGCGGCGGCGGTGGGCTCGGCCGTGGAGGAGGGTAGATTGGATTATGGTAAAGGTGGTGAGGGCGGCCTGGTGGGGGGGGTCTAGTAGGAGTACGTAGGAGGTACCGTGCGGGCGGGCTGGGGCTTCGTGGGCTGGTAGCAAGAGGGGTTCGTCTGGAGTGAAGTGAAGTAGATGGATGGGTGAGCGGCCTGTGCGGGCGACGGGGTAGTTGCGCCAGCATGTCCAAGTGTTGCCAGCGTGAGGGAGTGTAGGTGGTGCGTCGTGGGGGGCCTCAAGTTCTTGCTGGCATAGGGGTTGGCGGAGCGGTCGCCATATGAACAGCGGGTGAGAGTCTGCGAACAGTAGTTTGAAGGCGGCTATGTGGGGCCAAGCGGCAGGCACAAGGGGGTCTAGGAGAAAGGGGGCCAGGGCGGATGTAAGGTCTCTGGGGGCGGCTGGTGGGTCGTGAAGGATGTACGGGAGGTCGGAGGAGTGAAGGCGTTCGGGGTGGCGGAGAACAAACTCAGAAAGGAGGCGGCGCAGAGATGAGGCTGTGTGTGGGGTGCCGGGGGAAATAGAACGGTTGAGCGCCTGGGCAGTGAGGTAAAAGAAGGAGTCAGAAGGTGGGCCCTCTGAGTGGGAGACGGGTTGTGCGGCGAAGCGAGGATGGTCGATTCTGAGGAAGACCCGATGGTCTGATAGGTCCGGGTTAGGGAGCTGAAAGGGTGTGCGAGAGAGTTGGGGTGGGGGTAGGTGCGGGGGCTCAGGTTGGTTGCGGTGGAGGCGGAGTTGTGTAACCTCCGGCAGGGTAAGAATTTGTGGGCCGTCTTCGTGTAGGACTGTGAGGTAGCGGCGAAGGTGGGGCGGGGTTGAGCGGGCGTTATCGAGGGGGCACAGCAGAAGATGGGGTTGGTTGCGGCAGTAGGCTAGGGGGACCCGGCCAAGGGGGAGGAGTTGGGGGGGGGGAAGATGTAGTCGGGAGGGCAGCGGGGGTAGTTCGGGGCGGAGGCGGCTTTGGGCACATTTAGTGTGCGCGGGGGGCTGGCGTCGAGGCTGGGAGGTAGGGGGGACTGGTAAGAGTAGCGGTGCGAGTTCTTCCCAGTATAGCCATTCGGTGTCGCCGTCGCGGTATATCACTTCATAGATGGTGAGGTCGCTGCCAATTTCAACGTCGACGTCCGTAACTTTGCCTCTGAATGCCTTGGTGGTCCTGGCCTTGGGGGTTTTGCGGAAGTGTTTGGATATCTCGCGGTTTATGATTGTGCGTGGGTCAGCAGGGGGTGGGGGTATACGAAGGGGGTCAGCGGGGGCTTTGCTGGTGGAGTGGAGGGCTTCGTGGGCGGGGAGGGAGAAGGTGGATCCGTCAAAGCGGGTGATCGTAACCATCGTTTCATTGCTGGTAGGATCAGTTGATTGAGCGGTGATGGTTCCAATAGGGATAGGGCGGCGTCGTGGGGTGTTATAGACGCGGCCGACAAAATTGAGCCCGGAGTAGCGAAGGGGTGGGGGTAGTGGATGGATTTTGGCAGGGGGGAGCGGCGGGGGGGGAGGGGGAGGAGAGGGTGGGGTGGACGGAGGGGATTGAGTGGAGGGCGGTGTAGGAGGGGGTGGCTGAGCGGGGCGGGCCGCGAGTGTGTTTGGTGGGTGGGAGGCAGTAGATGGGGCTAGCAGGTCTTTGAATATCCACTGATCGAGGGAGTAGTTGGAGCTCGGGCGCATGGCGGCAGTCCTGGCCTCGCCAAGGTCGGGGCAGCAGCAATGAGCGTGGTGAAAAAGTGGGGAGGGTTCGCGATGGTTGAGGAGGGGGTCTGGGCGGCAGCCGCCGCATCGTGGACACGGGATCATGTGCGACGCGCGGCGGTGCGAGCTGTGGCCGCAGCTGCGAAGGCAGGGTGCGTGGGCCGGGTTGCAGTTTTGGAGGCAGAAACCCCCACACCGTGTAGCCAGAGGCGCCAGGCTTGTCTGTGGTGCGTTTGTGAGGAGGGTTGTTGCGAGGGATGCAAGTTTGCGCGCTACTGTTCGCTGGCGGTGTTTTCGAGAGGTGTGAGAGTCTGCCGCAACGGGTTTTAGGGCGGGGTGATGTGCGAAGGGGTCATCCGGCGGGAGTGGAGGGAGGGGTGGGGGAGGGGAGGCAGGTGGGGCCGGGCCTAAGGGGATTTTGTGCGTTGCGGCATATTGAGAGGCTGAGACTACGAATGCTGTATGGATTTTTACGAGTTGGGTAATCCATTGTGTGTAGATTGTGGTGGTGACGGCTGGAACGTCGCGGGGGGGGATATGCATGTAGGAGAGAAGAGGGCCGAGCTTGGGTGGGATGCCCCGAGCGGCAAGTGCAGGAGGGTGAGCACGAAGAGTGGAGAGAATTGGGTCGAGGAGAGGAGGGGGTACAATCGGGGAAGGGTGGTTGTCGGATGCCATTGGTGGGGAGGTCGGGGAGAACCAGTTGGCAAGAGAGCCGATGGCGAGGTTGAGGGCGTCGGGTGGCTGAGGGTGTGGGGGTGTAGGGGGGTATTCTCCTGGTATGAGCATGAGAGGTGAGAGGGGGGGGTGTTGCAGTAGAGTGGAGAGGGGTGCAGCGACGCCGAATTTAAAAATAGTGGCGGGGAGCGGACAGCGGGTGGATGGAGAGTTGCTGAAACCCTGCTCGCCAGAGAGGAGCTGGGGGTGGGGTTGAGGGAGGCAGTGGGGGAGAAGTTTCATTTTTTCCGATGCTTTGGCGGAGATGGACGGAGGGCGGCGTCCAATCATAATAATGATGGTAAGGGTGTCCGGGTGCGAGGCTGCCGCTTGTGCTTGCTGTATGAGGTGGGGAAGCATCGGGTCGCTGCTGAGAAAGAGGCCTATGGCGCGCATTTTCGGTTTGATGACGGGTGGTGCAGAAGTGGGGCCGCTTGGCGATGCTAGCGGGTGTGATGTAGCAGGATGTGAAAGCGTGACATGCGATGTGAAGGCGGGGTGAAAAAAAGGTGGGGTGGCATTTAGCTCTGTTGTAATGTCAAAAAGCGAGGCTGCGGCCTCGCAGATGGCTGGGTGCATGATGCGGAGGCATAGTTGAGGTGTAATCGTGGTTGCGACTAGCGCGCGGAGGCTCGTCGGCGAGGGTGGTGTGGTGTCGGTGGGCTGCGACGCGATGTACTTGTGCAGGTAGGCACTGGCAATAGGGAGCGAGGTGGATTCTGGTGCCGAAAGAGTTACGGCGGTCGAGGTAGGTGTCGTGAAGCTGGGTGCGCTGGATAGTAGGTGCTCTTTGTCGGTGTGCTTGGAAAGGGCCGGCGACTTGGCTGGGGCGAGAAGGTTATTCCATAGATTTTGGAGGGGTTTGTGAGTCATGGGAGGGAGGTCTGCGGTGGCTGGAAAAGGCGATCGGGGGGGGGTCTTCCACCAGAAGGGGGCGCCTAGTTCGCTAATGCAGGTGCCCAGATGGGCGACCGCGGCGTCGCGAGCGGCCGCAATAGGGGGATGGGTGCAAGAAGAGAGGAGGTGGGGCATGATTGTGGTGAAGCTTATTTCATCTAAGGTTGATCCGCACGCAGGGCATGTGTGTGTTTGCCGGTGAAAGCTGTGGGGAGGGTCGTCCTCGTGGTGAGCAGGGGGCTGCGCAACAAGATGGTGGTCGCGCCAGGAGGGATGATAACGGGCCAGAGAAGCAGGGGAGGTGTGTAGGCCCGCGGAGAGCTTGAGCATGTGACTGCTTAGATGGCGGAAGGAGCAGCCGACAATTTTTCCAGCCATGCCTGCACGCCAGGTGGTGATATCGCTGTTTTCGTAGAGCGAGCGAGGTTCGGACGCACGGAGCGCGCCTTGAGTGGAGGACAGGGCGTAAGCCTCCCTTGCGCGCTGTCGGAAATGGCGCAGGAGGGGGGTTTTAAGACCTCCGGTTGGTGAAAAACCGCGCAGCTGTGTGGTGGCTTCGGTGTTGAGTTTTGGAAGTATTTTGGTTACTGTTTGGTCGTAAATTCGGATATTGACCGGGAGGCTGCATTCAAGAAGGAGATCGTCGAGAGGTGGGAGATCAGATATTGCTATGTGTGGGCGGAGGTGCTCTTTGCTGAGGGCTCCTGCTTTCGCAGTAGTGTCAGCGATTTCGTTACCAGCGGTGCCAGTGTGGGCGCGCAGCCATTGAAGGCGGGAGGGGCGGAGGCTTCGAAGGTGGTTTAGAACTCGGTGGAGGTTGTGCTGCGCTACTTTGAGCTGTGCCCGACGGCTTTTGAGGTGAAAAGAATTGCTAACTTGGATGCAGGGGAGGTTGTCGGCAAAGACTAGAGTTTCCTCGAGTGGGGGGGGGAGGAGGAAGGCGACAATTAAAGCGACGATTTCGGAGGTGTATGAGTGAGTGCAGAGCGGGTGAGTGCCGAAGCAGGTGCCGCGCAAGGTGGTTGTCATGGTTAATGGAGCGTTGCGTATTTCTTCTAGAGAGAGCGGGCGTGTGGTTTGCAGAGATACTGTTCTGTCGTGCGGGGCGAGGAAGGTGCCGCTCTCAATGTAGGCAGAGAAGCCTGGGAGCTTGATTGCGGAGTCGCCCGCGGGGTCGGGGAGGTAGGCTCCATCGGTATAAATGCGAGTAGCGGGGGTTGCGCCGGGTGGGGTGGAGGGGAGCAGAGGAGGGTGAATGCCCCATGTGGGTGCCAGAGTGGAGAGAGGGACGGTTTCGTACGTTTGGGTGTGGTTTTGGAGGGGCGGTGCGTCGAAGAGTTCCGATAGCGGCCGGAATGCGTGCGCGAGGTTAGTGAACCACGGGGGGATGACGTTGCGGGTTGAAGGGGGTCTAGTGGCGGTGGCGGCCGTGTAGCTCAGTGTGAGGGAATTTTCTGAGAGTAGATCCGACGCAAAAATTGCGTTTATGTGGCGGAGATGGGGTCTGAGTGCAGGCCATAGGGACTTATCCGTGAGTGCAGCGTAGATCGAGGGGGATGTAATCGGCCCTTTGCGTGGGTAAAGGGTTGGTGGAGGTCCGGTGGTGGTAACTTCGATTCCGTAGTTGCAGCAGTGGGCATAGAGTGCTTCGAGGAGGGTGTTTGCTCCAGCGGTGCGGTGAGGCAGAGGTGGTGGTCTTTGTGAGGGTGGAAGAAAGAGGGGGGATGTGGGTAGCTGATGGGCAAGGGCGTGTGCGGCAAGGCGAGAGAGAAGGGCGCCCGTGGGAGCTGCGTTGTTGGGGTCCGTGAGCCATAGAGTGAGGTTGGTGATTTGGGCCAGCAGAGTTTTGAAGTAGATGGAGGTGTAGCCTGCGCCGCCCTCGGCGGGCGAGGTGGGCCAGAGCCAGAGAGGTGAGCTGCGCGGTACGCGGGCGGCTAGTTGCAAGCTGTGAATGCAGCTGGTGTCGATATCGTTGAGTTCTGAGGGGTGCAGGGGGATGGCGGTGGTGCGGTAGAGGACGCTAGCGTGGATGGTGGAGTCCATGAAGTATCGCGCCTCGGTGAGGGATGCATTGTGGATGCGTAGTTGTTTTTGGAGAGTTATAAGCGTCTTTTGGATTGCTTTTTTCTGTGGGGCCCAGTCCAGATTGAGGCAGAAGTGTATACCGAGGTATTTAATGGGTTCCGTGGGGGGCACGAAGGATATGGGAGACCAGCGACCGTTGGCGAATACCGCTGGGTGCAGGGTCGGAGCGGGGTCGGTATTGGTGCTGTATACTGTTTTGGAGGGGTGGATGTGGACGCCGTGGGTGGCGAGGTAGAGTGAGCTCCGCTCCATGTTTGTGACGAGGCCAAGGCGGGATCCCGAGTGAGTCGCCATGTCGTCCATGTAAAAGAGGGGGGGCGCCACCGAGCGGGTGTGGCCCATGAGGAGGGGATCGTGGGCCGGGGGGTTGTCGTGGCGTGTGTGGGTACCGTTGTGAAGTCGTTGAATAGGGTCTTCAGCCCCGTACAGTATGGGGTCGATATGGGGGGGGAGACCGTCAGCGAGCCAGCGTATGAGTGGGTTAATGAAGAGGTTCTATCCCAGAGGGCTTAGGGGATCCCCTTGACGATAACCGCGCAATGGGGTGAATGAGGGGGCCATGCCTGCGCCGGGTACGATCACTGATATTTTGGCGTTCAGGTCTAGGTTAAAGGCTAAATTAATGAATGCTTCGGGGAAGCCGGCAGCTCGATAGGCTAGCGATTTGGAGGCTGGCCCTGGGGAGTCAAAGGCGGCGGCGACATCGGCGGCGTATGTGTAGATGTGCTTTGAAGGGTCGTCTTGGGTGTCCTCTAGGGCAGCTAGGAAAATGAATAGGGGGTCGTGTGTGGATGTGTCTTTTTTGCAGGCCCACTGGGCACTGTGGATGAGGGGGACGGGCGCCGTGGCAGCAAGGTGAGAGGCCTTGTAGGTCAGCCACCCGGTGATCATTTTATAGCCGATCTCTAGAAGTGCGATGGGTCTGCGGTTTTGGAGGGTCGGTGGGCCGCTTGTTTTGGGGATGGGGAGCAGTGAAATCTCCTTGAGTTGGTCTGGGAGGCCTTGCAGCAGGAGGCACGCTTGGAGGAGCAGGAAGAAAAAGTCGTGGATGGCGTCTGGTGCGTGGGTAAGCATACTGTACCGGAAGCGTGATGGGCCGGGGGCCGTGTGTTTGGTAAGGGTTTTGATATAGGTCTGGTATTCGGAGCGTGATGGTGGCTGCATGAGGGTTTGATAGTGGTCTCGCACCTCTTCAGAGGGGGGGGACAAAAGTGCGTGAATGCTGGCGAGGTGAGGGCAGTCAGTGACGGCAAGGTGGTCAATCTTGGGGTTGAGGTGAGTTATGTCCTCGCCCCATTGGTTTGGGGCGGTGTGACATAGCTGGGGGGGTAGTGGTGGCGGTGGGCCAAATTTTTCTGCAAACACTGCTCGGGCAGTTTCGTGAAGGTCTGCTGGGAGGCCAGATACGTAGGCCTGGGCCTTGCAACGGGTACAAACTCTGGATAGCTGATCGATGTCACAGCCGAATTTTCGGCAGCGCTCGTCGGCGCGTTCTTCTTTTTTCGTGGTGTAGGTTGTGAGGAGGAGGGGATCTGGCGGGGCGCGCTTGCCGTTCCAGTTTTTTGTGGCTTTGTATGTTTTGTGGTCGAATGCGTGGTCCATGCGCTTCGCATATTTTAGTTTCTGTGCTAATTCGACGCGGGACTGGTGTAGTTTGTATTTTTGTACTCGGAGTTGGGCTCTGCAGGTGTAAACTAGCTGGCACCAGTTATCCCATACGGTGCGCGAGGCCGCCGGTGCGGGGGAACGCGGGGGTAGGAGGTGCTGATATCCGGCGTGCCGGAGCGGGTTGTATCTGTGGAGCGCGCGTGTGACCTGGCGCGGTAGTGGCTCATGCTCCGGGTGGCCGTGAAGGGCGTGGTGGACGAGGTGTTCCATGGCTGCTATTCGCTTCAACGCGCGGTTAATGTTGCATTCGTCTGTAGACGGGCGGTGAGAGGGGGTAGGGGGGGAGTGGCGTTTGTTCTCTGCGGGTGCGATGGTTGCGCGGGCCGCGGACTTGCAGGCGTCGGCGACCTGTAGGTAGAGGGCGCCGATGGCGTCGAGGGTGAGGTTGCGCTCGGAGGGTAGAGAGGCTTCTGGGGTTAGAGTGAGAGATTGAGCGCGCTGCAGAAGGTTGTGCATTTGTTCAGTAACGCTGGGGTCGTAGCGCCTGTTTGCTTCTGCGGAGTAGAGTTGCCAGCAGTGATCTGGGATGTTGGTGTAGTCGAGCATGTCGAGAATGTCAGTGGAAGTGGTGGTGGTAGGGGGCGGGGGGGGGGGCGAGTCGGGGGCAAAGTGAGTAAATTGCGCTACCATGGCGTGGTGGTCCATTGCGTCGAAGGCAATTACTTCCCGTCTCCAGTCGATTCCTGCTGCGGTGTGGCCTAGCTGGGTGAGCGAAGGTGAGAGCCAGATGTAGTCCAGCCTGGACGCGGACCCGTTCTTGCTGTACGTGTGACCGATGCGGGAGGGGTCGTGTATGTGGAGGGCATCGATGAGTGCGCTTTGGTGCAGGGCGTGGAGGACTCCGTCTTTGTGGAGCTTCCTGCCAGAGTTGTTGGTGTCACGGCGAAAGTAGATTTCATTGAGGTCACCTGCTACGATGTGGTGATGATTCTGCGCGCGTTGGGGCTGGTGGTGCGCTGTCATGTTGCTGATGGGCTCGGAGGGGTTGCAGGCGGCCAGGGCGCCTAGTGTGCGGTTGAGATGTTGGGTAAGTTCGATCTGGGTGTGAGGGGCGGTGGAGGGGTCAGCATCGCCGTAGAGGGCGGTTGCGGTGAGTGTGTGCTTGTGGTAGCGGAATGTAGCGCTCAGTGCGCGCCCGTTGGGCGAAATGCTGATGGATGTTCTGTCGAGGTGTGAGGCTACTTTGTGTGAGTACATGATGGCCGTGGTGCCGCGGGAGCTTGGAGATGCTGATGTTAGGAGGTTGGTGTGGTGGTATTGTTGGGAGTTGAGGCGGAGGGCAATGCGACGTTCGGCCGCTAGAAGTGCGTCCACCTGCGCTTGGGTGGGGGGGGGGGGGGGGGGGCGTGTTTCAGAGAGAAGCAGCATGTCAATTCCCTTTTGATACATTGTTTGAGCGAGTGCGAACGCGAGGTTACCGTCTAGCGAGAAAAGCTTGCTCTTTGTGTTTATGGCGGCAATGGTGAAGAGCCCCATGGCTGCGGCTTCGGCCGCGAAGAGGAGGGGGTCGGATGGGGGAAGGGGGGAGGCGTGCGTGGCGCGTGCGACTGGGAGTAGGTGAAATATAGCGAAGAGCTGGATAAGGGGGGGGAGCGCGAGGAGTAGAGATATCATTTTGTGTATGACTTGAAGCGTGGTTGTTAGTAACGTGGCGTGTGCAGTGGCGGTGTCGCATTCTCTATAGTGTGCGTTGACTGGTGCGTGGATCTGCGATTGATCATGGTCGAGATCGTAGTTATGTGCATGGGCAAGGTCGGGGCGACCGTGTGCATGGACACGGCTACGGACTCGATCATGGTCGATTTCAGGCCAGCATAGAGGGTCGAGGTGGATGGGAGCACGGAGGGAGGTACGCGTGGGTTTGACTGTGATGAGAGCGGTGGGTTGACGGTGAGGCGAGGAACAGCCGTTCTGGCATCCGTTTCGTGCGACGGCGACGCTGTAATTTATCGGGGGGTTGGTTGCTCGTCGTTTAGTGTCCTGTATTTTACAACGGGTGCGGGTGGCCGCCTGGTAGGTGGCGGATGAGGTGACCAAGCCGGCGGTGTGGTAGGTGGCATACCTTGAGGAGTTATCGTCCTTGTTGGGTGCTTTAGTTTTCTGCGGAGACGGATAGTGCGTTTTGGTACAAGAGATGAACAGAGGCAGATAGTAAATTTCAGGTAGGGGGTTGGGCAGGGTATACAGTGCAGCAACCTTGATATTGGGCAGGAGCTCGAGATGAAAGTGATTCCGAAGGGGCAATGTCGCTGAGATGAGCTGAAAAATGATGTTCGGGGGTTGATAGTAAATTTCAGTTGGGGGGTGGTGTGGGAAAAACAATACTGCAACCTTGATAGTTGGCAGAAGCTCGAGATGACTGTGATCTTGAAGGGGCAATGTCGCAGTTGGCAGGGGCTCGAGATGACAGTGATTCCGAGGGGGCAATGTCGCAGAGATGAGCTGAAGAAAGCTATTTGAGATACTGATCTCGCCGTGTTGTAATTTTTGGTGCTTTAGAATGTTGATTAGCTTTGCAGCCATTAGAGCGCCTGGAGAAAAGGGGGGGGGGAATT
>VFQS010004470.1_pt1 | contig 10122 bp, 13 predicted proteins | sample 3512361 | NCBI WGS metagenome assembly VFQS01 (sample SAMN10412375, study PRJNA504923) | tailings metagenome | isolation source: Relicate 1 Philex TSF3 active mining | place: Philippines | reverse complement strand
TGCGCCGTCTTCAAGCCGGGGATCACCTCCACGAGGCGCATCAGCGGTACGGGATTGAAGAAATGCATGCCGCCGCAGCGCTCGGGGTGCTTGGTGCGTGCGGCGATGGCCGTGACGGGCAGGGACGACGTATTCGAGGCGAGAATGATCTCGGGGCCGCAAATGGCATCGAGGCGCTCGAAGAGGTCCTGCTTGATGTCCAGGCGCTCGAACACCGCTTCGACCACGACGTCGGCTTTCGCGCAGGCATCGAGATCGCTCGCGACGGTAATGTTGTCGATGGCCGTCTTTGCGGCTTCCGCCGACATCTGGCCCTTCTCGACGTTGCGCTCGAGCATCTTGGCGACGAAGTCCTTGGCGGCCTGCGCGCCGCCGGGCTTCTCGTCGTAGGCGATCACCTTCATGCCGCCGGCGGCGGACACCTGAACGATGCCGCGTCCCATCGTGCCGGTGCCGATCACCGCGACCACCAAGCCGGGCTTGTTCGCGTCGAAAGCCATGCGTCTCCTCCAGGGGCCATCCTCGTGGCCATGAGTGCCGTTCCCGGAGACAAACTAGGGGCAGCGCCGGGCGCCCGCAACCGAACGGTGCTGGCGCAGCAGAGGGCTTTCGCCGCAGGCACGGGCGGTGACGTGGCCCTCAGGCCGCTTGTGCCCGAAGACCGCCTTTACGCTCGATGAAGGCTGCCACCTCATCGAGGCCCTCTCCCGTGCGCAGGTTGGTGAAAACGAACGGCCGGTCGCCGCGCATGCGCTTCGCGTCGCGATCCATGACTTCCAGGCTCGCGCCGACGTGTGGGGCAAGATCGGTCTTGTTGATGACGAGAAGGTCGGAACGCGTGATGCCGGGGCCGCCTTTCCGGGGTATTTTCTCGCCCTGGGCGACGTCGATGACGTAGATCGTGAGATCGGCGAGCTCGGGCGAGAACGTGGCGGCGAGATTGTCGCCACCCGACTCCAGCAAGATGAGATCGAGGTTGGGGAATTTCGCGCGCATCGTATCGATGGCGGCGAGGTTGATCGAGCAGTCCTCGCGGATGGCGGTATGCGGACAGCCGCCGGTTTCCACGCCCATGATGCGCTCGAGCGGCAGGGCCTGCATGCGCATCAGGATCTCCGCATCCTCCTTCGTATAGATGTCGTTGGTGATGGCACAGATGTCGTAGACGTCGTGGAATTTGCGCGAGAGCGCGGCGGTGAGTGTGGTCTTGCCGGAGCCGACGGGGCCGCCGATGCCGACACGCAGAGGTCCGTTGTTGCTCATGAGCGGAATAGCCTCGTGTGTTGGGTTTCGTGGAGCAGGGATGCGAGATCGGAACGGAAGGCTGCCGAGGCCAGATCGTCGGGTGTGGCGGACAGGCAGGCTGTCACAGCCTTTTCGAGCGTTGGCAGAAGCGCTGCGATAACGCGCTGGCCGTCGGTTTGGCCTATGACGGACAAGCGGATCGCGGCGGACGCCAGATTGGCGACGAAGGCGATCGCATAGGCGCGCAGCGTGTCGGTGAGTGGAACGAGGTGCCCGGCCGCGGCGGTGCCGAGCGCGACAGGGTAGCCGACCGGCTGGCCGTGCAGCTTCGCAGCTGCCGCGCATGGCCACGAGGCCTCGATCTGCGCGAGAAAGGAGGCACCCTGTTGCGTCGCTTCGAGGTGGCGCTCGGCGGAGGGCTGCATGGCGACAGACAGATCGACGGCCTCGCGAAGCAGAGCAACGTCACCGGTGGCGACGGCGCGCCAGGCGATGGCGGCGAGGATCAGGTCGTTGCGCAGGCTTCCGTGCGTGACGAGGTCGGCGAGCCATGATTCGAGCGAGCCGCGATCCCTCACCCAGCTGCGCTCTACAGCGGCTTCCAGGCCGTGGCTGTAGGCGAAGGCACCGACCGGGAACGAGGGCGACAGCCAAATTTGAAGCAGCGCCTGGGCTGCTCGCGCGGGCTCGCTGCCGAGGCTGGATATGTCGCTACCGTCGAGCATGGGGTTCCGTTGCGCGCTATTCAACGCGTGGATTTCGGTTTGCGCTTCGACGCAGGCTTTTCTGCGGCTGCGTGGTCGTGCGTATGACCGTGATGATGATCGTGACCGTGGCCGTGATCATGGGCGTGCCCGTGTTCGTGCCCGTGGTGATGGCCTCTGGCGAGGGGACCCTTGCCGCCGTAGGCGCCGCCTTCGGGTTCGAAGGGGCGGCGTACCTTGTGGACGTGTGCGCCCAGACCGATCACCATCTCCTCCAGAACGTGATCTGGCTGGATGTAGAGCGCGCCCTTGGCGATTTCGGCGGGTGTGTGGCGGTTGCCGATGTGCCAGGCGATGCGCGCCAGCGCCTCGGCGTCGTGGGCATGAATTTCGAGAAGGTCTTCCGGCGCAGCGACGACCTTGACGAGAACGCCGTTGGAGAGTTCGAGCGCATCGCCATCGGCGAGATACGTGGCCTCGGGCAAATCGAGCAGGAACTCGTGCCCCCGGTCGGTGGCAAGCGCGACGCGCCGGCGATAGCGCTGCTCGCGCTCGAGCGTGATGCTGTCGATGGTAATGCGGCGGCCGAGATCGGCCCGACGGATGACCCTGGTTGCCTGCAGCATACGGCGATGATCCTAGGCTGTCGCGCCACGAGGCGCGCTGAAGGGAAGGAATTTTCGGGCGACGAGCCAGGACCCTGTGCCGGCGAGCACATGTACCGCGCTAAAGACGAGAAAGATGCCGGTATCGGAGGCCCACCCCGGAGAGGTCGTGTCCACCCGGTCCACGGTTGGAACCGGGAGGTCCGTGTAGACGATGGCGGCGGCAAGGGCTACCGCGCCGCTGAGCGGGCCGATCCACGCGGACCGGCGCTGCGTGGTCCAGTAGATCGCGCCGGCGACGGCACCCGCCAGGGCAGCCGATGCCGCCCCGACGAGGTGGGCGAAGAATAGCCCGTAGAGCAAGAAGAATGGCCCCAGGAGCAAGGTTCCGCTGCGTGGTGCTTGCGCAAGCGCCAAGACAGTCATCCCGAATGCGAACACGACGAGGCCAATGAGGGGACCCAGCCCCACGAATACGAACATGATCCACAGCATGCGCGTGAGCGAATTCTTGATCGTTCTGTCGTGGGGCGCGTCCTGCATCGGGACCGGCTCACATCTTGTCGACCTTGGCCGGCTCGATGATCTCGACGACACGGCTCGCCACGTGCTCGCTGGACGCGGCCCGCCATGCCTTGATGTGATCGGACTTGGCGTGCGCGGCCAGATCCTCGCGGCTTTCCCAACGCTCGACGAAGGTCAAAAGGTCCGGATTCTCCGCGCTCACGTTGAGATCATAGAAGATGCAACCCTTTTCCTTGCGCGTCGCCGCGATGCAGGGTTTGGCGGCTTCAAGCACCCTGTCGCGCGTGCCGGGCTTCAGGTTCATCGTTGCGATGACGTAGATCATGAGGCGTGTCTCCCAAGTGCGATGCGGTCCAACGGTCAAAACAGGAAATACCGCTGCGCCATGGGTAGCACTTTCGCCGGCTCGCAGACCAGTAGCTCGCCGTCCGCGCGCACCTCGTAGGTTTCCGGATCGATCCGGATGTCGGGCGTGGCGCCGTTGTGGATCATGGAACGCTTGGAGATGCCGCCGCGTACGTTCTCGACGGCCACGAGTTGCTTGGAGATGCCGAGGCGTTGTGCGAGCCGACCCTGCACGGCCGCCTTCGAGGTGAAGACCACGGAGGTTGCCGACACGGCCCGGCCATAGGCGCCGAACATCGGCCTGTAATGTACGGGTTGCGGGGTAGGGATCGAGGCGTTCGGGTCGCCCATGGGGGCAGCGGCGATGGCACCGCCCTTGATGATGCAGTCGGGCTTCACGCCGAAGAACGCGGGGTTCCACAACACGAGATCGGCGAGTTTGCCGATCTCGACTGAGCCGATGTGGCCACTGACGCCGTGCGCTATGGCGGGATTGATCGTGTACTTCGCGACGTAGCGTTTGACGCGGAAATTATCGTTGCCGTTGCCTTTGTCCTCAGGCAGCGGTCCGCGCTGGACGCGCATCTTATGTGCGGTCTGCCAGGTGCGGATGATGACTTCGCCGACACGGCCCATCGCCTGGCTGTCCGAGGACATCATGGAGAGCGCGCCGATGTCGTGCAGGATATCCTCGGCCGCGATCGTTTCCTTGCGAATACGGCTTTCCGCGAAGGCCAAATCCTCCGGGATCGAGGGGGACAGATGATGGCAGACCATCAGCATGTCCAAATGCTCGTCGATGGTATTCACCGTGAAGGGACGGGTCGGATTGGTCGAGGAGGGCAGCACGTTCGGCAGTCCGGCCACCTTCATGATATCGGGGGCGTGTCCACCGCCTGCACCCTCGGTATGGAAGGCATGAATGGTGCGGCCCTTGAATGCCGTGATGGTGTCCTCGACAAAACCCGACTCGTTCAGCGTATCGGTGTGGATCATGACCTGGATGTCGTGATCGTCGGCGACCGAAAGCGCACAGTCGATGGCGGCGGGCGTGGTGCCCCAGTCCTCGTGGAGCTTCAGCGCGCAGGCCCCCGCGCGAACCATCTCCTCGAGCGCTGCGGGGAGCGAGGCGTTTCCCTTGCCGGCAAAGCCGAGGTTCATGGGGAAGGCATCGGCGGCGCGGATCATCATCTCGATGTGCCAGGGACCCGGCGTACAGGTCGTAGCGAAGGTGCCGTGCGCAGGGCCCGTGCCACCGCCCAGCATCGACGTGACGCCAGACATCAAGGCATCCTCGATCTGCTGCGGGCAGATGAAATGGATATGGCTGTCGAAGCCGCCGGCCGTGAGGATGCGTCCCTCACCCGCGATCACCTCGGTGCCCGGACCTACGACGATGTCGACGCCGGGTTGAATGTCGGGATTGCCCGCCTTGCCGATGCGGGCGATGCGGCCGTCCTTGATGGCGACGTCGGCTTTGACGATGCCCCAATGGTCGAGGATCACGGCATTGGTGATCACGGTGTCGACGGCGCCGCTGGCGTTGGTGACCTGGGACTGACCCATTCCGTCGCGAATGACCTTGCCGCCGCCGAACTTCACCTCCTCGCCGTACGTCGTGAAATCCTTCTCGATCTCGATGACGAGATCGGTGTCGGCGAGGCGCACCTTGTCGCCCACCGTGGGGCCGTACATCTGTGCGTAGGCGTTGCGCGGTATCTTGGTCGCCATCCCTGGGATCCTCAGTGTTCGATGTCGTTGACGCGCGTTGCCTGGGAACCGGCGACAACCCAGCCCTGGCCTGCGCGAGTGTAGACGGCCATCCATTTGACGGTCGCGGACGAGCCGTCGTTCGCTTTCAGCGTGCTCGTACCGCGTGCAATGGCGACCCAGTCGTTCGGCGCGCGAACGACGAGATCCTTCGCGGGCGCGGTTTCTATCGCCGGGTTTCCGGCGATCAGCCAGGCGATGTAGCGCTCGCGGTCGTCGGTACGAGCGTCTGCATGCGTATGCGCGAAGCCGCGGGCGTACACGCGCGCCAGCATTTTTGCGTCGCGTGCTGCAATAGCCTTTGCCACGACCTTGCGGAACGCGGTGATCTCCTCGGCTAGTACCTTTTCGCCAGCCTGAGTGGTGATGGACGGCGGATGCGCGTGGGCCGGAGCGCCCGCGAGAACGGCAACCAGCAAAGCCGGCATCTGCAAAGCGCGACGCACGCTCCGTCCTCCCGGTCTCAAGTGAGCTTGCCCATCACGTCCTGCCGGAATCCGTAGACCACGCGGTCGCCGAGGACGGGAATCAGACGCACGTCGCGCGTCTGGCCGGGCTCGAAACGCACAGCGGTTCCCGCGGGGATGTCGAGGCGCATGCCACGCGCCGCCTCGCGGTCGAAGGCGAGCGCCGGGTTCGTCTCGAAGAAGTGGTAGTGGCTTCCCACCTGGATGGGACGATCGCCGGTGTTGGCCACCGTCACAGTTATGCTGGCGCGATCGGCATTGAGCTCGATCTCGCCATCCTTGGTCATGATCTCACCGGGGATCATCGCGAGCCTCACTTTGCGATCAGGAGCACACCGAGCGCCGCGGTAGCTGCGCCGATGGTGCGTGCAGGCAGGCGGCTCGACGCGCGGGCGAGTGCGAGGCCGATCCCGATGCCTGCGATGTGCAGCGCGGCCGTGGAGAGCGCAAAGCCCGTGGCATAGCCCAGCCATCCGGTGGCAGGGGCTTCCGCGCCATGCGCATAGCCGTGGAATACTGCGAAGGCGGCAATGAGCAAGGCGCCTGGAAGGACGGGCAACGAGAGCCCCATCGCAAGCGCAAGTCCAAGAACGATTACCGAGGCGGCGATCCCTGTCTCGATGGCAGGCAAAGGCAGCGCCGCCAGACCCACGAGGCCGCCGGCGAGCATGGCGAGGACGAAAGCGGCCGGCCAGAGCCAGACGCGACGTCCGCCGGCCAGTGCCGCCCAGAGGCCAACGGCCACCATGGCGGCGACGTGATCGGCACCGCCCAGCGGATGCAGCAGGCCCGACATCAGCGATGCATTCTCATGCAAACCGCTATGGGCGAGGGCCGGTGTCGTGACCGTGGTCAGCGCAGCCGAGACGGTCAGCGCGGTGCCAACGGCAATTGACGGCGATTTCGACATGCGGGCTCCATTCTACCTGGATGTTTCAGCGGATGGGGTTGTGGACGGTGACGAGCTTGGTGCCGTCGGGAAATGTGGCTTCGACCTGGACGTCGTGGATCATCTCGGGCACGCCCTCCATGACCTGGGCGCGCGAGAGAACTTTGGCGCCCTCCGACATCAGCTCGGCGACGGAGCGGCCGTCGCGGGCGCCCTCGACGACGAAATCCGTGATGAGCGCGATCGCTTCGGGATGATTGAGCTTCACGCCGCGTTCGAGCCGGCGGCGCGCGACAACTGCGGCCATGGCAACGAGCAGTTTGTCTTTTTCTCGCGGTGTCAAATTCATCGTTCGGTTGGTCCCTGGGCCGTAGGCGCTTCGTTCAACTCTGCCAGACGCGAGGCAGCGGCATACCAGCCAAAGCCGCCGCGGTTTCGCGTACATCCTGCCGCACGGCCGCCGACGTGTCGCCGAGAAAGCGGATCACCAGCATGCCGTTCCACGAACTGGCGCCGCAGAGGCTGCGGGCGTGCGCAGTCGTGACACGCACTTGCTCCAGGCGGTCGGCGGCGTCCGGTGCGACATAGAGCATCAGGGCCGTGGCACGCGCATTGCCGCCCAGTGCCGGTCGCGCCAGCAGCGCGGAGATGTCACCGTCGAGGCGCGTCGCTTCAGCGAAGATCAGCTTGCCGTCGCGGCGTACGCGCCAGACATCCTGCAGGAGACCGTCGCCCAGTTGCTCGCCACTAGCGATGCGACCGAACGTGACGGCTTCGACGAGTAAGAGACGCCCGGTGCTCGACAAATCGATCTCGAAGCGACGTTTGAGGCGTGCGCCGGAGAACAGGATGGTTTCCTGTGGCAACCAATCGAGACGCGCGCCGTCACTCACCGCGATGCGCAAGTCCAACTCGGCGGCCGGTCCGTTCGAGCGGTAGATGCGTTCGGCCGACTGCGTCGCGAAGACCGCATGCGCGCCTTGGCCGACATGGACGTCGAACGAAAGGGTGTCTCCGCCCACGACGCCGCCGCCGGTATTGACCTGCACGGCTTCGGCGTGCGGGGCATGCGTGGTGGGAAAGCGCAAGCGGTATCCGCCGCCCTCGGCGAGGTCCGTCAGGCGCGTCACACCGTTGAAACAGCCGAAGGCGACCCGGAGCCCGCCTGCCGCGCGAATGGAGGCGAGCACGTCGCGAGCCATCGCGGCGGCGGTATCAGACCTGGAGCCGTCTGCGGACATCGCTCTCCACCATCTCGTCACGCGTGCCGGACATGACGACCTGGCCGCGATCCATCACGATGAAGCGATCGGCCAGATCGCGCGCGAATTCGAAGTATTGTTCGACGAGCACGATTGCCATTTCACCTTGATCCCGCAAGTAGCGAATGGCCTGGCCGATATCCTTGATGATGGACGGTTGTATGCCTTCCGTGGGTTCGTCGAGTAACAGAAGCTGCGGACGCATGACGAGCGCACGGGCAATGGCGAGCTGCTGCTGCTGGCCGCCGGACAGATCGCCGCCGCGCCTGCGCAGCATGTTGCCGAGTACGGGGAACAACTCGAAAACGACTTCGGGTATGGTGCGTTTGGCGCGAGGCAGCGGCGCAAAGCCGGTCTCGAGGTTCTCCTTGACGCTGAGCAGCGGAAAAATTTCGCGGCCTTGAGGCACTGAAGCGATGCCGCGGCGCGCCCGCTCCTCCGGTGCGAGGCCGGCGATGTCGACGCCGTCCCACCTGATCGCGCCGCCGGAGATGCGGTGGTGACCGCAAACGGCGCGCAGCAGGCTGGTTTTGCCGACGCCGTTGCGGCCGAGAATACATGTGACGGCGCCCGGCGCGGCGGTCACCGAAACTTCGCGCAAGGCCTGCGCGGCGCCGTAGTGGAGATTGATCGCGTCAACGCTCAGCATTTGGTCGCTCCCCCGCCTCAGCGGCCCAGATAGACTTCGATGACGCGCTCGTCGGAGGACACGTCGTCGATGTTGCCTTCGGCAAGGACGCTGCCTTCGTGCAGGCAGGTCACTTTGACACCGAGGGCGCGGATGAAAGTCATGTCGTGCTCGACGACGACGACGGAGTGGTTCTGCGAGATGCGCCGCAGCAGGTCGGCCGTCTCCTCGGTCTCCGCATCGGTCATCCCAGCGACCGGTTCGTCGACGAGGAGCAGCTTGGGGTCCTGCGCCAGCAGCATGCCGATCTCTAGCCACTGCTTCTGGCCGTGACTGAGGGCGCCCGCCGCCTCGTTCTTGCGTCCGATGAGGCGCACCTCTTCCAGGATGAAGTCGATGCGTGCCTCCTCGATACGGTTGCGAGCGCCGAAGAGCGCTGCGAATGGCCCGCGGGGACCGCTGAGAGCCAAACGAATGTTGTCCGCCAGCGTGTGGCTTTCGAAGACGGTGGGACGCTGGAACTTTCGACCGATGCCGAGTTCGGCGATCTCGGCCTCGTCGAGCGCCGTGAGGTCGACAGTGCCTTCGAACAGCACGGTGCCCAGGTCGGGCCGCGTCTTGCCGGTGATGACGTCCATCATCGTCGTCTTTCCGGCGCCGTTGGGGCCGATGATCGCGCGCATCTCACCGGGTTCCAGCACGAGGGAGAGTTCGTTGAGCGCGCGGAAGCCGTCGAAGGAGACGGAGACGCCGTCGAGATAGAGCACGGCGCTGGTGACGGGTAGGGTCGCTTCCTGATGCATGGTTCACTCCGCAGCCGAAGGGAGAGGGGCTTGGCCGTTGCGCCTGCCGGCGTGGAGGCGGCGCTTCTCGAGAAGATCGGAAACGGTGCCAACGATACCTTTCGGCATGACGAGCGTGACGATGACGAAGAGGCTGCCGAGTGCGAAGAGCCAGTATGGGGCCAGCGCTCCTGTCGTGAAGACGGACTTCAGGAAGTTGACCGTGAAGGCGCCGATGGCCGCGCCGACGAGTGTTCCGCGTCCGCCGACCGCGACCCAGATGACCGCCTCGATCGAGTTCGCCGGGGCGAATTCGGACGGGTTGATGATGCCGACCTGGGGAACATAGAGCGCGCCGGCGAGGCCCGCGATGCACGCCGAGACGGTGAAGGCGAAAAGCTTGTAGTGCTCGACGCGATAGCCGAGGAAGCGCGTGCGGGATTCGGCGTCGCGGATGGCGACGAGCACCTTGCCGTAGGTGGAGCGCACCATGCCACGGGCGACGAGGAACGCCGTGGCAAGCAGCAGAAGCGAGAGCACGCACAGGACGACGCGGGTGCCTTGCGCCTGGATCGGGAAACCCAGGATGTCCTTGAAGTCGGTCAGGCCGTTGTTGCCGCCGAACCCCATGTCGTTGCGGAAGAAGGCGAGCAACAGCGCATACGTCAGAGCCTGCGTGATGATGGAGAGATAGACGCCGGTCACGCGCGACCTGAAGGCCAGCCAGCCGAAGGCGAAAGCGAGAAGTCCCGGCACCGCCACCACCATGAGCATGGCGAAGGGGAACGAGGAGAAGCCGTACCAATACCAGGGCAGCTCCGTCCAGTTCAGAAAGACCATGAAATCCGGCAAAATCGGGTTGTCATAGACGCCGCGTGAGCCGATCTGGCGCATCAGGTA
>VFQS010004468.1_pt1 | contig 10125 bp, 8 predicted proteins | sample 3512361 | NCBI WGS metagenome assembly VFQS01 (sample SAMN10412375, study PRJNA504923) | tailings metagenome | isolation source: Relicate 1 Philex TSF3 active mining | place: Philippines | reverse complement strand
GCGCGTTTTTCCATGATAAACAACTGGAATAAGGTTGCCATCTGCATCATGTGCATCGGCATTAACAGCGGAAAATGTGCCAACTCCGCCAGCTGCTGCCCATGCTCCTGAGCTTTCTCCGTTAGAGACAGAGATACCTTTTCCGCCCTCAACAAGAGGTAAAACTTCTTTACCTGATATTCGTATAGAATTTAATAAACTCACGCGACCAATTAACATATAACTTATTCTGACTTTTTAACCGGATTTTGCCAAAAAGTCTATCTTTGGATAAATGAGAAAGAGGCCTCTTCTTAATTTATTCATAGGTTGACTCAAATAAAAATTTCATTTTAATTGATTGGATAATTATAAATCTTGAATGTTATTAAATGTCTTTACGCAATATTTTATGCGGATTAATTTTAGCTTTTAATTGTTCGCTATCTTGCACGGAAGAAGATCAAATAAAAGAATACGGAATTGTTATTTTTCCATCTGCTGAAGTAGCTGTGAAAGCTGCGAAAATGAATACAGAATTGCAAAAATTAAGCGGCTCGGAGGATCCTACTAATTTTTGGCACGTAAGTTTGTATCATTTAGCTTGCAGCAGAAGCGACCTTAATCACATCATTGGACAAGTAAAAGCTCTGCCTCTTGAGCCTTTTAATCTCAAATTCAAAGATGTTTACTGTACTGCAGATCGCTGGATTGATTGGGGTATGGAGAATACCGAACTACTACATGAATTACACAGGAAAATTGTAAAAATTGCGAGACCATATAAAAAATGGCCATTGCAAAGAGCAAGCGATATTTATGAAACGTTACTCCCTGACAAACAAGCACAGGTTAACACTTATGGCGTAAGTGGCGTGTTAGAACTTTATACTCCACACATGACATTGTTTTATAGGTATCCTGCAGATACTACGCTGCAAGAAGCTGCAAAGCAATTTGCAATTGAGAACAGTGAGGTTGAAATGAGTGGTAATGCTTCTAGCATTGGCCTCGTGGAATTAGGATACAACGGAAACATCACTAAAATTATTAAATGCATTAACTTAAGGACAACACAAATTATCTCTTAAAAGCATTCAGCCTATAATTCAGCGCCTCTAGTACATGCTGACTTGTTATAGGATGGCTGTCATCCAAATCAGCAATGGTACGTGCGACACGTAAGAGGCGATGGTAGCCTCGAGCTGATAAGTTATAGCGTTCAATTGCTTGTCGAAAAATTGTTTCTGCTGATGTCTCCAAACTCACTGTCTTATCAAGAGTTCTATTATCTATATAAGCATTGACGACATGTGAGCCATAACGTTCATATTGTTTTGCTCGAGCCTTTTCTACTCGTTGCAAAATATTATGACTAGATTCTTCCGTGTTTTTTGTTTGTAGCTCCTCTGGTTTTAAAGCTTGGACTGGAATAATTAAATCAAAGCGATCAATTATAGGGCCTGATATTTTTTGTTGATATTCTTCTGCGCAACGAGGAATTTTATTGCACTGCCGATTTGCGTCACCAAAATATCCACATCTACAAGGATTCATAGCAGCAATACATTGAAACCTCGCTGGATATGTATAATGGTGTTGAACCCTAGCAATGGTTACTGATCCTGTTTCAAGAGGCTGACGTAGGCTTTCCAAACACGCTCGTGAAAATTCTGGAAATTCATCCAGAAAAAGTACGCCATTATGGGCTAAAGAAATTTCTCCTGGCTTGCTTTTTTGGCCCCCTCCCACCAATGCTGGTAGTGATGCGCTATGGTGAGGTGCTCTAAAAGGACGAGTTTTTACTAATCCATCGCTGGGAGTGATACCAGACAAACTATGCACCACCGTTACTTCTAGCGCTTCCTTTGGTGTAAGCTTCGGTAAAATTCCTGGCATGCGCGCTGCAAGCATTGATTTTCCTGCGCCTGGCGGCCCTATCATTAAAACATTATGACCTCCAGCCGCCGCTATTTCCAATCCACGCTTAGCATAGCGTTGAGCCTTTACTTCTTGCATATCCAGGATGTTTATGTCTTCTTTTTCTAGTTTAGGCTCAGGCTGAGATAAAATAATTTCATTCTTGAAGTGCTTTATAAGCTCTAAAACACTTCTTGGTGCTAGGACCCTTACTTCTCCTGCCCAAGAAGCTTCTGCTCCGCAATCCTTTGGACAAATAATTCCCTTATAGCATTCGCCAGCTAAAAGTGCAGCGGGCAAAACTCCAGGAACACGCAAGATACGATTATCTAAAGTAATTTCTCCTAAAGATATATAATCTTTTACCTCGTCTTTAGGAATGATATTCATCACCGCTAGAATTGCCAAAGCAATTGGCAAATCATAATGGCTGCCTTCTTTCTGTAAATCTGCTGGCGTTAGGTTAACCGTTAGTTTAACCGCAGGTATATCCATACCTAATCCATGCAGGCATGCTCGGATTCTCTCTCTTGACTCAGCAACCGCCTTATCAGCCAATCCAACAATCGTAAAAGCTGGAAGTCCAGGAGCAAACTGTACTTGAACTTCTATCAACTTGGGCTGCACGCCAAGGAACGCAACCGTATAACTAGTTGCAAACTTCATGAATTATTTACGTAACATACCATGCTACTAGGAAGTACGAAAAAACAAACTTTCAAAAGCTACAAAATGTTATAGTTGCACTTATTTGGTATAAATTCAGGGCTAATAGAATAAAATTCCTGCCCCATAGTTTTTTTATTAAAAACACGTTATAGTTCTCGCGTGTAAAAGGCAAAGCTATATGAATAAACGCATATTTTTTATTATCAGCGCTATAGTGATCTTGGTAGGCGGTATCAGTCTCTATAAAAAAATATTCATGCTAAATTCAGACCAAAGAAAAATCTGCATTTATAAATCTAACGTCCCAGGCGCCAAGAACGATATGCAATTGATCTCCCAAGCATTGCAGTTGCAAGATATCAAGAAACATCAAATTATAAATGATTCAGCTACAGGGTGTAAAAATGCTCCATTAAAGATATTTTTGGAACAAGATAAGTTAGACGAACAGATTAAAAATAGTAATGATGAGTCTCTAAAAATTGGAATTAACTTGCAAAACCCAGTTGATGATGAAGACTCTAAAACCATTGGATTGATCAAAGAGAATAACATTCAGCAATTATTAGAATTTATTGGCAATGTTGTAAAAACACCTATACATTGTTTGATTATCTATGATGATCAAGATTTATTCTCCAAGAACTTAATTGCACAATATGAAGAAATCGCAAAAATTAAAAAGATTCACTTTCAACCATTTGCTTTGTCAGCAAAACAAAATATTGCAACCATTTTAAAAACTGTTTCATCAAATATTAATGCTGTGATTTTGTTGCAAAGCCCTCTTATTTTTTCAGATTTTGAACTTATTTTAGAGCATTTTAAAATGAAGAAAGTTCCTGTTTTCACTAATCATGCAGGATTAATTCGAGCAGGAGCACTTGGTGGTTATGATTTTGACATGCAAGAAGTCGCACACGATATTGCAGAAATATGCAGTAACTTTTTACTAGGTTCTGTAAAAAAAGATGCTTTTGAGGAAGTTTATCCCCAGTTGCATTTAAATATGGATACAATTCGCCACCTTGGGATACAATTAGAATCTGAAGATTTCTTAGACGAGGCTGTAACAATGAGCGGTTCAGACTTATGAACATGATTCAATTAGTAGGAACCTTAGAGCTTGGGCTTATTTATGGATTCGTTGCTATAGGCGTTTATCTATCGTTACGCGTGCTTGATTTTCCTGATTTAAGTGTAGATGGTTCTTTTCCTCTAGGCGCTGCTACTTGCGCGGCTTTAATTGTTGCCGGTGTACATCCTTTGATAGCAACTATTGTAGCTATGATTTTAGGTGGCCTAGCAGGATTAATTACAGCATGGCTCTCGACACACCTGAAATTTATGAACTTGTTATCAGGTATTTTAGTTATGACTGCTCTTTATTCAGTTAATCTTCGAATTATGGGGCGCCCTAACATTCCATTGCTTGGAGAGAAAACTATCTTTGAAGAGTTTTTCGTGTCTTTTAAGGCGCCCTTTGGACCTTTCTGGAGAGTTCTTCCGATGCTGATTTTGGTTGGAATATTAACTTACATATTGAACTGTTTTTTAAAAACAAACATTGGACTGGCCTTACGAGCAACAGGAAACAATGCGCGCATGGCAAGAGCACAGGGCATTAATGATAAAATTATGGTGAGTCTAGGATTGTGCCTTGCCAACAGCTTTGTTGCCTTAGGCGGAGCTATATTTGCTCAAGTTAGTGGTTATGCAGATGTGAGCATGGGCGTTGGCACAATTATCGTTGGTCTTGCCGCTGTTATTATTGGGGAAGCAATTTTGCCAACAAATAAAATCAGCCGAACTATTATTGCCTGTATTGCTGGTGCGATATTGTACAGGTTTGTTATCGCCGCCGCTTTAAATATTGGCGGATCGTTTTTACAGGCTGCCGATCTAAATCTAGTAACCGCAGTTCTTGTTGGAGTAGCTATGCTTTTACCAGACTTAAAAAAGCAGTTTGGTAGCAAAGTATGATTAGCATAAAAAACCTTTCTGTACATTTTGGAGCAGGAACAGCAGCATTTAGAACTGCCCTTAAAGATGTTTCTCTCAACATTCAAGAAGGAGAGTTTGTTACCGTTATTGGGAGTAATGGCGCTGGTAAATCGACGTTGCTTAATGCAATCGCCGGAGAAATTATGCCGAGTGCGGGGCATATATGGATTGACGAAGAAGACGTTACTCAGCTTGGAGCAAATGTCAGGGCTAAACATGTTGCAAGAGTATTTCAAGATCCTGTTGCAGGCACATGCTCTCAATTAACCATTGGTGAAAATTTAGCTTTAGCCTCCCACAGAGGAAGAGCTAGATCATTAAAAAATGCTCTTTCTGGCACCACACGCTCTGAGTTTCAAAGTGCATTAAAATCTTTAAATTTAGGATTAGAAAACCGCTTAGACACATCCATGGCTATGCTATCAGGAGGGCAACGCCAAGCCGTTAGTTTACTTATGGCGACGTTAAGTCCATTAAAAATTTTGCTTTTGGACGAACATACAGCTGCCTTAGATCCGAAAACAAGCCGTTTTGTCATGGATGTTACTCAGCAAATTGTAAAAGAAAAAGGCCTAACAGCACTGATGGTAACGCATAGTTTGTCCCATGCATTACAATATGGGACGCGCACGATTATGCTCCATGAAAGTAAACTTATTTATGATGTTTCAGGAAAGGAACGCAATAAGCTTACACCTCAAGATCTTATGCATCAGTTTGGTAGCTCAATCGATAGCGATCGCTTACTTTTAAACACGTAACTTAATTATTTAATCGCATGTTTAACTTTTTTATTGATGGTATTTGCTTGCTGTTGCACTCCCAACTCTTGTAGAAGCTCTGTTGGAACCGGCATATACCGATTAAGTCCAAGATTCACTGCCTGCCGCATCTTTTCAACAGCCTGCGCTTTGTTGTTACCTAAGCTTAAATCAGAAAGCCCTTCGAACCAAAGACCAACCGAATGATTTGGAAATGCTACTAAAATAGCATCGGCAATTTCACTCACTTCTCTGATATCCTCTAATTTATCAAAACATATGTTTAAAAAACCAATTGCCATATCTGAACGTTCAGGAAATCTTTTTATATGCTCTAAAACGGCCTTTTTAAAATTCACAAAAAATTCTGAGTCTTTCGAAATTCTTACTTGTTGCAAACTAGCAAATGTATTGCACATGTTAATAACGTGGACTGAACTAACAACATTACGCTTTTGGCAAGAATCAAGATAATCTTTTGTAATCTGTACAATGGCTTTTTCAACATCCAGCAGATATTTGGTATCAGCTTTAGTGATAGTATTTAATCCCTGTGTAAACCAACCAATGGTCCAATTAGATCCTTTATACGTGCTCCATTTATCATAAGAATGAGCCGGATCGTTAACAAATGCTGAAACATCTTCCTCAAATGTTTGAATGGTTTTAAATTTATGCTTATTAAGGGAAATGGAAGACCAAAATTCTACACAAGAAAATACCATTAAAAATATTCCGCAAGAAACCCAAACAAAGCGAGGTAATTTTAGTTGATAAGAATCTTTTTCTTGAATGCATACCATGGCAAATAATGAAAAAATTAAAACCGGAGGTGTTTGAAACCATGCACTGAGTAAAATTAAATAACTGACAACAAAGAAACGACCTGACCAATCTTTGATATCAATATTATTTACCCATTTATAGATGACCGCCAATAAGAGACCTGTACCTAATAAGCCCGACGAAACAAATGATTCCAAGATTAAATTATGGGTATGCAAGAGGTTGCGCTCTAGAAATTCCCAATTTGGATTAAACTTTCCATCCACGTACATTGAAAAATCTTCTAGTCTGAAGAGATTAAGAACTGGAAATTCCTGATAGCTCCCCCACCCATACCCAAAAAGAGCATGAAAAAGCTTTGACCAATTAAAATGATCAAAATATTGAAACACGGAAACGATTCCAAGCAATGTGCGACTTTGTAGTTGAGGTATCAGATGAGAAAAGAAATTCCATGAGACAAGAACCATCATAGCAATCAGCCATAAACCGAAAATAACGTAGAGACCATCTTGCTTAGGCAAAAATTTCATACACCTTTTTGCAAAAGGTAATAGAAAAACAAAAATAAAAGCGCATAAGCTGGCAATAATAGCTGCCACATTATCGCAATACTTTAATAAAAATAAAAACGCGATAACATATGTGCTATCCCATAGATATTGAAACCGAAGTAGAGATTGGCGAAATTTCACATAAAGCGGAATGCTTGCTAACATTGGAAAGGCAGAGATATCAAGAAAAATGTACGTCTTTAAATGAAGTAAACCATGACAGCCTGCTACCGTTATAAGCCCATACAATATTGGTGCTATCCACAATGGAAGGCTTTGCATGTTAGCTTGTCGCCCTACTACAATTAATATGGCTAAAGCCAAAGATGTGGCTGTTCCTTCTCGTATTTCGTTAATGCCGCCAATTGAAGTTAGATTATTTTGCAAAACCCCAAACAAGCTAAAAGCTGCTAGAAAAAGAAATCCTAGAGCTAGGGGGGATATTTTTACCTCCCTTGGAAAAATGAGAGCATAAAAGCCAGCGATAAACCAAAGACCAAAAATTGCCCAATCGGATTCTTGAAAAATTCCCGTTGGCCAAATAATAGGCACAAAAGAAAAAAAAATTAAAAGAATGAAAAAGTTTCGTTGTAGGAATGCCATGCTTATCCACAGATTGTCAGAAAAATTAACGCTTCGTTAAATGCTTGTTGCTTCAGAGATACATTAAAGGAATTATATAAAAAAATTAATCAAAAAAACTAAAAAATTTTAGATAATCTCTTTATGTTTTATATTGTAATGAAATATTTTTAAGAGGATATCTATGTTTAAACAATTTAAGACGGCAAGAACGCTTGCGTTTGTTGCTGCAGTGACTGGAAGTGGCTATTTGTTCGCCCCTCCAAGTGGTGGTACTCCAACTAGCGCTCCTGTTGCACCTACTGGCGTAACTAAAGCTGCAGGTTATTATGCTTATAGTTCCGTTGCAACAACCCCTGGTGCCGTTGTTACTGAACCAACAGTTATGGCTGTTAAGGTAACCAAGATTCTTGGTTTAGTTAGCGCCGTAACAGCAGAAGCTGCTGAAGCAATGAATGGCAGTGGATCAAATGCGGGGGCTTTGGGTGCTGATACAGGAACAAAAATTGCTGGTTCATCAGGATCTGCTCACAAAGCTTCTACTTGGTTACGCGTAAGCTATGGCGCCATTGATAACTCAGTTACAGGACAAGCTTGGAATGGTCAATCCTATCTAACAATGGTTGGAGCAGACTATAAATTTAACAACATGTTCTGCGCTGGTTTAGGTTTAAGCTATTCACATTTGGATGCAAGAACTGAGTTTAACAATGGTAAAATGAAACAAGACACACTGGGTGTGAATCCTTACTTTATTATCGTTCCACACAAAAACTTCAACTTTGAATTTGTTGGTGGTTGGAGCACAACAAAAGGAAATGACAGTCGTCGTTGGATTACCACTCAACAAACAAACGCTGCTGGCGTTGTAAACTACATCGACAACACATTTACTTGCACACCAAAAGCAAAAGCAATGTTTGGTGGTGTATTTACTAACTTTGTAAACAAAGTAAACAAAACATCCTTTAACTTGCAACTTGGTTACTTGATGATGCAAAGCAAAATGGATAAATTTACAGAAAAATCACAGCAAGCAGCTTACAATGGAAGCGCTATGTCTGTTCCATCAAATACCTTTAAAGCGCAAACTGCGACTGCAAAAGTGTTAGTTGGTTACCAAATGACTCCAAGCGTTATGCCTTTCATCAACGTTCACGGCCAATATGACGTGAAGAAAAACCAAGGTGTAACATTTGCTACTGCTGCTGCATACAAAGTTAACCGCTCAGCAATTGGTGGTGGAGCTGGATTACAAGTGAAAAATGATGACGCATTGTCTGGAAGCTTACAATTTGACTACACAGCTCGTGGTCAGTTGAAAACTTACGTAACTGGTCTTCGTTTACACTACGGCTTCTAATAAGAAGTGCAGAAAATAAGACTAAAAAGGGCGGTGATTTTCACCGCTCTTTTTTTATTTGGATGCAGCAGCGATCAAGTTCGAATCACCAAAGCTTTTGGTTTAGCCGAAAACAATCAATACAGGCCCCTTGTAGTTAAAACTTCAACTTTTCCGCTGCAAATTTTTTATAAAGATTACCACAGCAAGCATGCTGTTATTTACTTTGAGGGCGATGGGCTTGTTATTAACAAGTACGGAGAAGTAGCTATTAACCCTACGCCAACCGATCCAATGGCGATTAGACTTGCGAGCGTGGATAGCCGCAATTTAACAAAGGTAGTAATTACTCGTCCTTATCATTACACAAAAGACCACATCCCTGACCCTAAATATTGGACAACTGCTAGATATTCAACCGAAGTTATTCAAGCCACCATAGAAGCAATACAATTCTGTCAGCAAAAATTTCACTTTGAGACCGTAGAATTTGTTGCCTATTCGGGGGGAGCTAGTGTTGCCTTGCTAGTTGCCGCAAAATTTAAAAATCTTCAACGTATTATTACTTTTGCTGGAAATTTAGATCATTCACAATGGACACATTACCATCAAACCCAACCTCTTTCTTTATCCTTAAATCCCCTAGAAAATCGAGAAAAATTAAGAGAAATACCTCAAATTCATTTTTTAGGGACAGAGGACGCAAATACGACCATTGACCTAGGATTGCAGTACAAACAGAAACTTGGATCAGAAAAGATTTGCATAATACCAATCAAAGGCTTTGAACACGACAGTAACTGGCCAGATATTTGGAAAGAGCAAATAGTGAAATTAAAGTAGCAGCAGTTTAGAAAAACGACTAGAATGTCGATAACATTAAAAAAAATGAATAATTGTGATTGTTTCTTGTCCAAGATGTCATAAGCAATATAGGCTTGATACTAGTCGATTAAATTATATTAATCTGCCTGATAATAGTGGGCATGGTGTGCAACTTGCCTGTTCTAATTGCCATGAACAATGGTGGGAATTAAAAAAAGAATCAATCAATACCAACCAAAAAGATATTAAAATAGCGGCGCCAGAACAGCCCTTCAGAAATTTAACTGATATTTCCTTACTGTACAAAAAGCCATTTGCTAAGCATACAGATCAATCACCAAATATTTCTTTTTCAGCTAGCAATAATGCTCATCATCATTTTTCACCTCAACAAAAATCACCTAAAAAAGATATCGCCAAGCCGAAACAATGGAAAACTCTTCTTTTAGTAATTTTTTGGAGCTTGCTGATTTTTGGAGGAACAATATCGTTAGCATTTGTTGCGATGCAATTTGATCATCCATTATTAAATTTCTCATCCGATTCAGAAAAACAGATTTCGCCCGATGTCCTGATAATTGAAAATATTCATTTTGATGTGAAGCCCGTAGATAATGAGCAACAAAAAATTATAGTTGTGGGCCAAGTTAAAAATTCAGGTCAACTAGCAACACCTCTTCAAAATATTCAGCTAAAAGCCTGG
>VFQS010004467.1_pt1 | contig 10125 bp, 7 predicted proteins | sample 3512361 | NCBI WGS metagenome assembly VFQS01 (sample SAMN10412375, study PRJNA504923) | tailings metagenome | isolation source: Relicate 1 Philex TSF3 active mining | place: Philippines | reverse complement strand
GCCAAATCGGCAATTGGGGTGATATTCAACTAGGCGTGCGGCGCGAACGCGTTGAAGTTAAAAAGTTATTGCCGGAAGAAGTCGGACCAGATGTGCGTGTATTTCAAACCACTGAGTTTCTGCGCTATCGTGTGGACACTTTAGACTCGCTCGCCTATCCAACACGCGGCAATTACTTAACGGTGGAATGGGATCGCGCTCTCGATCAAGATGGTAATAAGAAGGCGATTTTAAACTCGTCGATATTAGGCATGACTGCGTTTAAACGCGGTGAATGGGCGGGGCATATTTATGGTGAGTGGTCACGTTCCCAAGGCGATATTGCACCGTTGTCTTTAGGAGGTTTCTTGCGCTTATCAGGGACGCCAGCGGAATCCCTCTCGAATAAGACAGTTGCCTTGGGTCGCGTTGTCATGGCGCATCGCATCGGCAGTATGCCAGCCGCCTTAGGTGGTGCAGTTCGTCTCGGATTTTCTGCTGAATTGGGTGGCGGCTTTAAAGAGAATGAAGCTGTTAAATTCAGCAAAATAAAACGTGCTGTTAGCAGCTTCGTTGCCTTCGATACGCGGTTTGGCCCGCTTTATTTTGGTGCTGGTGCTACGCAAGGCAGCGGTTCCAGTTTTTATCTATTCTTAGGACCGATCTGGTGAACTACGCGCCCTTTGGTGTTTGCCATAGTAGCGGGACGGCGTAGTGCGGTGAACGCAGAAAATTCCCAAGATCGGAATCCCAACATCAAGGTATAACCATCACGATCTTCAGCAGGCAGGCGTCGATCTTCATGCTGAAGACGTGCAATTTCCGCAGTCAATTGCTGTATCTTTTGTTGTATCTCTTGCGCACTATTTTTGGATAGGCGCGCTGGTACGCACATCAAGGTTTCGCCAGTTCCGTCAAATCGACCATTGAAATAATCCGCAACAACCACTTCTTTGAAAAATGCTTGTATCGGACCATCTGCGCGCCAACGAAAAGCCGGTGAGACACGCAGACGATATCGGTTCATCGGCTTGAGTTCAATCAACTCATGCTTATCCAATTCAATCATACAAAGTATGCATTCGGCTTCGGTTAAAGTGTAGGTCTCAACGATTTGCTCAAATGTCCAATGACCAAGACAAGAGATCGCGACCAATAACAATTTCGGATTCTCCATCAAGGCACGCTCTTGCGATAAAGTCAGATGATCAGCTTGTGGCGTCACATCGGCGGCTTGACGCAATACATCCTCTAATGAAATCTCTGATACTTTACAAATCTGAGCCATACGCGACAAGGTCATATCTTTTTGCCCAAACATACGTTTGATACTCGATTCACTCATATCAATCAAACGCGCCAACTGTTTATAAGTCATGCCGACTCGACGCAATTCTTTTCGCAACACATCTAATAGCATTTCTGGGGAACTCATTTATTGCTCCTTAAATCTACCAACGAAGATTATTTTCTTAAACTAATTGCTGTCTGGTTTGGCGAGAAACCGAATTTCCTGCGCGGTTTTAGTGCCGATCACAACACGATTCAGATGGCTAGGAATGACAGCATCAAACTGATTTAAAGCCAAACGTCCGCCCATGATCTCAGCAAAGCGCTGCGGATGTAAGGGGGTCTTATCTGGCTCAGCATAACCATCTGGGAACATCGGGAAATCGGTGCTCATATCGTACTTATCCGTGGCACCCAAGGTATGAAGAAACTCGTGTGCAATCACAACATTATTTTTCTCACGCATTTCCGTACTGGCAAATACATTGACCTGACCAATCAAACCCTCTTGCAAGGCGGTTGAATGATGTACCTGCTGTCTTTGCGGATCGAAATATTGAACAAACAAACGTACTTGGGTTCCCGGCCCCTGCACCTTCGCATTACGATAAGCCCACCAACGGAATTGCAAACTCCACCACATCACTTCCAATACATTGGCGTTTTCGGGTGGCGCGGGAGGACGTTTAGCTAGCTCTCTTTGTAAACGAATCTGGATCGAAGCATGCTGAGTACGCCCATACTTCTCCGCTTCGGTCAGCATAAACTGCTCTATCGACGCAAATTCATCATGCGTTAAGCGAGAAATATAATCCTCTGCGATCTCGCTGCCATCTCCATTGATCGGGTACAGGTTGACCATCAAAGTGTACTTCCACTCGACGGACTGTGTTTTGGCCCGATAACCAGAATAGCTAACAGCAGCTAAGATAAACAACAAAATGAAAATACGGATCGTTTTAAACATGCAAAGAATATTTTGAAATAATGCGCATGATTGTAACTGATAGGCTGATGAGCGACTATGCTAGTTTGTTACCATGTCGTCAGCAATTGCAGTGCCGACTTTTGGTCAAGCCCTGATCACGAGGCAGACCGAAATCAAAATTAAAGGACAAAAACAAAAAAGCAGCCGAAGCTGCTTTTTTGTTTATTTTCCTGATGAAAAATTATTTTTTAGCTTTCTTACCCGCTGCTGTTGCTGGCAAATAAGCGAGTGGATCATTCAAACCACTTTCGTATGCAGTCATAACTGTTTTTGGACGCATGCAAGTTGCACCCAAAGTTGTAGAGTCAGCGGATACAGAATTCACGCAGACTTGCAATTTCATGATCTTGCTTTGTGGGATACCAGCTGCAGCAGCGATGGATACTACTGAGTGATGATTCGCACCGTTTGCAATCAGTTGATCAACTGTCTTTTGTAAATTACGGCTAGTAGACAAAGCAGTAAAAATACCATCTACAGAGGTATCAACTGGTTTCGCTGCTTCAATCGCGCAAGCGCTTCCTGCAACAGCCAATCCCAAACACGCGCCAATAATCATTTTCTTCATAGTAGTCTCCTTAATTCGACAAACAATTTTGCCTAACGACTTGATTCTAGTGAGTTTTTACGACACTGCAAAGAATTAATTAGAAAATTCTCGGAAAAAGATTTCGAAGTTAAAATTCAGACAAATACTCTGTTCTCGATTTACGACAAAAATCAATTATCCTGCGTTTTATACAGCTTTCTCTGCATCAATAAATGTGTCATTACCAATAATCAATCGCCCTCGATATTTCTTAAACAAGGACAAGGCTTAGGGTTTCAGCAATAGTCCAAGCTGGCCGGTTTATCTATACAGTGGCGCTAAGCGTTGCAAAATTTTCTTCACATCAATGTGTTTTGATTGACGCACCAGAACAGCAGGAATACAGTGAATCACTAGTAATCAGAATATCTCACCAAACTCTGCGTTGAAACACAATCATAAAGGTCGTGATCGCCATGCAATGCCTTGGATTTCAAAGAGCATTCCACACCATCTGCTGCCTAATTATTTGGCTAGCCTGCACTGGCGCAGATCAAGCCTATGCCAATTCCAAACAAACCTTGCGCTTCACCCATATTTCACAAGAACAAGGATTATCTGACGGCTCTGTCCCAAGCATTTTTCAAGATGAACAAGGATTGATGTGGTTAGGCACCTCAACTGGCTTAGTTCGCTTTGATGGTCGGCACGCACGCGAATGGAAAGCCAATCCTGAAGATGAAAATAGTTTGAGTGGTCCATTGGTGTCGGCCATCTTAAAAGGACATCAAAACTATTTATGGATAGGCACCTCTGGTGGTCTCGATAGACTTGATACAAAAACCGAAAAAATTGAACGTGTGGCAATGCCTAGCGAGCTATCTTTTCAGCAAAAACGTATTTGGTCTTTGGCTTCAAATATCAATGACAGAATTTGGATTGCGACCCAGCATCAACTATATTTATTCGATCCGCATGTGACCAATCAGCAAGGATTTACAGCCATCAAACTGACTGGAGATTCTGGTGCCCTCCTACGCTCGCTAGCGAGTGACGGCCGCGGTGGCGTTTGGGCAGCCTTGGGATCACGGGTGTTCCATCTGAATGAATCTGCACAACTTGATGTGCAATTTGATGCGGCAAGTGTCACACCTAACAAGGCGCGAGTCGATGCTTCGATACGCTTCATGCAACTAGACAATCAGGGACGTTTGTGGTTGGGAACCCAAACAGGTTTACAAGTTTGGAATGTCGCTAAGCCAGAACCAAAACTCGACACAATTGACGCGCAAATTAACTTACCGAAGGAACGTGTTTTTGCGATCCTCATGGATGAAGCAAAATCGATGTGGATAGGTTTTGGTGGCAGCATTGGACTCTATCGTATTCGTACAGATCAAGCCGAGAATCCAGTTAAGATAGAACAGTACAAAAACTATCCAACCTTAAGCTCAAGCATCATCAACAACTCCATCGCCTCACTATTTCAAGATCGCACGGGTACTTTATGGGTAGGTACTTGGGGTTACGGTATCAGTTTAGTTAATTTACGAAGCAAAAGCTTCACTCATTATTTTCATCTTGAAGAAGAGAAAAACAGTCTTAGCAATAACAATGTCATGTCGATAAATGTGGACCGCGCAGGCAAGGCTTGGGTCGCCAGCTACGGCGGCGCACTCAACTATTTAGATCTTGAGACCGGCGAAGCGCAGCATTTTACGAGCACACAAACTGGCTTACGCTTTATGAAGGCCTTACACTTAGAAACTGATCGTCGATTGTGGCTTGGTGGTGATGACGGCTTAACTTTATTTGATCCGCAGATCAAACGTTCACAAAAAATTCCGTTGTCGCCAAATAGTCCTGGTGCTGAATCAATCAGTTCCATCATCATCGATCGACATGGTGATACATGGGCTGGCAGTGGTAATGGTTTGTATCGGATTTCGCCTAATCTACAAGTGACAACCTACAAAGCCAAACCAAATCAAACTGGAGCTTTGAGTCATGACACCGTCGATTGCTTATTGGAAGACAAGGAAGGAAGAATCTGGATCGGCACCAAAGGTGGTCTGCAATTATGGGACCGTGGGAAGCAACAATTTATACAGGCGATTCGCCCCAATAGTGAACTAAAAAATCCAAACTCGCTATCAATTTACGGCTTACACCAAGATTCAGCAGGACGCGTTTGGGTTGGTACCTCGACTGGATTATTTCAGCTAATCCAACATCAAGATCAGTGGCAATTAAAGCCTTGGAACAAGATCAAGGGTATGCCTGCCGGCTGGGTCATCAGCATACAAGAGGATGCCGTTGGAAATTTATGGTTAGGAGCTGAAAAGGGTCTAGTGAAATTATCGATCGATACCACAAGCGCGCGTGTTTACAGCAATTTCAATGGACCTGTGACGGGTAGTTTTAATTTTGGCGCTAGCACAAAAGCAAAGGACGGCCGCTTATTCTTTGGAGCATGGGGCTTGATTGCATTTCATCCTCAAGAGTTACAGGACAATCAATCGCTAGTGCAAGTCGTGTTGTCCGACATTTTAGTGTTCAACCGCTCACTCAAGAATTCAAGCGTAGCGGATAAACAAATTCAGCAAACCCTGCAAACCAATTATGTAGCGTCAAAGCAGGCTGATACGCACCAGCATAATCTAGCGGAAATTGGTGTAAACACGCTGATACATGAAGCAAAGGAAATAAGACTCTCACCCAAGTACAGCATGATAAGTTTCGAATTCTCCGCTTTGCAATTTTATGACCACAAACAAAATCGATATGCTTGGCAGCTAGAGGGTTTCGATAACGAATGGATTTACGGCAAACCCGGCGAGGCACTCGCGACCTATACCAATTTGGATCAAGGTAATTACACGCTCAAAGTGAAAGCAGCCAGTTCAACCGGTGATTGGAACGAAACCGCGCTGACATTAAAGATCAAAGTTTTTCCACCATTTTGGAAAAGTTGGTGGTTTATTTCGCTCTTAACTCTAAGTATCTCTGCGCTGTTTATTTGGTTCTATCGGTTTCGTGTTGGCTTCTTAAAACGTGCGCGCGACCAACTAGAGCTGCAAGTCAATTTACGCACGCAAGAAGTACAAGTGCAGAAAGAACAATTACGCAGAGAAAAAGAAATTGCCGAACAAGAACGTGAAATCGCAGATAAAGCGCGACACGACATTACGCTATTAAGCGAAATTGGTAGAGAAATTAGCGCATCCCTAGACATCGAAGCAATTCAAAAAGTGTTTTATACGCATGTCTCAAAATTAATGGACGCCGATGTTTATGGCATCGGCATGGTCGACTGGGATCAGCGTATCGTCAGCTTCGACAATGTACTAGACCGTGGCGTATCAACCAAACGCTATTACCGACACTTAGACGATGTAAATCAACCCGCAGCACAATGCATATTGCAAGCGAAAGAATTAAACATTGGGCAGTTTGAATACAACAATACGGTCGTCAATCACACACTTCAAGATTCCGTCTATAACCAGCGCATCGACAACTCAGAAGTAACGCGTACGAATTCAGGCTTATACGTACCAATGCTGATCGATGAACAAGTCATCGGTGTAATCACAGTATTAAGTGCGCGCCCTTACGCTTATGATTCAACCCACCTCGACATGCTTCGAACCTTGGGGGCTTACGCCGCAGTTGCACTTGATAAAGCGCGTGCTTACGAGCGAGTGAAATTAACCCAATCAAAACTGGTCGAACAAGAAAAACTCGCGGCTTTAGGTTCTATCGTCGCTGGTGTTGCGCATGAGTTAAACACACCAATAGGCAATAGCTTACTGGTGGCGAGCGCGCTCAAAGAAAAAAATGATGAGTTTATCCAAACAATACAGGGCGGTAATTTAAAGCGCTCAGAGATGGAAAGATACTGTCGAAACTCGACAGAAGCAGTCGATATTATCGTAAGGAATCTAGATACGTCTGCCCAATTGGTAGCAAGCTTCAAACAAATATCGGCGGATCAGACTTCAAATCAACGCCGACGATTTGATCTGGCGAAAATATGTGAAGAACTTGCGAGAACCCTAGCTGCACGAATTCGGCGCGAGGGACATCAATTAGAAGTCAATATCGAACCTGGTATTTTGATCGATAGTTATCCCGGATCATTAGGACAAGTTTTAAGTAATCTGATCATTAACGCGATAGTACACGGATTCGATTCAGGTGAACCGGGACGCATCGTCATCACCGCCGAGTTGGCAAATAAATCCTTGGTTGTGATTCAATGCCAAGACAATGGCAAGGGCATTCCACAGAAAAATCTCAAACGTATTTTTGAGCCCTTTTTCACCACCCGATTAGGACAAGGTGGCAGCGGTCTCGGCTTGCATATCAGCTATAACATCGTACATTCGATTTTAGGCGGCAACATCGCTGTGCATAGCAAAGAGCATGAAGGTGCATGTTTTGTCATAGAGCTTCCGCTAGTCGCACCGCAAATCACTAACTAAAAAAATGAGAGCAAACTTAGAGCTAACTAAGAACTAACTAAGTGCAGGCAAACCAAGGTCGATGCCATCAAAGTCGAGTAGAGGAATTAAATTCGTCGCGTGTCCGACAAATGGAGAGCGTTCGTGCCAGCCTTGCTCTCTGGCCGGCACTAACCAATAACCATCTTCATCATGCGCAACCCAATATCTGGGTTGCTGCGTGAACTCATAAAAAACTATCGTCATCTCACTCAAGGATAGAATAGATAGGATAGCGACGCCACTCAGGTTCATGGAAGCGCTTGCCATTGGCGAAGATAAAACTCAATACAGCTTCCTGATTATCTAATAGTGAGGGATTAGCGGCTTTCCAAACCGCGAACTTCTCGGCTAACTCAGGTTCCGTCTGCAACATCTCATAGGCACTATCTTCAAACACGTAGTCAGAGAATGCTTCTTTCTTCTCCAAGACACTATTAAAGAATCCCCAACGGAAAAAACTGTCATGCGCTTGCGGCTCTAAAGTCTCGACCGCGTAACGCGCATTCGGCTGATTTAGCGATAACACATAATCTCCAGCTCTGGCATTGATTGTCTGCGTAGTCACCGACAATTCCATCGCATCATGAAACATATGTCCTTCATAAGCATTTGCGCGCGATTGCACATCCACAATATGGTAAGCCTGAACCTGCATACTGCGATCTTCGCTGAGCTTTTCCAACACCACACCATTCCATTGCAAACGCTCAATCACTTCGCGCCATGCTTGTGGGATCAAATACGCTTTCGGTGCTTTCACCACAACATCTTCGACGAAGTGATCAAAGTACTCGATATCTTTTTCCCATGCTTGATTACGATCATAGGATAAGCGCATGTAATTCCCGATTTTACTCGGGCTATACACCGCCTGATAGCCTTTAAAGCGGAAGCGTGATGGACGCGAATGATCAGGCTTCCACGTAACAGGCCACTGCTTTTTCTGCGCTGCATTTTGCTTGGCTTCGAGTCGCAAAGTTTGAATCTGGGCTGCACGCTCAATAGTAAAATCTAACACCACTTCAACCAATGCGCGCATCGAATCATAGCGATCAGCATATGGTTTTAGCATATGCGTTTCTGGCATAAAACCAACAGTGTGATGTAATGCGGCAAATCCTGTAGAGAAACGCGGCACCTCTAAAAAATCTTCAATCCCATCATCAGGAGTCACTTTCACCGGATTCACATATGGGCAAGTCGGCCAACCACGCAGTTCCATCTGCGCGTAAATTTCTGGCAGCATGGTTTCTCTTAAAAATGGTCCTAAGCCATCACCCAGTTTGTCTGCTTGGGTTTGAATCAAGGTCATCGTGTAGCTGTAGTCCGCACCATTTGAAGTGTGGGTATCAACCATTACATCGGGATCCCAGAGGGTAAAGAATCGATTGAACACTTGCGCAGCCAAGCTATCACACTTCACAAAATCACGGTTCAAATCAAGATTGCGGGCGTTTGCGCGGAAACCAAACATTTCCGGACCATCTTGATTGACGCGCGAAGTATTTTGACGGTTTAAACATCCGTCAACGTTATAGATAGGAATAAACAAGAACACCGTTTTTCCCAAAGCAGCGAGACGCTCAGGCTGAATACAAAAATCACGTACTAAAGCCATGCAAGCATCGATTCCCTCTGGTTCGCCGGGATGAATACCATTGTTATTAAAAAAGATGGGACGCCCTGCCGCTTTTAAAGTTTCACGATCAAATACAGCATCCGCAGTGACTACGCCTGCATGCATAGGAATGCCGTTATCGGAAACGCCAATTTGCGAAAAATGTAAAACCTGTGGAAAGTCCTTGGCCAATTTCTCATAAAACGCAATACAAGCATCCCAAGTGCTTGTTTGATTTTGATTCCCTAGTTCATAAGGCGTTGGATAAGATGAATTGGCAGGGTGTATTGGCATATTCATGAGATTGAGTATTCGATAAAATGAGCAAGATGGGCTGCGATTGTAGCATCGACCCTCCAGAATTTTTCATGTAATCAAGACCGTCCAACCAAACGAAGGCAGCCATATGGCGATCAAAAACTATGCAAACAGATGATTTAATTTCTTTAGTCACAAAAACGATGCCTTACGGTAAATTTCAAGGCCGCTTACTTGCTGACTTACCCGGCCACTATCTAGGATGGTTTGCTCGTGAAGGATTTCCGCGTGGCGAAATCGGCAGACTGTTAGAACTGATGTATGAAATTGATCACAATAATTTACGTGAGTTATTGACACCACTGAGGAACAATAAATGAGAAGCCACAAATAAGTCGAATACCATTGCCGCTATTGAGCAAAATGCCAACTACGCAAAAAAGTTCAAAAATCAGGAAAAGTATTGGTTAACAATACCCTCAATCTCATCTGCCTATCCCTAATAACTATTTTTGGTTTTCTAAGGCTGAACTGAAGACACTCCCTTTCCAACAACAAACTTTGTGCACTTCACATGATCAAGGATGAATTCATGCCGATGTTTGTGACTAAACACTCGGAGCAAGCAATAAAAGTAAGCACGAGAAATACGCACAAGAAATAAACACTAAAAGTAAATTACAAATTTAAGACAATTTACATAGAACTTAACGAAATGCCGACAGTCTTAGCTCAGCGAATATGTTTGAATGTGAATCTAGTTGCATAAGCTTTAAGCCGACGATTGCAACAAGTAACAAGATAGGTCGCACCCATTTTTGATAGCTCTTTGACTGATCATAAAGAACCACTGATGTACAGAGACACACACCTACCTGTGAAAAAACAAGATACTCCCCTCCGTCTTGTAATTTCGTGTGTCTCTGTACTGATGGGGTTTATTAAGTAGAAATCA
>VFQS010004462.1_pt1 | contig 10133 bp, 6 predicted proteins | sample 3512361 | NCBI WGS metagenome assembly VFQS01 (sample SAMN10412375, study PRJNA504923) | tailings metagenome | isolation source: Relicate 1 Philex TSF3 active mining | place: Philippines | reverse complement strand
CGTCGACAAGTTCACCACCGATTGGTATAGATAACCTGAAGAGAAGAAGGTTTCGCCTGTCGCCGTTGGCCATATGGCCACATCCACCTTGTCCCCCAAAGTGGATGGAGTTGTCAACGTGATGGTATAGGTTGTAATGTTGGTGTTGGAGTTGTAGTTTTGAGCAAATCCGAAATCCACCGTGTAACGTTTACGGACGCCATTCACAAACACATCAATGCTATTGGTGTTCACTGTGTATTGACCTTCTCCAGTGAGAGTGAAAATAGTCTGTGAACTGGTCGCTGTAAAGGTATCACGAACAGCCCCGACTTGAAGGGCTTGACGGACATCAATCTGGTCGTTGATACCAAGTCCACGCATAGGAATTGTGTACAATATGGGCGTCGGTGCTCCTGCCCCAACTCCAAACTGTAATGAGTGACCGCTTCCGCTAACCACCACCACATAGTCATCGCCACCGTTGGCGCTTTCCTCATGGAAGAAGTGCAGAGGGATGGTGTCCCAATTTGTGCTATTCGTACGAATGGAGTTGATAGGGTGTGTGTACACAATGGTAGATGATGTGGTGACGGTAGCTGGGGTGGCGCGATAGACGATGAGACTTGCCCACGCGGATAGGTCGGTGGTGATAAGATTGGTGACATTGCGATAAGGCAAGTTGGTGTTGATGAAATATCTGCCTGCTTTCACATGGAAACTAAACAGAATACGATTCGCTATGGATGTATCATTCGTTTGCACCGTCTTGGTGTTGCTCACTGCGTTATACAGAGAGAAAGGAGTATGTGACCATGTGCTAGGGCCATTTTCCACGATTTCGTCCACCGTAATGCGGCCTCTCACGAATGCATTCCCTTCTACTTGCAAGGTATATAGCGGGTCCGTGGTCCCGACACCGACATTTCCGCCATTCAGTAGCACCTTTCCACCTTGAACGTCGAGCAATGCACGAGGAATAGCTGTACCAATTCCCACGTTGCTATTGATGAGATAGATATTGGAAGGAGCTAAGGTTGTCCACTGAGAAGTCTTGAAAGGAGCACCACCTTGATACAAGTTTCCTGCGAACGTGATATCTTGGATGTTCCCGATGCTTTTCCCGCCGAAATAGACTGTATTATCAGTGTTATAGGTTGTGATATTCGAAACACTCTGTGTGCCTTGGACGCGCAAATGAACATTCGGGTCTACGAAAAAGGTTCCAATCCCAACAGAGGATACACCTTGTTCGCGAGCAAGCACAAACTTATTATTTGATAAACCAACAAGATAACCACTACTCAAAGGGGCATTTGAATCGTAAATGCGCACATATGCATCTGTTCCTTGCGAACCAAATGTCGCAACTTCTTTTGCATCAGGTGCAAGCAGGTCCAAAAGGTGGGTGCCAAGGATACTTTGCCCAGTTGTCATGGACGGACCAAACTCTATAAGTCACTGATAGAAATTTTCAAGCCTTGCCGCCTTGCAATCCATGATATAAGGATAACGTTTGCATGATGGGTAGTTATTATGAGTGTTCAAGAGGTTTCTACCACAACCCTCCCCATCGTCAATGTTGAGAATGCGGCTCCTGCACCCGCACCGACACCCGTCGTGAAAAAGCGCGTCATCATCGGATTGCCTGGTCGCGAGTTCTCCTCCGATACGATGCTCGCATTGATCCGTACACTTTACATACTTTGGGAGTCCAACCGCTATGAAGTTGTGCTTGCCCCTGGATACTCCTCGCACGTGGCTCTCAGTCGCATGAGGTGCATGGGTCTCGACAATCTGAGGGGCAAGGATCAGAAGCCGTTCAATGGCATGCCTTATGACACCTATGTCTGGATTGACAGTGATATCGTCTGGACTCCCGAGCAATTCATGTCCTTGCTGGAGAGTGCCGAGGTCCATCCTGTGGTCGCTGGACTATATCGCATGAGCGATCTGAAGCACTTTGCCGTTGTTCGCGATTGGTCTACCGAGTTTTTCTGCAAACATGGTACTTTTGAGTTCCTGACAGCAGAGACCGTTCAGGCGTGGAAGGACGAGACAAAGCAGAGGTATATGAGCACATCCTACTCGGGCATGGGTTTCATGGCGATCAAAAAGGAAGTACTGGATGCCATGGAGTATCCTTATTTCGATGCACCTGTCCAAGAAATTCTGACCCCCGATGGTGTCCAACTGCGTGACCTGTGCAGTGAGGACGTGGCCTTCTGCAAGAACATCCAGAAGGCTGGTTATCAGGTTTATGTGGACACGGACCTTGTGGTCGGACACCAGAAGCCGCTCGTCATTTAACGCAAAATATGCGAATTGTCTTGAGACAATGTAGGAAACGGTCAAAAAATTTACATGCAGTATATTTGATTTTTGTCAAAGCAAAACAAAATGATGCCTATGATGTGTTCGCCTTTCTCGGAATCGGTTCTCCGCAAATGGAGCGGCGCGGGGAGCACGTGGATGATTTCCGAAAAGTATGATGGATGGAGGATGTACTATGTGAATGGGAAGTTCTATACAAGGGCAGGGAATGAAGTAACGCCTCCTGATGCCATTGTCACCGAAATGAAGCGCATCGACCCTGATGAAGCCATGACGGTCGATGGTGAACTCTGGCTTGGCTACAACCGTTTCAACGATGTTGGCTATGCGATCGCGGCGAAAGATCCCACGTTGGTGTGGAAAATCTTCGATGTTCCCTCTTTGGGTGGACAATACCAAGATCGTTACGCAAAAATGTGCACAATCTTCGGCGCCTCTGCCGACCAGCGAATCGAAGTGGTTGAACAGACTTCGGTCTCTTCATTCGAAGAGATAAAGAAAATTTTCGATAACACCATGGCGGTGGCTGATAAAGAGGGGATTGTGATCAGGCCTACCGATATGAAGTACGAATGGGGACAACGCCTCGCTACTTTCATGAAATGGAAACGGGTTCAAGATTTGGAAGCTCAAGTCATTGATTATTATGTCACCCCTGCGGCACGGGCGACAAAAGACCCAGAATACATCAGCAGTATCGTCTGTGCAATTGAGGCAGGTACGTTCAGGGTGTCCGTGAAAACCACTACACCACCTCCCGTAGGATCCATAGTATGTATAACCTATCAAAATCTGACCCCGAATGGCATCCCGCGGTTCCCTGTACTGAAAGGTCTTCGGGACACCAAGGATATGCCCAAGAGCGTCAAGCCGCCATCATCCCTTTCCAAACCACCCTACGGATTGAAAATTCTTGACACTAAGGAAGTGCAAGACAAAAAAGCTACGGTCAAACCTGGTGAGAAAATCTACATTTCTGGTTCAAAAGAAAATAGCTATTACACCATTACCATGCCCAGAACAGTCGGAGCGTTGCCATATTGCTCATGTCCTGCTTGGAAATATCAGAAAAAGAAGCCAAGCCAGCGAGTATGCAAGCACACCCAATTATTGTTGTGACCTGCACATCACTTTAAAAGCAAAAACAACATACAAACCACCAAAAGGATCCCGAAAAGAGGTTCTTTTGGTCACCATTACAAATGATATGGTCGAAACCACCAAGCTTTCTGAAGGATATTGTCAATAACAAGACACTCGTAAAATTTGGCATACTGTTCGATGGCATAACAAAACTCTAGGATATCAGGGAAAAAAGTGCCGAACAGTCGATAGGCTTGTTCATTTCCTGTGACGCGATGCAACATCACGTACTCGGTTTCTTCTGCCACCCACAAAGGCACCGAATATGTTTGCGGAAACATGATGAAGAAGGTAAGACCAAGGTCGCGTCTTTTTGTCAACCATTCTCGTAGCACGGGTTGGGCTTCTGTGGGCAGTAACGAAAACTCCACAACGACTAGCGAGTTTTGTGGAAGCTCATTGCACTTGGAGAAAAACTCGTTGGTAAACGAGGACGAGTAGAAAGATGCGTCGTGTTGGACAGGAGAGGCTGTCAAAATACCTGTGGGGTCAACAGAATCAAGCACCAATACTCTTTCGAACCTGGGCTCGTAACCGCGAATGATTTCCTTAAGTGATTGCCGTTGCGTTCCAACCATGGTGATGAAGGAGTGGGGAGCAATTTTGGAGATGTGCAAGCGCTGGTAAGAAAGCCAGTTCATTGCCATGGGCCTACAAATTTTTTTACTTTTCATGGCCGTGGTGAGACGTGTCGTGAAAAATTGTACGCAAAGAATAGCAGCATACATCAATGTCCGTTAACTACTCGACCATGTTAACTGACAATAGTGGGTCGAATCTCCGTTTGGTGGCAGATAAGATCGTGTTCCAAAACTGGGGAGCTGCCCAATCCTCCAACCTCTCTTTGTCGAACATACTTGCTGAAAATGCGCACAACACCGTGATGTACATGACCGATAACCAAATCAATGTAAGCGCGGATGTGATCCCGACAGCATGCAATGTTTATGATCTAGGGTCCTCAAATTATCGTTGGAAAGACTTGTACCTGTCAGGAAGCACCATTGATTTGGGAGGCGTCCGCATTCAGAAAGATACATCCACAGGAGGTTTGCAAGTAGTCAGTCAATCGGACCAACCATTGGATACTAGAACGAATAGTTTGTTTGCTAGTGCGAATGTGGGTATCGGTACCACTGATACGTCTGCAAGGTTGCATGTGCACCACACTGGATCAGGATATGCCGTTCGCGTAGATGATGCTGCCGCACCTGACAATAGCGCCTTTGTGGTCACAGATACAGGTGCGGTTGGAATTGGTTCCACTGTGGTGAATCATCAATTCCAATTGGCCACTGACAATTTGTTTGGAATTGGACTGTATCAATACAATAATTCAGATGGAGTGGCCATCAGAACCTATGCGGCCAGAGGAACTGCCGCTGCACCTACTGCATTGCAGACAAATAATAGCCTCATGGGCTTACGTGCATTTGGACACGATGGTACAAGTCATTCATCTACTGCAATTGGATCGATTAATATCGTCGCTGGAAATAACTTCACACCAACAAGCAAGCCTACGTGTATTACCTTGAACACCAATCCTGCTGATGCTGGCGAAGCAAACGCCGAACGCATGAGGATTGCTTCCGATGGAAACGTTGGTATTGGAACTACTGCACCTCTCGCCAAAACCCACATATTGCACACCAGTACTGGTGATGCATTCCGTGTGGACGATGCCGCAACACCTGATACCACACCTTTTGTGATCAACCAAGATGGAAATGTCGGTATTGGCAGTTCGCAACCGCACCATCGTTTCGTAGTACGTGACAATGTGAATGATTTGGTGGCCGCTGAAGTCGCGAATCCCAATGCAGGTGCTTCGGCGTCGGCGATGATGAGGTTACGTAATGATGCGGGAGTGGCTACCATTGAGTTGGATTCTTCGGGCGCTGTAGGCACTGGCAACGATCTCATTATCAATAATGCTGTCAGCGGACGAGTGCAGCTACAAGTGGCTGGTACAAGCAGGTTGATGATTGCATCCAATGGAAATGTGGGTATAGGCACCACAAATCCCTTAGAAAAATTCCAGGTAGCTGGTCCTGTGCGTCATAACAGTATTGCCTTGGTGAACAAAACAAGTTTTGCGTTATCTTCTGGAATTGGATCCACTGAAACCTACTTCCAAATCGCAACCTCAATTGCTCGATTTACCGCTCGGTTCTTGGTAGAAGTTGTCATCGCGGGAAGCCACACTGATCTTATTGTGAATATCAACAACATGTACAGCGCTGGACTTGCTAATTCGACGGTTAGTCTGCAATCGGGTGTGTACTCAACAAGTCAGTTGAAAAACTTTGTGCATTGTGTCAGCACTGCAGAAACTCCTTACGCATGCCAGTTCTTCATTTCTGCCACAAATACAACTGGATTTGCTGGAACAATTGTAGTTACTCTCTTGGAATGCTCACAACCAGATCTGATCACCTTAACAGGCGTACAAACTGCATTACCAAATAGCGGCTATAACAACTATACCTATCCTGTAGAAAACACCCTTCAATGCATTGGTAATAATGGTCCAAAAATGGTGGTGACTCGTAGTGGGTCTGTTGGTATTGGAGTAACACTCCCTACTCACTCATTCCATGTAGTAGGTAATGGTCGTTTCTATGGAGGTCTTCTTGTCGATGCATATCAAGCCGTCGACTCACAAGGATTATGGTTGGGTTGGAATCGAGATGGTGGAGGCGGCACATCTTATTACGTAAATCAGAAAGGGGGCGGTACTAATGGAGGACATGTGTGGGGAGAATCGACGACTGGGAACTCAATCACCGAGTACATGAGACTATCTGGAGATGGCAAATTGGGGGTGGGTATAACACCTACTGGGCGTTTCCATGCTCACAGCCATGTACATTCCTATATCAAGTTGACTTCGAGTGGAAGCGATGGCGCTTATCCGTCCGACACTTGCTTTGAGGTTCTAGGAAACCCAGCTGCAAGTTATTCTACTATGGTAGTGAAAACAAACCATAGTGTGCAGTCTGATAGGTACATATTCAAATGTATGAGATCATCGGACGAGTATCTTGTAGTCAGAGGCGATGGTGCTGTTGGAGTAGGTACAACAAACCCTATGACGAAATTCCATGTAGGAACTGGCATTGGACGTTTCGATAATAGTATGGGCACAGGTTTGCCTGTTGCTGGTGAAAATGGATCCACTGGTACGCGTCTCATCTTGTGGCCAGGCACAGGATCAGAACCAGCATACTCCATGGGAATCAGCGCTGCGAACATGTGGAGGGCAGTGCCGACAGGAGCGACTCATACATGGTATACGAGCACAAGCGAACGGATGCGCATTGCATCTGACGGCAAAGTTGGAATAGGTACCACAAACGTTATAGACCAGCTACATGTACAAGGAGACGCGATCGTCTCGTCGCAGTTTATGAAGTTTTATCGCACATTTAATCTACTGCAACATCGGTCGGATTTGGGCTATGAATTCCTATTGAACAGATGGGACGCAGAAAACGATACATTATTCTCGAACAGAGACAAAGTGACTTTCATACGTTTCCCCACCATCAACTCAAAAATCTATCGGGTATATCATATACAAATTTTAACGGGTGCACCCAACTATTATACCATGTACATGCGTGCCATTGATGATGGGTCCAAGTTGGATCTTGGTGGAGCATACAATATCAACATCACTGCGCATGTGTATACATCTGGACTTGGAGAGACACTTTCTTCGCAAAACATATTTGCGACGACCCTCAAATCGGGAACTTTGCCAAGTGATGTATATGGTTACTTACCGACAAATGTAATGTATGCCAATGAAAGTTACATATATGGCAGTCGGTTCATTGCCAGAGCCAGTAGCGAAAGGACAGATGGCCTAGCTGCATATATGGCATTTGCAGATGGCTTATACTGGCATTCAACTGATGATGCGTATAATTCGAGCACGTACAATTACAATGGTAGCGCGTATTTAGTTCCAGGATATCTTGGAGAGTGGGTAACTCTTCAACTTCCACATGAGTATGTCATCACCTCCTTCACGATTGTTCAGAGTGGCCTGCATGCTTTCAGAATCTATGGGTCAAATGATCACACAACCTGGACACAATTGTACGATCGATCAACCGAGTATACTTCAAACACGTTTACTGCATTGACCACAACTGGTAGATATTTGTATTATGGAATTGTTATCAATCGCCAAGTGCCATGGCACGTAGATTGGGAACGTGGGTATCTTACAGGTTTCAAGTTGTATGGAGCATTTTACAACACCGTCGGGTTGACCAAAGACTTGGGGGTCATTGGTGGGCATGTACTGCTCCATAATGGTAACGTCGGAATTGGTACTACCAACCCCGTCGCAAGGCTACACCTCACAGCTGGGTCGACTGTAAAAGGAGTGACTGGTTTGTACAAATCTGGAAACATCAATACAACAAGTACCATCATTGCACTTGATACCACCAATTTCCAAGGACATAGAATCACATGCAGATTTAACTGCTCCGTAGAACACAATGTGTATGTTGAATACGGTATTAATGCAAGTACATTTATGACTATCTATGAAAGTGTTCTCTATCGTTGGAATCCAAATGGAGCAAACACTCTCCAACAAAACAACACCTCTAGACCACTCGCGATTTCGGTTGGTAATGGAGGTACAGATGACCGCATCGAACTGGTGATAAGCAATTGTCAAACATGGCGCACCCCTTGCATGATTAACGCTGAGTATACGTATCCTATGCAAGGAATCACACGAGTATTTGGAAGCACCCAAAACAAGGATCAATATCAAGATTATTTGGTGACCCACATCAAAATATCAATTGAATCATCTGGTGGAAGCAATCCAGGAACATCCACCATATCTGGAAACTACTTTGTGGAAGGATTGAGTACCGCCATATAAGAAATATTTGTGCATTCAAGATAGCCTAACACATGTATACTGCCGTTATTCGCATATTGGATGGAGATATCGTCAAATACATTATCAAAGAAGAACCCTATGATGCGGAGTTTGACGATACCTCGGTGTATGTACAGAAACTGGTTCCTGAAGGTACATCCATGTATTGTTTGAAGGCACGGCGGCTTTCAGAGGGTGTTTACGAGTTCTATACCGATACCGATCTGATGAATTCGTATCAACAAGAAAAACTATTTGATGTGCGGCAACAGCGCAACCAGCTGCTTTCGTCATGCGATTGGGTGATGCTGTCGGATGTTACCATGACAGAAGCTAAACGTCAAGAGTGGCTTGATTACCGCCAAGCCTTGCGCGATCTGCCATTAAACCTTGATCTTTCCAGTTCATCCAATATCTCTGTTGTTTGGCCATCACGGCCATTGTAGCTAATCCTACCATTTTGACCGACCTCCTCTGCTTCGTTCTATATCATTTGTTGCAAACTCGCTGTGCTATTTTCCTTACATTGCTTATTTATTTTTTACACATATGGTCGCGAAATGTAGCTGCATATTTTCTTGTTCACGTGAATATTACAATACCTACGCATGGTGTGCAAATATGCATTATGGATTTTGAGCACGCATTCATAGGAGTCGATAAAAAGTTTACATCCGAGTTGTACAAAGATATCAATCATGCATTGGGGGATATCATTCATGTCCTGAAATTACAGTTTGAAGGCTTTGAGCAGATGTATACATTTGTGACTTCAGGAATGTTCGGCAATCATCGTTCGGTTAAAGATGTCCTGTATCTTTTGCCGCTCATCGACAACATGGAGTATCGTGGCAAATCCAAACCAAATTTGCTTACGTATGATCCGAACGTTTTTGGTTGATGGTAAACCATCTCTAAACTACCTAGGGCAGCTGGAAATATTGGTTTTTCCAAAAAGTAAAATAATTGCAAGAAGTCAGTTTTCGAACGGCTGGGAGACAAACTTTTAGAAAGTTATTTGTAGCTACAATTGTAATATTTTGTTTTGTAGAATTTTATAGGATTGCAAACCAACTCTAAACTACCTACGGCAGCTGGAAATATTGGTTTCTTACGTATTTACAACCTGTGAAGTAGATGGCGCACATAATTCATTCAGTTGTTGATTGATATATGATTCCATGTTTTCTATCAGAGCATCAAACTTTTGTTTTGTAGTAAAGTATGCATAATTGTCTGTCTTACGATCAAACTGAATGAGGTTGTTTCGTAGTTGGCCAAAGTCAGAATCGTATTGTAGCTGTTTCTGAAATTCTGGACTATACAATCTATCAAACAATTTGTCTTTGTACAAGGTTACCAACCACTCGTAAATGTCACTAGATGCGCGAACTTGCCAAGCCCCCTTTTCTTTCACTTTCAACGTTTGATTTTTTCTGCTGTTCATACGTATATTGTGATTTTGTGGAATATCATAATTGAAATGAACATCTTTGATCAAGTTGATGATGCCTTTGCCATGAAGTTGGCGAAGCCTTTGGTCCAACAGTTCAGATGTCACATGACTGAGGTCTTCATTCCCAAGATCATTCACTTCAATCGTTATGTTGTTGATAATTTGTGTCTGAATATTGTTAGTGTTCTGGGTTCCAATGTTCGTGTTGTTGTTGTTTTGGATTTGAAGATTGTTTGTATTGTTGGTATTGTTACACTCTGCCAAATGAATAATGGAACACTTTGACCCTACCAGAAAAAATGA
>VFQS010004460.1_pt1 | contig 10136 bp, 6 predicted proteins | sample 3512361 | NCBI WGS metagenome assembly VFQS01 (sample SAMN10412375, study PRJNA504923) | tailings metagenome | isolation source: Relicate 1 Philex TSF3 active mining | place: Philippines | reverse complement strand
CCCTAGACATGATCGGTCGTGAGACCGAGAGTCCGGCACTTCTTTCAGCGGTCAAGGCACTATTGGAGCCTGGGGGTAGAAAAGTTAGTCTTTCTGGTTTCCAAATTAGAGCGGCCCAGAGAATCATCAGGGCGATCGAGACGGATTCGGATTTGTCCACTATCGTATGCGCTGGAACCGGTAGCGGTAAAACCTTGGCTTTTTACCTACCTGCTCTAGCATCTGTATCCCGGCACGTAATGTTGGATGGAATTAACTCTGAGTGGGTAAAAGCTGTCGCTTTATATCCACGAACAGAGCTTCTTAAAGACCAACTGCGCGAGGTACTTCAGCGTGTTCGATCTTTGAGGGCAGATTTACCGAGAGGCGAATCATTAAAGATTCGACTAGGGGCCTACTATGGCGACACTCCCCACTCTGCGAGGTACTGTAATTGGGAGAAGGTAGGCAATGACAGTATTTGTCCAATTCTTGCCTGTCCAGATTGCGGTGGCGAACTAAGATGGCATCAAAGGGACCGTGAAAATGGTGTTGAGCGCTTAGTTTGTGCAGATTGCCAAAGTGTCTTAGACGGTAGCGAGTTCGCTATAACTCGAGAAGCCTTGAAGGCCACGGTTCCAGACATCCTGTTCACTACAACTGAGATGCTCAATCAACGCCTTTCAGATACTTCAACAAATCATCTTTTCGGAATAGGTCCGAATGCACAAAAACCTCCTGAACTGGTACTGATGGATGAAGTGCATACCTATGAGGGGAAGCATGGTGCGCAAGTCGCGTACTTAATGCGCCGATGGCAAAAATTGCTGGATCAGCGCCTACGATTCGTGGGTCTATCAGCTACTTTGCGTGACGCTGCACAGTTTTTCGCAGCTTTGACTGGATGCCGAAATAACCTTGTCGATGAGGTATCGCCTCGTTCTGATGAAATTGAGTCTGAAGGTGCAGAGTACATGCTCGCATTGCGGGGGGATCCAGTTTCGCGCGCAGCTTTGCTTTCTACAACAATTCAAGCCACTATGGCTCTTCAGAGGTGCCTTGATCCAAAAGCAAATAAGCCTGTTGAATCTGTTAGCCATGGTACGTTTGGTCAACGCACGTTCGTATTTACTGACAACTTAGATGTGATCAATCGATTGTATTTCGATCTACTCAGTGCGGAGGGGAGGAATAGTTACGGCGGACCTGATATGCGTAATGCTCCCAACGGGGGCCTTGCTGCTTTGCGTGAGCCTAGTTCTTCGTTGGCGCGATACGCAAATGGCCAAGATTGGCGTTTATGCGAGGACTTGCAGAGCAGCCTCAAGAAGCGGTTGGTGGTCAAACGTGTTAGTTCACAAGATCGTGGAGTTGATCCGAACGCCGAGGTGGTCGTTGCTACTGCAGTGTTGGAAGTTGGTTTTGACGATCCAGCTGTTGGAGCGGTAATTCAGCATAAGGCGCCGCGTGGCATGGCCGGATTTCTCCAACGGAAGGGCCGAGGTGGACGTACACGAGGCATGCGCCCTTGGACAGTGGTAGTTCTATCTGATTACGGTCGAGATCGAACCTCATACCAGAACTATGACCTGCTGTTTGACCCTGAATTACCGGTGCGGACGTTGCCATTGAACAACCGGTATGTCACAAGAATGCAGGCGGTATTTTCAACGATCGATTATCTGAGTTTGAAATTGGATGGTATAAAAACTGGGAGCGTTTGGGGCGATCTCAGTGGAGGTGAAAAGTACAATGAAAACAGACGCCACAGATTGCTGCGAGAGTTGCGTAATATTGTTGAGAATGAGGCTGGCAGTCGCCGACTTGGCAGTTACCTGAAGAGTGCGCTAAGGATTTCGTCTGAAGACTTATCCGCGATCATGTGGGAGTTTCCCCGACCGCTAATGACGACAGTCCTACCAACGGCAATTAGGCGCTTAGCGAGTGATTGGACTGCTGGAGGGATAGTTAAGCAAGATTTTCGTGCGTTTAACAATCCTCTTCCGGATTTCATACCTGGATCGCTGTTCGCAGACCTTAACTTGGCTGAAGTCACCATTGATCTATCAGGTTCGGGTGATGTGGATCCGTTCTCTGCTCCGTCGATGACGGTCTTTTCCGCGTTGCGGGAATTTGCACCTGGTCGCGTCAGTCGTCGCTATGGCGTCAATCATCGTGCCGAGCGTCATTGGATATCTCCTTCGCTTGATTTTCCAGACGGTTCTGGGGTCTGTGATTTGGAACTCAATTCTTTCGGGTGTCACCAGTTGCTTGGTGAATATCAATTCCGATCTCAAGAAGAAAATGTGTCACTCCCTGTCTTTTGTCCAGTTAGTCTGAAGACAGTTACGCCGCCAAAAGGGGTGGCAGATTCCTCTAACGCTACGCTAAGGTGGCATAGTCAAATTGTTGCGACCGTCGAACCCTGTTGGCTATCACCTCCAGAAGGTAGTATTTGGTCAAAAATTGTTCCTCGTATTGCATTCTTCACTCATGCACGGCACGCACCCGTTGAAGTCCGGCGATTTGCTACGGGGACCTCTGCAGAGATTGGGTTAGGAAAAGAGAAGGTACATGTCGATGTTGCGTTTGTGAATAACGGAATGCCTGTCGGTTTAGGTGCGCAGTTCGCAGCCGACAGCGTAATGTTTCAGATCAAGATACCGGCTGACTTGCACATATCTCAAGTAGGAAGCGGGAGTGAAAAGTGGCGTGCACTGCGCGCTGCGAGGTTCTCAGACCTTGCTTGGCGTGGTGAACGATTGGTGAGCGTAAAAAATCCTTTTATGCGCCAATGGCTTGCTCAGATTTACCTTTCGGCTTTGACTTATGAGGCCTTGCACAGTCAACTTGGATTGGCTGAAGTTGGAACTCTTCTAAGAGAAGGGAGAGCTACCATTTCTCTGCAAGATGTGCTTGGTCTTCTGTTTCAATCGCAAATCTTTGAGGACCAGGAAAGCTCTGAATCACCTGGAAGCATAGACAAACTCAGAGAGGAACTGGAGGTCTGTCTTCGTGATCCGGAAGTGCTGACTGAACTGCATAAATTTGGTGCCACGTTGTGGGAGCCAATCGGAGATGATTGGTCGCCGTGGCTTCGCGATGTGTACCACTCCACTATGGCTGCAGCTTTTTTGCGAGCTGTTATTGATCTATGTCCATCTATTGATCAGGATGACTTGTCGGTTGATCTGGAGCGTGGACCCGCTACAGAAGGTCAAATGACTGGTTTGGAATTAGATCTAGCTGAAGTTTGGTTTACTGAGCGCAATCCTGGCGGAAACGGCTTGATCGAAGAGTTCATGCGACGTTACGCGGAAGATCCTCGACGATTTTTCTCAATGGTGCGTTCGAATCTCGGAATGGGCGAGTTCGAAATAATTGATCATCAACTTGTCAATTTATTTAAAACATTGGGTGAGGATGAGGAATCCTGTAATTCGGAAAGTGCAGAATTGATTCGAAAATTCAGAGCATCTGATAGCCAAGAACAAATGGCTAGCACATTTAAATCTCTGCGTCGTTCACTCTTGCTAGATGGATATGCTCCTTTCCATGGATTCTTGGTCTCTGTAGGTAACCGAGTCCTCCGGCCTGGATCTGGGCTTGCGACGGATCAATATTTGTCGAAGGTACTTAGGCAGTGGCAGGTTGAAGAAGAGAGAGTTGGAATTGAGATCGATCTCCGTGTCATGACCTACTACCTTAGCCAATCTGATGAGATTGATCGAGTTGTGACTGATGTAGGCGGCGTACCTGTTGGTGATAGGGGGGCTTGGCGCAGTAGTGCAATTGGAGGCCTACTTTGGCCGCGCGGACAAGCAATCCGTCGATCTAATTTACAAATGAGGAATTCCTTCACCGATCTTCCTTTGGTAGAACGCTTGTTGGTTGTGGAGACAATTGGCGATGACCGCGTATGCGTTTCGATGCTTGAGTCGGGGTGGTTGGAAAAAACCGCCGAACAACTTGCAATTGGTAGGCAAGTAACTTTGACTTGCCCTGAGTCTGGGCGAAGTAAATTAGCTTCAGCATTGAACTCGTTACTAACTAATCCGGTTGAATCAGGTTACTTGCGCGCATATGCCAGACTGCAGGGCATTCGCCACACTCGATCCACGATCGAAGCCGACATAGAACTTGTGGAGGCAGTGCAATGAGCATCCACTATCGTCGAATTTTCAAGACTCAGTCTACTGGAGTTGCAACGATACAGGAATTGTTGCAGACAATGTTCGTGGCTGAAGTCTTACAGCCAGGTGAGGATATTTGGATAGTCTCACCCTGGATAAGTAACGTTGTATTGATCGATAACAGGTCAGGTAACTTTGATGCCCTTAACCCAGAGTGGGGGCGCCGCGAAATTCGCCTTGCGGATGTATTGGTGACTTTGATGGGATACGGCACAAGAGTTCATATCATCACTCGTAACGATAGCAGTAACGATTCATTTCGGACGAAGATTGCTGACCTCTCTATCGAGAACGACTTACAAGATCTTTTGACGGTCTTGATCCACGATCAACTTCATACCAAGGGCATTTTGCTAACAAGAGGCCTGTTGATGGGGTCGATGAACTTGACCTATAACGGTATGACTATTAATGACGAATGGGTGGAGTTCTCCCATGACTCATCTGACCTGAGTCGTACACGACTCGAATTCGCTCGTTATGGGGAAATTCGATGACTGACGGCATGAGTACTGAGGAGTTAGGTTGGCTCGAAATTTTTTTCTCGAGCAGAAACTCCTTGAAATGGAAAGATATAGTTTCTCGCACAGCTCCGTCAGCCTGGTTGGAGGGTGTGCTGCCATGGATTTCTGCGTTCACTAACTCTAAAGGTCTGATGCCTATTGCTTTGCCCGTTTTTGGCCCAGATGGTCCACTCTATTGGTACGCCATGGTGACTGACGATAGCGGAGCAAAATCCTTATCCAAGGAGTTAATGGCTTTCATCGGTCCCAGTTACAGCAATTTCAAAGGAGAGGTAACTCAACTAGACCCTAATGACTCAATCGAGATGGCATTGCTAGAGCGTTTTGGGCGTTTAGTCTATCGAGTGGACCCTGTAAAACTGGATGATCCACCGAAAATTTCAGAAGCGCTCCAGACCTATTTGAGCTTGTTACGCCGTCGCCCAGACATTCCAGATCGAACTCAGCGCCCATTTGGGAAGATACGCGCCGAATTTGATCGTGCATTACTTGCCGGAAACGAAACTGATGCCATTCGATTGCGCGATGAGTTGATTGTCAGTGGCAGAGTAGACGCCGAACAAGAAAAGTATCTGGAAATCAGGATGCTTGCAGGTTTGGGACGTCAATTCCAACTTGCTCATGATTATCCACTTGTTAAGTCTGTACTTGGCCTATCGTTACCGGCTCAAACAATTGCCGATATTGTTGGTGCACTTTACTCAACGTACATTGCTGAAATTGAAAACAACGGAGATGACGAATCCGTACTGAACGTATTCAAAAACGAGATTTCTAGTAATTTCGGACCTTTGTTTTTAGAGCGAAAAGGTGTAATGCACCCTGGCGTTCTCAAAGCCTTCATGCTCTACGAACTTGTTCAGGCGGAGCCAAACTGGGAACGCTGCCAGGCAATTGTTTCAGTCTTCCCTGATGAAAGTGGTCGGACATTACTGAATCGATGGCTGTCGCGACTTTCATCTCCTAAAGTTGAGCGCAAAGACAACCTGTTCGAATCTACTCGCCAGGCTCTGGCTGACGAGGATTACGAGTTGGCACTTCAACTCTCATTTAAAGCGCTTCCAGAAGCGTGGGCATATCCCGTAATGCTCCGATGTGCGGTTGAAATTGATATTGAGAGCGTGACTCGAAATGTACTTGAGACTGTTGATGCAGTTCCCGAAGAAGAGCGATTGAATTGGACGAAGAGAGATTTCGCTAGACTGAAACAGCTTAGTGCAGACAGTGACGGTGATCTTGTAAAAGAAGAACGTAAGACTGTCCGTCCAGAAACGGATTGGATGTCCTGGGTGGCTTACGTCGAATCTGGTATGGATGACCGACCTCCGTTACTTATATTGGAGGAAGCCCTCCCACGCTGGAGCGTTGAAGCTTACTCCTCGAATCCACTTGCGTGCAAGGAATTGGCTGATAGGATCGGTAATGCAGAGCCAGAAGCTGAGTTGGTTTATCGCGATGCGTTTGCCTATCTTGTGGAGTTCTTTGTAGACAGGCCTGATAGGCCAATCCGCTCCTTTGCTCCGATCTATACGACGCTAATTCGTATCGTCGCCTGGAGTGGCGTAGTAACTGCAAACGAACTCGAACTAGCCTCTACACTAGTACAGGCGCTAGTTAGTCTGGCTCCTTCCAAGAGTGATTACGAGGAAGCGGTTGATGCATATACAGAAATTTTGAATGCGAATAGCGCTCCCGGCAACATTGATTGGGCTCTTAATGCTGCAGAAATGCTTGCTTTGTATGCCTCCTCAGACAAGGAGTCGCGACTACGGTTTTTCATGGCCGTCATCGGTATGGCGCGAGCGTGTTCTCACCGACTCAGTTCAATTCAGTACGATTTACTCAAGTTACTGGCTAAGGACTACGGGTGCGCTGAGTTACTGGAATCATTCTCAGCAGATGATGGCAAAGGTGAAGAGATATCACCTCGGATCGACTTCACAGGCTTAGTTGGCATCTACACGCTGACTGAGCAAGCTGGGCAAAGGGCTCGTCAATATTTGCGGAAGTTATTTCCTCAAGCCAGGATTGAGTTAAACGCCGATCATGTAGCAACTGACAAACTTAAGGGCCTTGCAGCTAGTGCTGATATCTTCGTGTTTGCTTGGAAGAGCAGTAAGCATCAAGCATACTTTGCTGCTAAGGATGCCAGGGGCTCAAGACGAATTCTGCTCCCTCTCGGCAAAGGAAGTGCCAGCATACTTGACTGTGTACTGGAAGAAATTGGTGTCAACGACTGAGCCTTCTTTTGGATCGGCAAAATTCGCAGAGGAATTATCCTGACTACTTGCAGTGCAATATGCATCGATCACCGCTTACTCGACGCTCGACCATCACTGATGTTAGGTTCGGAAAGGTGGTTCGCATTTGATTGCGAATGAAAACTGTCAAATTTTCAAGAGTTGCTGGCCCTAGTCCTTGAACCTCATCAAGGAATCTATGGTCTAACATTGATCGAACTCTCTCAATCTCTTTACGGAGAAGAGCCAGGTCGACGATCATGCCGGATTTAATATCTGGGGAGCCAGTTACTGTCACTTCGGCCTCATAAGTATGTCCATGGATTCTTAGACTACCTTCGGTTTCATATGAACGGTGCAGGGTATGTGCTGCTTCAAAGTAGAAGCGCTGGCTCAAGTCGAAAATGTCTTTACTTTGATTCATCGGATTTCCAAGATCTTGTGAGTCTGAACGGATAGACGCCATTCAGGATTGTTCTGGCAGTAATCAATGGCTTCAATGGTGTTCTGCTTCTGGCGTAAGTTGTCCATCGGTTGCAGTAGGTAGTGTTCAAAGCCATCGGTTGGGACATCTTTGGGGAGTAGTCCAGGTTGTGGATAGACCAATTTTAATTCGTGGCCTGTCTTCTGGACCCATCCAGAACCAGCCTTTGGGCTTACACAGATCCAATCCAGTCCGGGTGGAGCAGTGATACTGCCATTCGTTTCGACAGCGATCTCAAAATGTTGATCGTGCAACGCCTGGATTAGAGGTTCATCGACCTGAAGAAGAGGCTCACCACCAGTCAGAACCACATACTTGTGTTCTTTCCCTTGAGGCCATTGTTTGGCGATCAATTCCGTGAGTTCTTGAGGTGTTGAAAACTTGCCGCCCAGAGTGCCATCTGTGCCAACAAAATCGGTGTCACAAAATTGGCAAACCGCGCTGTTTCTGTCCTCTTCTCGACCCGTCCAGAGATTGCATCCTGCAAATCTGCAGAAGACAGCAGGGCGACCTGCTCTCAAGCCTTCACCTTGAAGGGTATAAAAAATTTCCTTGACGCTGTATGTCATGACTTGCTCTTGATGTAGTTTTCGTACCCGACTCGCCTGAGCTCACATGAAGGACAGGCATTACATCCATATCCCCACTCATGGTGATGATTACGATCTCCCATGTAACAGGTGTGGGTATCGTTACGTACGAGGTCAAGCAACTGATTTCCGCCAAGGTTCTCTGCCATCTTCCAAGTTGCCGATTTGTCGATCCACATCAGAGGTGTTTCTAAAACGAGGCGTGTATCCAAGCCAAGGCTGATGGCAACTTGTAGTGCCTTGATGGTGTCATCACGGCAATCTGGGTAGCCCGAGTAATCTGTCTCGCACATGCCTCCGACAATGATCTTCAAATTTCTTCTGTAGGCGACAGTTGCTGCAAATGTCAGAAATAGGAGGTTTCGTCCAGGAACAAAGGTGTTTGGAAGTCCTGAGGCCTCCATTTGTATGGCTTTTTCCTGGGTGAGAGCTGTGTCGCTGATTTGGCCAAGCAGGCTCAAATCCAGCATGTGGTCATCACCAAGTTTTCGTCCCCATTGCGGGAATGATGATTTCAGTCCGTTGATGAATTGCGATCGGCATTCCAACTCAACAGAATGGCGTTGACCATAGTTAAAGCCTATTGTCTCAACTCGGGCATATCTGTCCAAAGCCCAGGCTAAACATGTGGCTGAATCCTGACCTCCCGAAAAGAGGACCAATGCTGAGGATGAGAATTTGTCCATATTTCATGATCTCCTTGACTTGCGAATGGCCTTCTTGGTCACTTTGACCAAGAATTTCGAGAGAAGGTAGACGTCAGTAGGGGTGTTTTGGACGCCATTCCACGGTCTGTAGTCGTATTCCTCGAGTTCCCACGTACCACTTGTCCAAGCTGTATAGGGCTTGATCAGTTCTAGGCCTTCTGCGAATTCATCTTCGGTGGTTGCTCCGTTGGTGCTGTAAAGAACCTCCATCACAAATCCGAGGGCGACAAGACCGGCTCCATGCTTGAGTCGAGAGGTCCTCGGAACCATGCCAATCCATTCGGGTTTGAAGACTCGAATGACTGCTCCAAAGAAGTTGTTGACCAAGTCGTAGGCCTTCTCTTCGAAGTTATCCTCTTTGATCATTTCCCTGAGGGCGCCATCAGATGCTGAGTTCATGATGAACTTTTGCATGGCTGTATCACTGAGGACTCCGACAGGATTGGTGTGCTGGCGGATTTCACCCCAAAGGTTAGAGCCCGGGGTGAAGTTCAACTTGTCAACCATCTTGGCCGCAAATGACCGTACGGTGAACCTTTCTGGGAGGCCCTCAACCGTTGGGAGAAGTTCATAAATCAGGGTCTTGGGGAGTGGCCTTGTGTTGTTAATGAGAATGAATTGTTGGCGAAGTTCGTTGTAGTCTTTACAAACCAAAGCTGAGACGAAGACCTGAAAGTCAGGCTTCTCAATGCCAGAAAGTGCAGTCAGGCGTTGCTGCCCATCAACGACAAAGCCTGGTTTCTGGTCCGTTGCATTTATAGTGATCTCAAGGATGCCATCACCGAGATCTTTGATCTTCACGCCATCAATGAAAGCAACGATGACGGCATTTGGCAGGAGTGCATCATCGCGGCGAAGGTAATCACGAATCTCTTTAATGTGTGTGGAGATTTGATGGCGTTGAAACCCCTTGAGTTGACCGTCTTCACCTCGTCCAACACGTTCAATTTCTGAAAAATCTAGGACATCTCTGGGCTTTGCTGCAAACGAGAAGACGAAATGATCATCTGTTTGGTGCGCGCGGACTGCTTTGAACTTATACGTTTTCATTCTTATTGGCCTAGTGTTTTGTGGAGGTGTTGGTGATAGACGTGCAGGTTATGGAATCCACGACGCTTGTTTCGGTTGCTTGATCGAAAGATGATCACTTCTACGCCTACTTTCCGGCATATGTCGCATTCACATTGCTTCCACGGCATATCCTTGATCGTTCGGGAGACGAGCAATTCGGTCTTCTTCAGTTCTTTCTCTAAGGTGGCCTGATCAAGGCCTTCGCCGCGTAACAAAAACTGGTGGTAGTCCATGACGGCATGTAATGTTGCATCGCCACTTACTGTTCCTGCATCCAAGCCCCTTACTGTGGCAAGTGCGATCTTTTCTTTGTTCATCAGAACTTCTGGGTTGAATAGTCCCTTTTTA
>VFQS010004457.1_pt1 | contig 10138 bp, 6 predicted proteins | sample 3512361 | NCBI WGS metagenome assembly VFQS01 (sample SAMN10412375, study PRJNA504923) | tailings metagenome | isolation source: Relicate 1 Philex TSF3 active mining | place: Philippines | reverse complement strand
AACACCTCGGCACTGAGGACAATAATCAATTTCTATCCCCTGACGTTCAGACATCAATAAATTCGTATTTTCACAAACTGGACATTTCATCGCAAACTCTCTCTTTCTGATTAAAGGCAAATGGAATCAATTAGACCTTAATACTAGCCATTAATGTTAGACATAAATAAACACAAACCGCCTTGCTAGCTACATCGGCGCTATCCGAATAGATCGATGAGCTAGCTTTACGCTGGCAGCATTTTATGCGTTTTAAGACACAGAGCGTGCTTGATTACGCGGTAAAAATAGAATTGATTTACCGACCTTCATCCATCAACAGAAATGACACGATGTGATTGGGTCTAAACAATTCATTCAATTCATTCGGCTGCTTATAAAAAAAAGTGGCTGCACCGTATGATGCAACCACTTTCTTATCAACAACGCTAGCGAGCTAGAGTGCTAGTTTGTTTACCGCCCTAATTTCTTAGGCATAGGCGGTGCCACACGCAGTTTGATGTCGCGATAAGTTTTCAATCTTTCTGTAACGTCTTTAATCGCAGCATCTAATTGTGGGTCTCTACCTTGATTGACTTCGATAGGATCGAGATCAACATCGATATCTGGGGCAACGCCTTCATTTTCGATACGCCACTCATTATCTGGCGTAAAGAAGCGGAAGAATGGCACCACCAAATTACCACCATCAATCAAATTCGGATTAGCAGAGATGCCGATCAAACCACCCCAAGTACGCTTGCCTATTAAGGTGCCTAGCTTCATGCGTTTAAATGCGTACGGCAAGAAATCACCACCCGAACCTGCGTCCTGATCAATCAACATCGCTTTCGGGCCATAAATCGCTGCGCCTGGTGTTTCATAAATCATGCCATCGCGATCTTTCCAACCCGCTAGATATTGTCGACTCAATACATCCGTAATGTAATTTGCAGCTTGCCCACCACCGTTGCGGCGCTCATCGACAATCAATGCGGATTTTTCAGCTTGCGCATAGAACATGCGATTGAAGTACTGATAGCCCTCACCTCCAGTATTCGGTAAATACACATAAGCGACCTTGCCATCGGTTTTCTTTTGCACATACTCACGATTTTTCTCTATCCAATGCCATTGACGTAGCTCGGCTTCGTTCGCAATGGGTTGCACCACCACTTGATGCGTCGCCTTGCTCGTCAAATCGCGCATGATGCTTAAGTTAACTTGCTTGCCAACTTTATTCTCTAACAAAGAGAACAAATTAGTTTTTGCGTCTATCGTTTTGCCGTCAATCGCAACGAGGTAATCACCTTCTTTCACATCCAAACCGGGAATCGCCAAAGGCGCAGGTGCAAACGGACTCCAACGATCGCCTTTCAAAATCGATTTAATCCTGACATAGCCATTCTCAAAACTAAAATCAGCACCTAACAAACCAACCGCAACAGGCGTCTCTTGATGGATATCACCACCACCGACACGGTTATGACCGACCTGCAATTCACCGATCATTTCCACCATTAAGTCATTCAAATCTTCACGGCGTTGCACATGCTTTAGCATAGGATGGTAACGTTTGTAAATCGCATCCCAATCGATGCCATGCAAATTAGCGTCATAGAAAAACTCTTTCTGCATCCACCAAGTTTCATTAAAAATTTGCTCCCACTCGGCGCGTGGATCAACTCGCATTCTTAAACCACTCAGGTTAATTGGTTTAGGATCAATTTTTTCTGCAGCATCCGCAATTTCTAATTTGGCGCCAGTCGATTGCAATAACAGTTTTTTGCCATCGGCACTTAAACTGTAATTCGCGATGCCCGCTTTCACCAATTTTGCTTTCTTGTCTTCCGCATTAAAACGCATCAAGTTAGCGGTGTTGCCGTTACGCTCGGCTGGAGGATCGTTGCTCACACCAGGTTGCGGACGCTCTAAGAAAAATAGGCCTCCATCACTAGCTACTTGCAGCGATAAATTGTTTCTTTCGGCAATCGGCAAGGCAACGATGCGTTGTTGGATTCCTGCCAAATCGATTTTTACGGCTTTGTTTGATTTAGCAACTTCATCTTTTTTGGTGTCATCTTTTTTGGCGTCGTCTTTCTTTGCGTCGTCTTTCTTCGCATTATCTTTATTTGCATCGCCCTCCGACTTCATTTCTTTCTTCACTTCTTCGTCGCCCGACTTCGGCAATAATGGTGACTTGCCATCTGCCGCCAATACCACGGCGTAAATACCGTTTCGCAATGGTCGCTCTTGGCTCGACATATCAAGTCCAACATGAGTAGGCCCAGCATTGGTAGAAGCTGTGAAGTAGAGATAATCCTTCGGTGCAAACGCCGGGAAATCGGCATCGCTCAAACCATCAGTAATGGTGGTACTTTTTCCTGAATTAAAATCATAGAGCTTGATTTGTGAAAAATGATTGGCACCAGCGACGGTGTAGGCTAACCAACGGCTATCACTCGAAAACGAAATATTGAAAGTAGAACGACGCGCACTCTCATCCAGTTTGGTAATTTTCCCTTGCGCGATATTCAATACAAACAATTGCAAATGATTGTCTTGAAAAACGATCATCTGACTATTTGGCGCCCAATCAAGCAAACTGAAGTAACCGGTTTTGCCAAGCGAAAAGCTCTTACTGGTGTCGCCGCCGGTTTGATCTTTAATCACGATCTTATGCTCAATACCCGCGTCTGAAATATAGGCAATACTTTTTCCATCCGGCCTCCAACTCGCATCTTTCTCACGCACGCCGGCAGTCTCGGTCAGATTACGCACCGAGCCATCTTTCACCGGTACCGTAAAAACTTCGCCACGTGCTGTTACTACAACACGTTTGCCGGTCGGCGACAAACTCGCCGAAGTCATATTGGCAGCCGCATCTTTCCACTGTGGCCGTAACTGATTCGCTTGTGCTGTCTGAGCACTTAGATCAATCGAGAGCGTTTTAGTCTTGCCACTGACCGTATCAAATTCTTTAAAAATGCCACCAACCTCGTACACAATCGTTTTGTCATACGCACTCATACTGCGAATGTCCCACACCGTCTCTTTGCTTAGCTGCTTGACCGATTTGCTTTTGCGGTTATAACTAAATAAGTTGGCAGCACCGTCATTTCTATCCGAAATAAAATAAACATCATCACCTATCCATACTGGTGATTTATCACTCGCATTTTCATGCGGAATTTTTTCTAGCTTTTTACCTGCAATATCAATCAACCAAATTGGTGGCGTGGTTCCACCACGATGTTGACGCCAGCCACTACTGCCAGCGTAGGCTTGCGGAAAAGGACGATAAGCGAGCCACTTACCATCAGCAGACCAATTACCTTCAAAAGCAATCGCATCCATCACTTTTTGCTCATGCCCACCTTCAACACTCACTTCATATAAATGGGTACTTCTGCTAACGCTAATCTCGCGACCAGATGAGAATAGAATCCGTTTGCTATCAGGGCTCCAACCAACCACAACATCAGCACCTGGATGCCAACTCAAACGATGCGCCTCGCCACCTTTGGCTGGCATCACATACACATCGGTATTACGATCATAGGACGCTGAGAACGCTAGCCATTTACCATCGGGAGAAAAAGTGGGCGCAAACTCTGCGGCTGGATGTTGTGTTAAGCGCGTAGGATTTTTTCCATCGCGATCGGCTAACCAAATGTCACCGCCATAGACAAAAGCCAAATGATCACGTGAGACGCTGGGTTGGCGTAATAATTGGGTATCAGCAAGTACGCTAGCGCTCACAAAACAAGCGCCAAGCATCAAACTGATGGTCGTTTTTTTAATAATGGATACAGGCATTGCAGTCTCCTCTTGAGATTAACTATTTGGTTTAGCTACGATTTACTAAATAACTTCTATCAAACGCAACTTCTACTTTTTGACTCTATTTTTTGACTCTACATCCTGATTCTACTTTTACCACCACTTGTATTTACTACAAATCTCATTCTCTTGATGAATTTGATACAACAACTAAGTTATTACGATTTCACGCATTTTAGTAAAAGAAAATAGAGTTAGCCTACGCCATAAAGTTCATTTAAGTTCACTTCAGCTCACTTAATTACAAATTGAACGTGTCATAATTAAAAGAAAACTACTTGACCAAGAATCACCGCTCAGGAAATACGCATGTCATCTCATTCTCGTCATCAAACCTTGGCTAAACGTCTTAGCCGCGCATTCTTTCTTGTATCGCTATTGAGCCTTTCGTGTCATTTACCCAGTTTTGCACAAGACTCGCTGCCGACGAACGTCGATCAGCTAATTAAAAAAACAGGACTTCAAGCTAGTCAATTACACTTGCAAATCTTGCCCGCCCACGAGGGACAAGCGTTGTTGAGTCATCAAGCAGAAACATTGGTAAGTCCTGCATCAACCTTAAAAGTGCTGACTTCGTTCATTGCCTTAGATGAGCTTGGTCCAAATTTTCGCTGGAAAACGCAAATCTATAGTGATGTGCCGATTAAAGCCGCGCAACTGAAAGGAAACCTGTATTTGAAAGGCGGCGGTGACCCCAATTTTACCTGGGACAAATTAAGCCAAATGTTGAGAAACTTGCGCCAGCAAGGCCTACGCGAGATACAGGGAGATATTGTCTTGGATCGTAGTTATTTCCAGCCAAGTCGTCCGGAAATAAACGCCCCAGCCTTCGATGAAAATCCTGACGCTTATTACAATGTGATACCAGACGCGTTACTCATCCACAGCAATATCAGTGCTTTTAGCCTCACATCAGACAATTCGACTATCGACATCAAACTGACGACACCGCAAGATAATGTACGCTTGATCAATCAAATGAAATCAAGCAAAGCAGCTTGCAACCAATGGAAAAATGGCTGGCTCGCCCCACAAATCAAGCTCTTAGAAAACCAGCAAATTGAACTTAACTTTCAAGGTAGCTTTCCAAAAAATTGTCAAGCTAATGTTTACCTCAACTTATTAGAACGTAATCTTTATATTGGCACTGTCATACGTGCTCTTTGGCGCGAATTAGGTGGGGAATGGCAAGGTAAAATCGTCGATGGCAATGTGCCTGCCAATGCCAAATTATTGCAGCAGAAAGACTCAGAAACATTGGCAGACACCTTACGTATCATTAACAAATTTTCTGATAATGCGATGACGCGCATTGCGTTTTTAACGCTGGGTGCAGAATCAACGCTGGCTAAAAATTTTGCAGATACTAGTCAGGCTGCAAATGCTGTTGTGCGCGAATGGTTCGCCAAACATCGTATTCCAGATCAAGGCTTACTGATAGAAAACGGTTCGGGTTTATCGCGCATAGACAGAATTTCCAGCGCTCAACTCGCGCAAATTTTGCGTGTGGCTGCCAACAGTAATTGGTACCCAGAATTTGCCAGCAGCTTACCAATCGTCGGCGTCGATGGCAGCATGCGTAATCGACTAAAAAATAGCAACGCAGAGGCAAGAGCGAGAATCAAGACTGGCTATCTCAAAAATGTGATGGCCATTGCGGGATACGTTCGTGACAAACAGCAGAAAGACTGGATAGTCGTTGCCATCATGAATACCGAAGAGAACGCGACTAGCAAAGCGAAAGCTGTGTTAGACGAAATTATCGCTTGGCTGGCGAGCGGCAGAGAATAAAGTGCGTCTTGCAATCTTACAAACTTACAAACTTACAAACTTACAATGACGCGCCGCAGTTATTGTAAGACTGCGTTCAAAGCAAAATTCTCATCAGAAGCGATCACCGCTGATCAGCTTATTCGCGCTTTTATACCTCAAAAAATGCAGTTGATCTGATTTTGTTTTTAACGACGAATAATCTATCGTACAGTCTGGTCTAGCAACCATCTTTGAGGAAACGCGATGTTGGGATTTTTAATTTGGATTGTCGTTTTTATTTTGTGCTGGCCCTTAGCCCTATTGGCATTGGTGCTGTATCCACTGGTATGGCTAATCCTACTGCCATTTCGTTTGATCGGCATTACAGTCGATGCGGTGTTTGAGTTATTGCGCGCCATTTTGCTTTTGCCTGCGCGCTTGTTGGGATTCAAACCCAACTAGTCGATTGCTGAGTTCATATCAAGTATGGCGCCGACGGCGGTACGATGTGTAATATCAGCGTTGATGTCAACATTGATGTAAACGCTGATGTAAATCGCTTGCTTTTATGAATGTGCGGAGTTGAAGGACTCTTGCAACTCTTCGCTCCAATCTTCAGCATCTTCTGCACTAATACCAAGATACTGACAAACCATTTCACCACCCTTATACCACTCGGCGGGACGCTCTTGTCCTTCATATTTTTGAATCGCATACTCTGCCAAAGCACACAAGGCGATTAAGCCACGCACGCTATCATCGGTAGCGGTGTCTTCTAGAGTTTTGTAATCATGATGCAGCAAAATCGCGGTTGAGACTTGCTCAGGCAAACCCCAAGTACGCGCCATCAAAGAACCAATTGAGGCATGATTCGTGATGTGATGTTGATCTTCGACTGCGGTTAGTGGCAAATCGAATTCGCTATTGGCTTTCTTCCAAGTTTCTGCATACTCAGGAAAACGCTCCATCAAAATAGGCACACCGATATCGCAAAATAAACCAAAGGTGTGCGCTACATCAGCTGAACAAACAGAAGTACGTCGCACCATTGCGCTTAATGCTTGGGCGCGTTTACTAGAGAAATCCCAAAACTTACCCATAGAACTCGCACCACTACTAATCGACTGACGAGCAATGATCCCAGTCATCAAAATACCGGTTTGTGTGGTACCAATTAAACTGACCGCATGATCAACTGATTGGGCTTTAAGGCGCAGCCCAAAGAATGGGGAATTTGTTAATTTGAGAAGCGAGGCCGCCAAGGCGACATCGTTAGCGATGATTTTTGCCATGCCTTTGGCGCTAGGCTCATCTTTGTTTAACTCTTTTTGCAAATCAACCAGCAAGCTTGGGCGTGGCGGAATGCGGATCGTTTTTAATAAATTATCGACCGCTTGTTTGTCGTTAACCACCGGTTGAATTTGTTGATTCATTTTCTAATAAGAGTTTTTAAATTATCGCAGGGATAGCAAGTGCTCAGTATTAGACATTATTTCCACTTGGAAATCAATTCTAAGGATATTCTAATTCATAAAAAATTACTTAATTGGTATGGTAATTTTTCTATCCACTGGCACCGCAGTCACACTATTTTGCGGAGAACCTTCTATCAATTTGTCGGAATAGGTCAAATACACAAGGCTGTTGCGCTGCATATCCACCATACGCACGATGCGTAATTTTTTAAACAAGATCGACAAGCTTTGATTAAAAACTTCTTCTTGTTGGTTTAATGGTTTGTCAAAACTAATCGGTCCGACTTGATGGCACGATATTGACGCCTCGGCTTTATCCTCGGCTAAGCCTAAACCGCCTTTGATGCCGCCAGTCTTGGCGCGCGACACATAACAAGTCACCCCTTTGACTTTAGGGTCATCATAAGCTTCCACAACAATTTTGTGATCAGGACCAATAAACTTGAACACCGTATCGACACTACCAATTTTTTGCGCGTGTGCGAAGTCGCTGATACAAGTGAAGGCGAATGCAGTCACGAGCATGGTAGTCATACTCGTTTTTAAAGTGGTTGTATATTTTCCCAACATATTCATCCCCCATCTCTAAACAAAACTAAGTGAATTAATTAACTCAACATACATCGATCTATTCATCCAAAAACAGCGAACAAATGTGCATGAGTCTAAACTTGTGTAGAACAAACTCTAGCGAAATTAGTTCAATCTACAAAATGAAGTTCGAGTTTAACATCGCGCAACACAAAGTCTGCGTAGCATCAACACAGCCACAAATGTTTCCTGCTACAATGCCGCCCATGCTGACATTTTCTCTATTCCAACGCTTACGTCGCGCCAACAAGCTCGTGATCGCTGTGTTATTCCTTTATGGATTAACGCTGAGCGTTGCGATGGCTGCGCCTGTGTTCAGTGGAAAAGGTATCAGCATGATTTGTACCAGCACAGGTATCAAATTCGTCAACGAGTCTGGCAAGATTGTTGATGGCAAGACGACGACACACACTTTAGAGTGTTCGTTTTGTATGCCCACTGCCATCGCACCAGATGTTCCCACACCTGAAGTTTGCCCACCAGTTCACGCCTTATCTTATGCAACGCAATCGATTCCTGCTGCTCGTCTAGCGGCCATCGTTGCTGCTCCCCTACCCGCCCGCGGGCCACCAGTTCTCGCTTAATTCAATCTGACAATTCTTCATTGTAAGTGCATCAAGCTATGCGCTGAAATGGGATTGCACATATCGCGAACCTAGCATGGCTTTGATGAATTCCATAGCCAATTCGCTAGTTCACCCATTGAATTAAGCTGTGGCTGAAGTATCCAACTTCATGCCACAGGATTTGAAGCTAACGTGTATGAAAACCATTTTACGTCCAGCAGTGATTGCTTGCGCGATCGCTGCCGCCTTTCCTTGTTTATCACAATCGACTTTCGCTAGCGAACTTAGCAAGCTGAGCGCCCATCAACCAACAGAAGATAAAGCGAGCGTTGATAGAGTCGTCATCAAAGGCGATAAACCAACCAGTTTGCCAACAGAAATCCCAACTACCATCGAAGGGATTAATGCAAAAGATATCGAGAAAACCATCAACGCAATTGATGCCGAAGATGCACTCAAATATCTACCAAGCTTGCTAGTGCGCAAGCGCTATGTTGGTGATTACAACCATGCGGTATTAGCAACACGTGCATCAGGCACCGGCAATAGTGCGCGCTCTGTGGTTTATGCGGATGGCATCCTTTTATCCAATTTATTGGGTAATGGCGCTAGCTTCACACCACGCTGGGGCTTGGTTACGCCCGAAGAAATCCAACGTGTTGATGTCTTGTACGGCCCATTTTCTGCTGCCTATTCAGGCAATTCGGTGGGTGCGGTTGTCGATTATGTCACCCGCATGCCGGAAAAGTTTGAGGCGCATGCCAAACTGGTAGGCTTCTCGGAGAATTTTCAAGAATACGGTACCGACAAAAAATTTAGCGGCAAACAACTAAGTGGCAGCCTTGGTGATAAACAAGGTGCTTTCTCATGGTGGGTGAATATCAATCGTTTAGATAGCGATGGTCATCCAATTGCATTCACCAATAAACTGGTTTCTGCTGGCGTCACTGGTAACGCAGGAAAAGCTGTAACAGGTGCAATTGCCGGCAAAAATCCGCAAGGCCAAGATTGGTGGTTGATGGCAGCAACTGGGCAATATCACACCATACAAGATCACGCCAAGGCCAAACTTGCGTATGACATCACACCAACTTTAAGAGCAAGTTACACCTTTGGTGTTTGGCGCAATGATATGAATAGCTCGGTTGAAAGCTATTTACGCGATGCAGCTGGCAATGCGGTATATAGCGGTGACGTAAACATCGCCGGCAAAAAATATACAATCAATCCTACCGATATGGCGAATAGCAAAAATCAACTCGAACATATCACACACGGATTGCACTTAAAGAGCAACACAAAAGGCGCTTGGGATTGGGAACTAGCCGCCAGTCTGTATGACTACAACAAAGATATAGCGCGTGCACCAACCGTAGCAATACCTAGCGCAGACGCAGGTGGTACCGGCCGCATCACCGATGGCAGCGGCACAGGCTGGAACACGCTCGCCTTAAAAGGCATCTGGCGTCCAAATAACGAACACACCACCGAGTTTGGCTATCAACGCGAAGCGTACAAATTGCGCACTTTAGTATCCGACACTACCGACTGGATCAACGGTGCAGCCAGCAAACGCTTCTCCGCATTCCGCGGTGATTCTGAGTTGAACAGTTTCTTTCTACAAGATGCATGGCGCATCAACCCGACATGGAAAACCATCATAGGCGGCCGTTTTGAACAATGGTCAGCAAAAGATGGTGCTATCTCCAACGCCAGCACCACCTTGGCCTTTGGCACACGCGATGAGAATTACTTCTCACCCAAAGCGGCATTAGCATTCCGTGCAACGGATGAACTCACCCTAAAGGCATCTGTAGGACGTGCCGTGCGTATGCCGACGGTATCTGAACTTTATCAAGGAACAGTATCAACACAAACCATCGTCAACAACGATCCTAACCTCAAGCCAGAAAAATCTTGGACCAGCGAGTG
>VFQS010004456.1_pt1 | contig 10138 bp, 11 predicted proteins | sample 3512361 | NCBI WGS metagenome assembly VFQS01 (sample SAMN10412375, study PRJNA504923) | tailings metagenome | isolation source: Relicate 1 Philex TSF3 active mining | place: Philippines | reverse complement strand
CACATCACGAACAATCGGCGTTTTGCCAAGCGTCGGAAAATACTTCTCAAACTCATCGTTTAAGCGAGCATTCAAAGCATGATTTTGTAGTTTTGCTCCGAATGGGAGTTCACGTTGTCGCTTAAAAAGATCACTAAAGCGAGCCCCTTCATACCGAGAGTAGTCAGGCTTCGGGTTCGTTTTATGAAACCCGTGATTGATATAGTCTTCAATAACCACGTACAAAGCGTAGTGATTGGCAAAAGCACCTCTAGCCTTTGATCCCGAATTTGCTGATTTCGTCTTTAGATTCAGATAGCCTAGCAATGGACTTTGAGAAAATACCTCTTCAGCATCTTCAGAAAACTTTACCTTAAGTATTTCTAAAATGGTGTCGGTAAAGGCGTGTTGAATTACTCTTGCCACAATGATTCGCTCTCTGCCATTAAGCTCGACTTTTGATTTTTCCGAGCTGTTGATTTTTGTATAGCGGACAATTCAGCACCCTTGTAAGTTGTGCTGATGGATAAACGCCTTAATCCAATTTTCACGTAATCTTCTTGAGCATCAATGCCGATACTTCTACGTCCGAGCTTTTGAGCAACAGCACAAGTTGTGAAAGAGCCCGAAAACGGATCAAGAATCAAATCCCCCTCATTACTACTTGCTTTAATGATTCTTTCGAGTAACGCCTCGGGTTTTTGAGTTGGATGTTCTTCATACTCAGGCATCCGATACCGTACACGTGGTATGTACCATGTATTTCCAGGAACCTTGGTCGTCTTATAGGGAGTGGGAACAGCTTTCCGATAATCAATCAGCTTTCTCGTCGCTCCAGTTTTTGCCTCTACCTCAATATCCGAAGCATTAAATACGTAATTTTTTGAATCTTTAACACAGTGAAGGATTGGCTCGTAGAGAGATCCAAAAAACTTCTTCGCTTGAACTCCCGAGCTGTCGTAGTGCCAGACAATTCGAGAAAGAACAGTTAGCCGTGATCTGAGCCAAAGATCAAGATAAGGCATCGCTTGTGTACTCGTCATGACGTAAAGCGAGCCATTTGGCTTAAGCTTTTGAATACAAAGCTCTAGCCACTGATAGCACCAATCGGCATACTCTTGATCGGAAGACCAACTATCAAGGAACGTGCCGAATTGCTTCCCGATGTTGTAGGGTGGATCGGCAAAGATGAGGTCCACCGAAGAGTCAGCTATTTGATCTAACGCTGGAAAAACGTCGCCAAACAAGATCGTGGCATCGTTTCCATGAAATTTTTCAACGAGTTTTGTGTAATTGTTCATTCGCATGACCGTAGGTTGTTGTTGATGATAAAGCAAGGGCATTCATTGGGGAACGCTTTCAGGGACCAAATCACCTAGTGCCAATGAAGCTCTTGCTGGCGCTCTGCTCAATGAGCACTTCAGCCCGTTTCTTGAGCCTTCCAACGATAGCCTTCATCACGTTTCTCTTGTCTTCAGCAACCAGTAGCGAATCGGTGGGCTGAACCTTGTCTTTGTCCTCGACTAGATCAAGCTCTGTGGCTATCCTCCAATAAGGCTTTTTCGGCTTCATCCCCTTTGATGCTTCTACAGCGTCATAGACCATCAAAGCCCGTTTCAGAGCTACAAGGTTGGGCTGACCCGTGACTTTGTAGGCGGCATCCGAATTTCTAGCGTAAAGCTTACCAACACCTCCCTTCCTAACATCAGCGAGAAGCTCCCTACAGCGCTGTAGAAGGAACTTTTTCGGAAGATTAAGGGGCAGGCTTAGGGTCAGGACTTGAGACCGACTAGCGACCCTCTCCCCCTCTTCCAGCACCCTCACCGAATCCTCGGCTTTCGGCTCAGCAAACAGTCGTGCTCCTCGGTCATTTTCAGACCACCAAATCTTGAAGTCATCCCCTCGAACGTCACCAAAGTCCTTGTAGTGGTCGGATAACACCCCAACCCCTCCGCTTTCACAACAAGCTAGGTATTCCTTGTTCCGCTTCAGGCAAGCCCACCACCAGTAATAGACCGACCCTTCCCAAGCGAAAGCTGGCTTCGGACGCTTCGCCGTTCCAAAGGTCGGGTGCTGGTATGGAAAGTGTCGAGGAATGGTCTTTTTTTTCACTTTTTGTTAACACCTTAAATGATTCATTTTTTTACTATATGAAAATTAATTGCCGATTTTGAGACACTACATGTATCGAAAGCAAACACATAAACAAGCGTTTTCGATGACTTTTTAACCACTTTGGAGAAATCTATGAACAACTCAATCGTTAACACCTCAAATACTAACATTATCAGCAAACAAGTGACTGAATACGCTAATCAGTTCAAAGTCCAAGCCAAGAAAACCGCCGAAGGCGTCCTAGAGATGGCTCGGGTCGTTTTTGACGCTAAACAGCTCGGAACAGCTGACTTTGAGGTTTTCTGTTCTGAAGTCGGCTACAAGTCCGATTCCTCGACTATCCGTAAGCTCAAGTCGATTGGTGAGAAGTACCAGTTCTTGCTCTCTCGCTCGAAGTCACTCCCAACTAGCTGGACAACCCTTTACCAAGTCTCTCGACTGACCTCTGAAGTGATCGACCAAAAGATCAACGAAGGGGTAATCACTCCGAACCTCGACGGTAAAGGTCTGGCTGCTCGATTGGGGCTGGCTGAGCCTAGCACTCCGAAAGCCGTTCCAAATGGAACAGGCAAAACAATGACCTTTAGCGTTGATCTTGAGTTGATTCCTTCACCTCAATTGAAGATGAAACTCCAGTTCCTGCTGGACGAGTTGGAAAACACCATGAAAGCGAAAGTAACCAAGTCAGCTTCACTCGAAGCCTTCCTTGGTGAACCACAAGTTGAATTGGCTAAAGCTGCTTAATCGGGAGGAAATATGAAAGAAGTCGATTGGAGCCAGAAGTACCGCCCATCCTCGATTGATGAAGTCATTCTTCCTGAGGGGATAGCAAACAAGCTAAAGCAACTCGTGAAGCTAAAGGGGGGAATCTCCCTCCTGTTTCACGGTAGGGCTGGCTGTGGGAAAACAACCGTAGCTAAGCTGATAAACCCTGATAACACCCTCTACGTCAACTGTACCGCCGACAACTCAATCAATATGGTTCGTGATCTTCCACGTAGATGCTCGTCACTTACTTTGGACGGTGGGCGTCGTGTGGTGCTATTGGATGAAGCGGACTACCTGAGTAAGGATGCTCAAGCTGCTCTTAGAGGTGCTGTTGAACAGTTGTCCGCAAATAATGATTTTGTAATGACAGCTAACGAGCCGTGGAAGCTTAGTGACCCGATACTTTCAAGGTTCTATCCAGTTTGCTTTGATTTCGAGGACAACAGAGACCTGAAGGTAGATATGAAAGCACGGCTATGGAACATCGCTCACGAGGAAGGCTACACGGACATAACAGATCATCAAATCTTCGAGATCGTCGAGTATTGCTTTCCTGACATGAGAAGGATGCTGAAAAGCCTTCAATTCCAGCTTCAATTAGCCTAAGCAAGCCCAACCTAGCGGTGGGCTTTTTTTTGATCTTTTTTTGATCTTTTTTGCCGATTTCCCTGTTTTACGCTCGTAGTCGTTATAAATAGAAGTAGGCGCTTGAGAGATTATCAGGATCACGGTATTTCGTTCCGTGTGCTAACCACTGGCAAAGGCAGGTGTGGCGATGGTGGAAAAGGATTAGGTGCTGCCAAGGGGTTGAAACACCCCACGATGAAGGCTCTGTACAACGACAACCTTCAAGTTCTCTGGTGTCGCTTCGCTAGGCTACAGAGGGCTACCGTTGGTTCGTAGGTCTGAACATAAAGGGAAATCGGCTAACCGTCCCTACCAGTTACTGGTGATTCATAGCGGAGTGTTGAAGGGATGGGCTACACGCAAGTTCTGAGATAACTTACCTGCTTAAGGTAAGTTGTATTCAGAAAAGACTGCCGCAAGAAATGTTCTAGTGTTTAATCTAATCCGAGACATACGAGCGTAGCGAGTTTCGTGCGAAGCACGAATCCTAGGAACCTTAAGAATGATCTAGTGAATGATAGGTTTCTGGAGAAACGATGAAACTCTTCTCTGTATCAGTCCAGCTCGATATGAATGGAATCGATTGATTGAGATAAGTTGGAACGACACCAGAGCAACAATGCTTGGACACTCTGAATCGATTTAGTTCAAAGACAAGCTTCTCGGGCTCGAACCCATCTTCAAACTCAAGCTCTGAATGTCCATCCCGATAGGTTCTAGTGATGACTAGATTCATCGAATCCTTGATTCGTACGATTGGTTTGTAAATAGCTCTGAAGCTTTTAACGAACGTTCTTTTGATGTGAAGAGGCTCTTGATTTAAGTAGACCTCGAAGTCTGAACCCAGCGCCAGCGATGAGTAACCGTAAAAAAGTGCTGGCGCTTTGTCAGTTTCTTTAACGAGACGCTGGTAAAGCTCTCCGTCCACCCCTTCTCGCTTCAACTCTTTGAATTCAGCCAATGAAATTGGCTTTAGGACTAGCTCGGTCATCTGACCAATGATTGTTAGTGTGTTCAAGTAATTCACCCCCTTTTTGGATATTTAGGTGGTGAAAATTACGATCGTAAAAAAATCCTGTTTTTCACGATAGCTACCTAAAACAGTGTTTTGTGTGTTCATCAATCGGTCTAAGACCTCACACAAAAATTACTCTACTTGGATGACCTCTCCGTCCTTCTTGACGATGTAAATGTCAATAGAGTCCGTCCAGCTTCCTTGGAAGTTGAGTTCGTCACCATCGTAGTAGGCTGTAACGACCAAGCGCTTAGCCCCCGTTGGAAGTGTGTAATCTTCAGCAGACAGTTCCAACTTGCTTAGATCAAACCCATCCGATAGCTCAAGAGTATCAATCGAATTTCGGCACCATTTTTCAAGCACTAGCTGGTAAGACTTGAGAGCAGGAGCTGGCTCGTCAGCACAGTCGAAATCAACATCAAGCTTATCGAACGGAATCGGCTCACCATCAACATTAATCTCAAATTGCGGGCGTCCTTCTTCCACCCTGTAACCATTGATTAAAGAGAACTCGTTAATTCGTTCTTCCAGCTCCTCGTTACCCTCCCACGGGTCACCATTTTCTAGAGCGCTTACAAGACTCTCGAACTCCTCGTCAGTCAGGTCGATGACGTTTGTCTCATAGGTGTTCCCTGTTATCTCAATAGTTTTGCTGTCAGACATAGTCTCTTTCCTTGTGAATTCATTGGGTCAGAACTCTCGATCACCTAAATACTAAACGAGAGTCGTTTTATTTATGTCAAACAACATGGAGGTCATTTGAAAAACAGCCGTAATCAGATTCTGGGGGTTCGTACCAGCGTCGAGTTCATCAACAAATTTGACGGTCTTTGTGAGCGCTTGGGCTACAACCGTAGCGAAGTTATCCGCTACTGCCTAAAGCGATTCTTCAACGAGCACTTCAACAACTCAGAGAACTTTCAGCGAGCAAGAAAGGAGATGTTCTAAATGGAACAGCGACCAGTAGAGCTCATGTCATTCATGGAGTGGCGTGAGCGAGATATAGCCAAAAAGAAAAAGGAGAAAGCAAATGTCAGCAGAAGCAGCGAAACAAGTGGACAAGTCGGGGCTGAGAATGTCCAAGGACAAGATTCTGGACATCATCAGGAAGTCCCCGTCGAAAGATTTTCACTTTTCCCCTTGCCCCAATAGCAAGGACATTGTGATCATCGTTAAGCAGCCCTAAGCGGCTGGCGCTGGGTCAAGCCGACCCACCTTCCTCATTCTTCATGATGATTGATTTATGGACGTAACGTGACTTGGCTTTCTTACGGTACTTAGAGATCAAAGCCCCGACCAACTCGGGGTAGAAAGCCTTCCCTGAATGTGAAAGGAAGCCCTGTTCATTCAGAGCTTCCGCTATGGCTTTCATGGTCAAGCCCTGACCAGCAAGGCTGGAAATCGTCGTTATGAGAGCGGCGTGTTCTGGTTCTACGAACCAGTCACTAATCGTATTGGTTGTGACCGTCACGGTCACCAAAACCCTGAAATCTGCTCGCTTTTGAAGGCTCAGAAAAAACGGAGCAAGATTACTCCACCGTAACGGAATGATTTTGCTCCGTTTTCCATGTAAGTAGTTCTCTACACATCTTTTTTTTTGCTCCCAGCCCCTGTAAGCGGCTCTAGAGTGAGGCTACGAGTTCCCTCGTGAACCACGTATGGACCAGACTTTTTACCCTTGTTTTTGTATTCCATCGAGTCGTTCACGATGGGTAGTTGGAAGTTGATCGTTAGCTGGTGGGTCTTGGTATCCATCAACCGAACATCAACCCCAGTCAACATACCCTCAAGGAACGACCGCTTCTGCTGAGGTGTGAACTTCTTGTGGTCGGCGATTTGCTTCTGAAAAGTACCGACCCAATCAACCCATTTTTTGTGACGAGCAACCCCGTCGATCTCGTCCTGTAGTTGCTCGATTTCCGCTTCTACAGAGGTACGCTCATCCGTGATGTTCGCTTTAATCAGCGGGTACTGCTCAGCGCTCACCCGCTCCAAGATCCGATTCGTTTCAACCAGCGCCAGCGCTTCGTTGAGCTTCGTGACCTGCTTCTGAAGAGCCTTGATCTTCAGCTTGGCAGCGTTCAACTGAGAATCATCTAGGCGAGCCTTACCGAACTCCTCGAAGGTTTTGCTCTTCACCTGCTCCTTAAGAATGACGCTCTTGCTCATCACGTCGATCACAGCATTCCAAACAACTTCATCAGTCTCGGGAAGATTCAGCGAACGGGTCATCTGACACACTCGACCACGCTTCCACTTGTCCCCGTCAGCGATCTTGGTCTTTACCCAATCCCTTAGCTTCTTCGGACAGTAATAGACCTGCTTACCTACATTCGAGCGAGTTTCACCGCTCATTAGGTTTCCACAGTGAGCACAGCGAATAACGCCCGTCAGCATGTAAAAGTGCTTCTGTGGGTTCTCGGTTGCCCGCTTTGCTTTGTTCCGATTCTTGGTAGCTTCAACCTTTTTCCAGAGAGCGCTAGGAAGAATCCTCGGACACTCGACCCGAACGGATTCACCCGAACGCTTGTCGTTGTACTCCCAATAGCCCAAGTAATGAGTGTTTCGGAGCAAGGCTTGTATAGACCCTAGCGCCCAGCCCTTCCCCCCTCTACGGGGCTTCACTCCATTGGAATCAAGCAAAACCTTAATGTCGATGGTCGGGGTCTGATTAGCGTACTCAGTGAAGATACGCTTCACCCACTCAGCTTCATTCTTATTCACGACTAAGCGCTTCTTCTCGACGGAATAGCCGAACGGTGGTGGTCCACCTAGCCAATGACCCTGCTTAACTCTAGCCAGCTTCCCTAAGCGTGAACGCTCGGCTCGTTGAGCGTTATCAAGCTCAGCCACAGCATCCATGATTTTTTTCATGAACTGGTCGGTAGAGTTCGAGAGGTCGTAAGTCCCGTCCTTGGTGTAAAGCGTCACCCCATTCCGATTACAAGCAACACGGAAAGCCGATGAAACCCCATCGTTTCGGGACAACCTCGACTGATCGTAAACAAAAAGGTGCTTGATCTCGCCCGACAGAATCTTGTTGTAGACCTGTGAAAGTATGGGGCGCTTGTCGATCTCTTCATGGTTTGAGGACTTACCACCCTCGTTCCATAGAACGTGCTTAAAGCCTAAGTCCTTAGCACGCTTGACGCCGATTTCCGCTTGAAAATCGAGTGACATACCCTCGTCCGCTTGGACGGCTGTAGATACACGGGTGTAGATATGAAGCGTGCTTTCAGGAGCGCCAACAACAGCCATCAAGCCATACCTTCCATAACCAACACCCGCTTAACTCCCATGAAAGTCATCTTACGCTCTTGGGTTAGAGCCATCCAATCAGCGATTCCACGGTAAGTAGCGCCAGCCTTTCTCATCGCTACCATCTCACGAATCACTTCTTGCTCGTCCTCTCGAGGAATCTTAACCCCGTCAACCACGTCATAACCGAAGGCTCTCTTTCCGCCAGTGAACTTACCCTGAGCCTTTTTAAGCTGCTTCACTTCACGGATACGAGCCGCTATACGTTCCCGCTCAAAGGTAGCAAACGCCGACAAGATAGTGAACACGATAGCCCCGACCCCGTTACCCGTCACATCTCCACCAAGGTCAATGAAATGGACGGAAACCCCTCTTGCCTTCAACTCATGAAGGACGTTCAGGGCATTTCGAGTGTTACGGAAGGCTCGGTCAAGCTTAGGAAACACGACCATGTCCCCCTCGGTTAGGACTTGGAACAGCTTCGAGCCCTCTGGACGCTCCTGAAACTCAGAGCCTCCGCTAACGCCCGCTTCTACGAAAACGTTCTCCTCGGGAAGCTGGAGCCCTTTAGAAACAGCGTAACTGGTCACCTGTAAGCGTTGAGCTTCCAGCGATTCACCTTCCTTCGCTTGGGTCAGGGTCGACACCCTCAGGTAACCGTAAACAGCCATTTCAACCTCCATAAGTCGTTCATTTCTTAGAACTATTCTCTTTGGAAGGTGAATTAAAGTAAAGCTTTTCGTGCTAAAGATTACTACCCGTAAACCACGCTGTAACGTGGTTTAGCTGTTCCATTTGGAACAGGCTTTTCAAGCCCTACTTTGAGACAGTTAAAGCTTTGTATTCGCTTTCATCTTTTAGCTTATCAACAAGGAAGGTAACCCATTCGTGGGTATAGCCATAGTCTTGATGTAACGTATCGTAGATACAGTACTTCGTCTGTGTAGCCTCGGGCTTTTTGGAACCGCTAGGCGGACGTACGGAATATCGCTTCCAACTAAGCGTATGTAAATGAATCGAGAATTTTTTTCCTAGTTGTGACTGGACTGCTGAAATCACATCCTTCGGCTTTAATAGTCCTGTATTTGAGACGTTTGGCTTTTTCCATTTCACAGCGACTGTGAAACTCTCTAGTTGATCTTGCTGCTCTGGACTCAACTGGTCTCGATGAATAAATTGAATAGGTAAGGCGTCTGCCGATTGATGATTAGCCACCTGAATCAAGAATGCTTTGAAAGCATACTGATCACTTGCTGAAACACTGGCACCCAGCGTAGTTCGGTAGCTCTCGATAAATTTCTTTATCTCTTTGGCATTCTTACTACCCTTAGCAGCTTCAGCGAATGACTGCCCCGAAGGGAACATTTGTAATGAAAATGAAAGAACTTCACGTAGCTGATACTTGGCTCCGAAATGTTTGCCAAGAAGCGAGTCAAAATTTAGAAGCAGTGACTGACATTCCCCAAAAATCGAAGAATCCAACTCGGGAATTTGTCTATGTTCAATTTTGTTTCTTAATGGAATAAAGAACTCTAGGTTCTTTCTCATTGGGTTAGATGTGTCGCTACCCCAGTAATTATTTACACAGTCAGCCAACTCCCAATGACGATAGTCTCCATCGACTGTTTCATACCTTCCGTTCTTTTTCTTTTTATAGGGATTCTTTCCTTGCTTCACGAAAATTGCGTGGAAGAGGGATGTCCAAGCGATGACCATAAGTGCGATGTAAGCCGCCGACTTAAATTTCGTTCCTGGTTTGTTATATACCTCAACAGCCAATAAAGCCGACTCTCTCGCCTTATCGAAATATGGCTTTACCTTGGTACCGAGACGATTAGTCGCCACTTGAAAGACCTATAACAAAGACAAAAAAGCATTGGCACTGAGCCATTCACTCATCGTCATCTTCGTAATTAAATTCAACTTTACTTTGACTTACGATCTCTTCCATTACGTCATCAACCTTCCCTGAGTCCACAACGCTCTTGAACGCCATGATCAATGACTCTACGTTGATGATTTCCTCTACAGCACCCATGTAAGACTCAATGACAGATTGAATTTTGTACTTTGAAGCTGCTTGCTGTCGAATAGCGTCACGAATCTGATCTGTGCTGTCATTCGACTTAACAACAAAAGTAATCGGGAAACGTTGAACTTTATCTATGTCCAAAAAATACTTCGTGACGTCAACTGTCTCAGTCACTTGAAAAAAACGTCCTAATGGTTTCATCACGAAATCAATGCCACCATCGTTAGCATTGGTTCGACCAGTTTTATAAAGAACTAGCGCCTCCTCTTCGACGGACTCTTTGCTTTGTCCAATCCAAATAGATTCAGAGCCGTACTTCGCCTTCAACACCGAGTAACTAACAA
>VFQS010004455.1_pt1 | contig 10138 bp, 9 predicted proteins | sample 3512361 | NCBI WGS metagenome assembly VFQS01 (sample SAMN10412375, study PRJNA504923) | tailings metagenome | isolation source: Relicate 1 Philex TSF3 active mining | place: Philippines | reverse complement strand
GAGGTCTACCGCAAGGAATTAGCTTGGAGAGAGTTCTATGCAGATGTCCTTTTCAATAACCCCCACACACTTGATGATTACTTTGATTCGAAGTATTCAAAGATGCGCTACGACAATCCGAAACAAAACAAAGCAAGATTAGAAGCTTGGTATCAGGGAAAGACCGGATATCCGATAGTGGATGCCGCAATGAGGCAGCTAGTGCAGTCCGGTTGGATGCATAATCGAGCTCGAATGATTGTTGCCAGTTTCCTAGTCAAGGATCTTCACTTTGAATGGCAAATTGGAGCCAAATTCTTCGAAGATCACCTAACTGATTTTGATCCGGCCTCTAATTCACACGGTTGGCAGTGGACGGCCGGTTGCGGAACCGACGCCTCCCCCTATTACCGAATCTTCAATCCGACTCTGCAGGGCCTGAAGTTTGACCCTAACGGTGACTATGTGCGCAAGTGGGTGCCAGAACTTGCTCACATTCCAGACGCGAGCATCCATGAACCATGGAAGTCAATCGACGGATTGTCGAAGGGGTACCCATCACCCATTGTTGATCACGACAATGAACGGAATGAGTCTCTGGCCCGTCTTGAAGAGCTAAAAGGGAAGTAACGGATCCACGGCGATTGCCAAGAACAGAATCGTCAAGTGTGTAATTGATCCATGGAAAAGACGCATTGGATTGGTTGCAAGGGAGAGCTTCGATTCTTTGAAAAGTTTGTAAGACTCAAACATGAACCATCCACCTGAGACGATGGCAACTGATGAATAGACAACTCCCATTCCAGCAACAGGTATCAGCAGCAGAGTTGCAGCCAGGTAAGCCCAGCTGTAAAGGATTATTTGCCTCGCTACGACCATGTTTTTGGCAACAACTGGGAGCATTGGCACACCAGCAGTTTTGTATTCGTCTTGGTATCTGATGGATAGCGGCCAGTAGTGCGGTGGTGTCCATAAGAAAATAATCAGAAATAGAACCCACGCGCTCAGGGAAAGCTCTGAGGTGACCGCGGCCCAACCAATCAGTGCGGGCATAGCGCCGGCTGCACCGCCCCAAACAATGTTTTGTGGCGTTCGTCTTTTTAGCCCAAGTGTGTAGACGAACACATAAAACAGGATTGCACTGAGTGCCAGTAAAGCCGAAAGCACATTGACTACAACAGCGAAAAAGACGACCGAAATGATGCCAATTGCCCAGGCGAAAATTAATGCCTCTTTTGGACTTAGCTCACCAGTGACGAGCGGTCGACTCTGGGTCCGTCCCATCAGCTTGTCGATGTCCTGATCGATGTAGCAGTTAAAGGCGTTGGCGCTGCCAGCAGAGAGAGCACCACCAAACAGAGTTGCCACGATTAGCCAAAGTGGCGGCAATCCGCCCTGGGCGAGAATCATGGTTGGGACCGTCGAAATCAGAAGCAGCTCAATTACCCTGGGTTTAGTGAGGGCAAAATAGGCCCTCAGCTTGCTGCCCAGTCGTGCGCGAGATTGAGTGGTGGCTGACATTTGTTCCAGTCTAAAGCCACCGGGGACAGCAGTATTACTGGGTATAGACTTCACTAAACCCCAGCGCAGTGTTGCCGCCACCTCCTCCGTTTACTGACTAGACAGGAAACACTCCGATTGTTGAACTGGAATGAAATTGATGATCTGGCGGTAAAAACTGCCAAAGTATTGGCCGCCGACGCCGTCGAAAAGGTTGGAAACGGCCACCCTGGCACTGCAATCAGCCTCGCACCAGCTGCTTATCTGCTTTTTCAAAAAGTCATGCGCCATGATCCAAGCGATGACAGGTGGATTGGCAGAGACAGGTTCATTCTCTCCGCCGGTCACTCATCATTGACGCTCTACACTCAGCTCTTTCTTGGAGGATTTGGACTAGAGCTCAAAGACATGCAGGAGCTCCGTACCTTTGGATCAAAGACTCCAGGTCACCCAGAATTCGGACACACCAAGGGTGTTGAAATAACCACCGGCCCCCTGGGCCAGGGGCTAGCCTCAGCGACTGGCTTTGCAATGTCGACTCGATTCGAAAGAGAGCTTTTTGACCCTGATAACAGCGGCGAATCTGTCTTTGATCACCATGTTTATGTGATTGCCAGTGATGGTGATGTCATGGAGGGAGTCAGCAGCGAAGCAGGTTCGATTGCAGGGCACCTAGGTCTGGGCAATCTCATCGTCATTTACGACGCCAATCAGATTTCAATCGAAGATGACACAAACATCTCCTTCAGTGAGGATGTCGCAGCTCGCTACCGTGCTTACGGCTGGGAGACGATTGAAGTCGATTGGCGAAAAGGCGAGTACAACGAAGACGTCCACGCACTTTACGAAGCAATTCAAAAAGCAAAGGCAAACTCTTCCCAGCCAACCCTGATTACACTCAAGACCATCATTGGCTGGCCATCCCCCACCAAGCAGAACACCGGCAAGATCCATGGATCAAAGTTGGGAGCAGAAGAAGTTGCTGGACTGAAACAGGCACTCAACTTCGATCCAGCAAAAACATTTGAGGTCTCTGAACAAGTTCTAAGCCACACCAGAGAGCTGATAAATCGGGGTAAGGCAGTTAGGGCGGCATGGGACGAAAAGTTCTCTAAGTGGCAGCAATCCAATCCTGAGAAATCACAGCTACTTAGTCGACTGCAGCGAGGTGACCTACCTGCTGGTATTGAGAATGAACTCCCCCAATTCACCGCTGGAGAAGAGATTGCAACTCGAGCAGCATCCGGAAAGGTGCTAAATGCCCTTGCTGTAAAGCTCCCAGAGCTGTGGGGAGGCTCCGCTGATCTCGCAGAGTCAAACAACACAACCATTGAGGGTGCCGGGTCTTTTGTTCCCGCAAAGTGGAAAACGCAGCACTGGACACCAAAGGCTGGTGGTCGAATTCTTCACTTTGGAATTCGAGAGCATGCCATGGGAGCAATTCTTAATGGAATATGCCTATCTGGAGTCACAAGGCCATTTGGTGGAACATTCCTCGTCTTCTCTGACTACATGCGCCCTTCTGTGAGGCTGGCTGCATTGATGGGGATATCCCCAATCTATGTCTGGACGCACGACTCGGTGGCTTTAGGCGAAGATGGACCAACTCATCAGCCAATCGAGCATTTGACTGCGCTAAGGGCTATCCCAAACCTCTCGGTTATCAGACCAGCTGATGCCAATGAGACCGCTCACGCGTGGCTAGCAGCGATGAGGAATTCCACCAGCCCCCAGGCACTTGTGCTGTCTCGTCAAAATCTTCCAGTGTTGGAGCGTGGAGGAAAGTATGCTCAGGCCTCCCAGGTGGATAAGGGCGCGTACACATATGTTGATGCCGAGAATGGCCAACCCGAGCTAATTCTGATTGCCACTGGAAGCGAGCTTCAGTTCGCAGTCTCGGCGCGAGAAGAACTAGAGAAGTCAGGTGTACCTACTCGAGTCGTTTCAATGCCGTGCTTTGAATGGTTTGCGCAGCAGCCCGAACAGTATCGTCAAAGCGTCTTACCAAAAGATGTCAAGGCGCGTGTATCAATTGAGGCGGGACTTACCAGCTCCTGGCGCGAAGTTGTTGGCGATAAAGGAATTTCTATCGGCATTGATCACTACGGGGCTTCAGCTGATTACAAAACGCTCTATAAGGAGTTCGGAATTACCAGTGAAGCTGTCGTTTTGGCAGGTAAGAAAGCGGTTGGAAAGTAGATGAATCAGACCCTGGCACAGCTGACAAATGCAGGTGTTTCAATTTGGCTTGACGATCTATCGCGAGAAAGAATTGAATCAGGCAACCTAAAGTCGCTTATTCAGGACTTCAGTGTCCGCGGAGTAACCACCAATCCAACAATCTTCGCGGCGGCTCTGAAGACCAGTGCCTACGAACCTGCCATCAAGGCCGAAAAGGCTAAGAGAAGTTCGGTGGAGGAGGTTGTTTTCAACCTCACCACCGAGGACGTTGCCGCGGCATGCGATCTTTTCCACTCCACCTATGTGCAGACGAACGGGGTGGATGGCAGGGTTTCCATTGAGGTCTCCCCTGAATTGGCTCACCAGACGCAGCAGACCATTGAGCAAGCTGTTGAGCTCTACAACAAGGTCAATCGTGAGAACGTCATGATAAAGATTCCGGCAACCCTGGAGGGGCTGCCAGCCATCACGGAGGTCATCTCACGTGGGATCAGCGTGAATGTCACATTGATTTTCTCAATTGAACGATATGACGCTGTTATAGACGCTTATTTCGCAGGATTGAGAAAAGCGATTGATAAAGGCGTTGATATCAGCAAGATTCACTCTGTCGCATCGTTTTTTGTTTCTAGGGTTGACACAGAGGTTGATAAGCGACTTGTCGCCCTCGGCCGAGAGGATTTGAAATCCAAGGCTGCGATTGCAAATGCTCAGCTTGCCTACGAGCTGTTTTTGAAGCGTTTCGCATCTGGTGAGTGGCAAAGTCTCGCGGCTAAGGGAGCACGTGAGCAGAGGCCACTTATGGCATCTACTGGTGTAAAAGACCCAGCGCTGCCAGACACTCTTTATGTAACAGAGCTAGTGGCGAAAAATGTTGTCAACACAATGCCAGAAAAAACGATGATGGCCATGGCAGACCACGGGACGGTGTCAGGCGACTCAATAACACCCAACATCGAAAAGGCCAAGAGCGTCTTGGCAGATCTTGCGGGAGCTGGTATCAACATGGACGATGTGACTGCTCTTCTAGAAAAAGAGGGCGTGGAAAAATTTATTATCTCCTGGCACGAACTTCTTGATTCAGTCCGCACCGCTCTTGGGAATGCCTGAAATATGCAGCTGCAGATTCAACCTGATCTAAAAAGCTCAATAAGTGCGGTTGTTACTTCGGTAATTAATAACAAAATTGCATCCCGCGTTGCGAATAAAGACTTCACCATTTGGGGCAAGGAAGCCGAGGCAGAAGCCTCAATCCGCCTAGGTTGGACTTCCTCAGCACATGACTCCGCGGAATTGGTCCCAGAGCTGATAGCGCTGCGCAAAGAGTTTCTCTCGCTTGGCGTCGATCGTTTTGTCTTATGTGGAATGGGCGGCTCTTCCCTAGCTCCAGAGGTGATTACGCAGCACGAAGGAAAGAACCTATTTATTCTCGACACCACCGCGCCTGAACAGGTTCAGCTCGCCATCCGAGACCTAAACCGCACAGCGGTCATTGTCTCTTCAAAGTCTGGCTCAACCATCGAGACTGATTCTCAGAAGCGAGCTTTTGAAAAGGCCTATAGAGCTGCGGGAATTGATCCAATCGGACGAATTGTCATAGTGACAGACCCAGGCTCTCCCCTAGAAAAATCCTCACGGGAATCCGGCTACAGAATCTATAACGCTGATCCAAACGTAGGGGGTCGCTACTCAGCCCTTACTGCCTTCGGGCTTGTTCCTTCCGCGCTTGCGGGAAGTGATGTTGGAGGCCTACTTAGATCAGCACAACTTATCTCCGCAGATCTGGCCAGCGATAGCCCCGATAATCCAGCGATTTGGCTAGCAGCGGCGATTGCGGGCAGACAGCACGTAGACAAGTTCCTGATTGAGGCCGATCGCATTCCGGGCTTTGGCGATTGGGTAGAGCAGCTAGTGGCTGAGAGCACAGGAAAAGAAGGCAAGGGAGTGCTGCCGATAGCTATCAGTTCGACAGCGCCTGAAATTCTGCTAAATCTTCCTGATCTGACAAAAGTCTCCAACTCAAATAGTTCTGCGGATGTCTTTTTTGATGGAGAGCTTGGGGAACTGTTTCTAGTTTGGGAGTATGCCACCGCCATTGCTGGCTGGTTGTTGCAGATCAATCCGTTTGACCAGCCAAACGTTGAAAGCGCAAAGGTTGCCGCTAGGGCTCTCCTAGATTCCCCTGGCAAAACTAAAGCAGAAGATTTTGTTGATCGCGGTATAGCGGTCAGGTCCTATGGAATCGAACTTGCCGGATCCACACTTGAAAGCGCGATTGAACAGCTTCTTGGGCAGGTTGGCGAAACCAGCTACCTTTCCATACATGCCTATATCCCCGCTCAGATGTATCCGCAGTTTCAGAAGCTGAGAGATGTAGCTGCAAAGAGGCTAAATAGACCGGTGACCTTTGGCTGGGGCCCTCGCTTCCTTCATTCGACTGGTCAGTACCACAAAGGTGGACCAAAGCAGGGGGTTTTTCTGCAACTTACCTACGAGCCTTCGACAGACCTAGAAATCCCAGGCCGTCCGTTCAGCTTCGGGGAGTTGATTTCGGCTCAAGCAAGCGGCGATGCCAATGTTTTGGCAGAAGCAGGCCTACCAGTTCTTTCCCTAAACCTCACTGACCCACTGGGTGATCTTGAACTGATTCTTAGGTCCATTGAAGACTGATGAGTAATCCGCTGAGAGTTAATCCCGACAGAAGACTGCAGAAGATTGCAGGACCATCGGGATTAATTCTCTTTGGGGTGACAGGCGACCTAAGCCGCAAAAAGCTCATGCCAGCTATCTATGACCTGGCAAACCGCGGTCTTTTGCCCCCCGCTTTTTCCCTAGTTGGATTTGCGAGAAGAAACTGGTCCACAGAAGATTTCGAGAAAGTAGTGCATGACGCGGTCAGGGAGCATGCGCGAACACCATGGTCGGAATCGGTTTGGCAGCAATTAGTTCAGGGAATCCGCTTCGTTTCGGGCAATCATGATGATCCGGCCGCATTTGCTCAGCTGAAGAAAGTTGTCGATGATCTGGACGAAAAGCGCGGAACAGCGGGCAATCACACCTTCTACCTCTCGATTCCCCCACGAGATTTCCCGATTGTTCTAGAGCAACTAAATGAATCAGGTCTTGCCAAGGCTCGAGCTGGGGAATTTCGTCGTGTGGTTATTGAAAAGCCTTTTGGCTCAAACTTGAAAACTGCAATCGAATTAAATGACTTAGTCGAGCGTGTTTTCCCACCAGATTCTGTATTCCGTATCGATCACTACCTTGGTAAAGAGACAGTTCAAAACATCCTGGCTCTTCGTTTTGCAAACCAACTGTTTGAACCAATCTGGAATAGCGAGTTTATTGACCACGTTCAGATCACAATGGCTGAGGACATCGGAATTGGCGGTCGTGCAGGCTACTACGACGGAATAGGTGCTGCGCGTGATGTTATTCAGAATCACCTTTTGCAACTCTTTGCTCTCACAGCAATGGAACAACCCATCAGCTTCAATGCTGAAAACCTGAGAAGTGCAAAAGAGCAAGCCTTAGCTGCCGTTTTGCTTCCCGAAGACCTATCGCTCTACACAGCCCATGGACAGTACGGAAGTGGTTGGCAGGGCGGTGAATACGTAAACTCCTACCTCGAGGAAGAAGGAACAAACCCGAGCTCTCGCACAGAAACATTCGCAGCCATGCGATTGGATGTTGATAATCCAAGATGGCGCGGAACGCCTTTCTATTTGCGAGCCGGAAAGCGCCTGGGTAGACGAGTAACTGAAATTGCGGTCGTTTTTAAGCGCCCTACTCACCAGCTTTTTTCTCAGGATGAAGTCTCCCAGCTAGGCGAAAACGCACTAGTAATTCGAGTACAGCCAAATGAAGGAGTCACAATTCGATTTGGATCCAAGGTTCCCGGTCCAGCAATGCAGGTGAGAGATGTGACTATGGACTTTGGCTATGGTCATGCCTTTACAGAAGATTCGCCGGAAGCCTACGAGCGGCTGATTCTGGACGTTCTCCTTGGGGAGCCGCCCCTTTTCCCCCGACAGCGTGAGGTTGAACTCTCGTGGCAGATTCTTGACCCTATTGTCAGCTTCTGGGAATCAGATGGAAGAAATGACACCTACCCACCCGGATCCTGGGGCCCTGAGTCAGCTCATCAGATTATGAAAGCCGATGGCAGAACTTGGAGAAGGCCTTGATAGTCGATCTACCAAACACCACCACTGCCAAGATTGGAAAGAAGCTCCAGGATCTTCGCGAAACTGGCGGAGTCGTGGCCCTGGGACGCGTGCTTAGTTTGCTTGTGGAAACCAATGCTGAAGATCTAGAAAAATCGATTGCTGTTGCTAATGGGGCTTCAAAGCTTCACCCGTCAAGAATCATCGTTATTTCCAGAGATTCAAAATCGCCTTCTCGACTGGATGCGGAAATCCGTGTTGGTGGTGACGCTGGTGCTAGCGAAGTCATCGTCCTGCGAGCAGCAGGTGAGGTATTGAGCAGCATCGAGTCTTTGGTAAATGGACTGCTCCTTCCCGATGCCCCGATTGTTTCTTGGTGGCCAGGGGTTTGCTCCTCAAATCCTGGAGCAAGTGAACTCGGCCAAATTGCCGGTAGAAGAATCACAGACTCAGCCGCTCAGAGCAATCCCGTTCGATTCCTGATGGAACTTGCCGCAAACTACACTTCAGGCGATGGTGACATGGCCTGGACAAGAATTACGCTGTGGCGATCCCAACTGGCAGCACTCCTTGATGAGCATCAAGAGAAGCCAGTCGTCTCGGCAACCGTGTTTGGTTCAGAGAACTCCCCTAGCGCGCATCTATTTGCAAAGTGGATTGAGCTAAAACTAGGTGTTACCACGGAAGTAATTGGTGAGTATCAGGGCTCACAGGTGAGCGGCGTGGGAGGCTTGGAGATTAGATTCAAGGACAGCTCTTTGTCGATTCAGAGATCTGGGCAAATCGGTCTGATCAATCAGCCTGGTTCGCCTCAGTCAACCGTCTATCTCCCGCAACGATCCGACCTTGACTGTTTGGTTGAGGACTTGAGGTTCTTGGGCGAGGATCTGGCATATGCGGAAGTGCTTAGGTCGCTGACACGATGATGCAAATTGTTAAGGCGAGGACCGAGCTAGCTGCAGCGATAGCAGCCGAGGTGGCGGCAGTAATCAACTCTTCAATCACGTCGAAAGGTTCTTGCCGGATAGTCCTGACGGGCGGAGGGCTTGGTCTAGAGGTTCTGAGCTCGCTTCGTCTCGCAGCAATTGACTGGCAAAAGGTAACTGTCATCTTCAGTGATGAAAGATTTGTTGGTCTTTCAGATAAAGATAGAAACGAGTTCCACGCACTCGAGCGCCTGCCAGAACTTAAGCAAGCAAATTTCCTGCGGTATCCGGATACAAAGACGGACTTAGACTCTGCAGCAGAGCTTTTCAGCAGTAAAGTCGAAGCCAAGTTCGGAGGCCTAACTTCTGCCAACACTACGTTCGACTTGGTCATCCTCGGCATGGGACCAGATGGCCACGTCGCCTCACTCTTTCCAGGCAAAATTTATCCATCCCAATGGATTGTCGCTGAGGCAGACTCTCCAAAACCACCGAGTGAGCGACTAAGTCTGAGTTACGAGGCTTTGGGAAATGCAGAGAGGGTCTGGTTTGTCGCCAGCGGCAAAGAAAAAGCCCTTGCGGCAAAGTCAGCAATGATCTCTTCAGATCTACCAGCGGGACGGGTAAAGGGTAGGACAGAAACCGTTTGGTGGATTGATCAGGAGCTTAGCGACGAGCTTTAGCAGCTGCCGCTGCCTTTTCTCTTCTTGCTCTGATCGCCTGCAGAGCCTCGTTTAGAATTTGGGCTGCTTCTGCCTCGGTCCTGCGCTCTTTTACATAGGCAAGGTGAGTCTTGTATGGCTCAATTTTTGCAACAAGTGGAGGGTTGTTCTTGTCGCGTCCTGCTGGAAAGCCACAGTGTGGACAGTCAATTTCAGTAGGAATCTCTTCCTCAGTCACACTGGCCGCAAAATTGGGGTGAGTCTCGTGGCCATTTGCACAGTAGAAGCTTTTAGAAATCTTCTCGACCTGGTGACCACGGTCTTTTTCTCCCATGGGGCCAGCTCCAACGCGAGCTCCCCTAATTGAAGGTGTTGAGGACATTTAGTTATGCCCAACCGAATCTGGTGAAAAGCCCAAGGATGATGATTACGCTCACCCAAACTAGACCAAGGATGATCGTTATTCTGTTGAGGTTTCTTTCAGCGACACCAGATGATTGCATCGAACTTGTGACACCGCCACCAAACATGTCGGCCACACCTCCACCGCGACCCTTGTGAAGCAAAATCATTAGGATCAGCAAGATGCTGGTGATAGCTAGTAGAACCAGCAGGGCTGTCTGAAGTGCTGCCATTATTCCTCCGAAAACTCGCTCAATTATAGAACTATGTGCTTTTTGTATCGAGAAATACCCGAAAACTCGTCTGCATCAAGGGAAGCGCC
>VFQS010004453.1_pt1 | contig 10143 bp, 9 predicted proteins | sample 3512361 | NCBI WGS metagenome assembly VFQS01 (sample SAMN10412375, study PRJNA504923) | tailings metagenome | isolation source: Relicate 1 Philex TSF3 active mining | place: Philippines | reverse complement strand
CTTCTTGTTGATGTGGCTACTAGGGTCAACAGCAAAAGGAAATCTGCAAGGTATTGCTGAATATTTTCAAACACCATTAAAAGTGGCGATGGCTGGTGGTGAGGGAAGTGGTGACAGTTCTAGCGTGATTAAAGGTGGTGGGAAAGATCTTTCTATTCGTGACGGTCAGACGAAAAAAGGTGAAATCGAAGCAGTTAAGAAAACTTATAACTTGCAGGCGGCGGAAGCAGCTCTCGCGAGAGCAGATGCAGAGCGTTTGAAGGGTTTGAAAGAAAAGATTGAAGCAGCGATTGAGTCCAATCCGACACTAAAGCAGTTTAAGAAGCAGTTGCTATTGGATATCACTACGGAAGGCTTACGGATTCAAATTGTTGACGAAAAAAATCGACCAATGTTTGCATCTGCCAAGGCGGATCTGCAGCCTTACACAAAAGTGATTTTGCATGAGATTGGTCTTGCGTTGAATGATGTGCCGAATAAAATTAGTTTGTCTGGGCATACCGATGCGGCGCCATACGGAAGTGGAGAGTTAGGATATAGCAATTGGGAATTGTCAGCAGACCGAGCCAATGCGTCAAGGCGTGAGTTAATTTATGGCGGAATGGATGAAACCAAAGTGTTGAGAATTGTTGGGCTTTCTTCTTCGGTTTTATTTGATAAAGAAGATCCTCTCAATCCCATTAATCGTCGAATCAGTATTATTGTGATGAACAAAAAAGCAGAGTTATCTGCCTCGCAAGATGGTGGGGAAGTCGATTTGGCCAAGTCAACAGAGCAAACGCTTGAAGTAAAAAAATAAGTTGACGGATTTAATGCAGCAAAATTGCAATTGTGAGTTGCAGAATGGGATGCTGAACATGACAAAGAAAAAGAATTTGGGTTCTCAAGTTAAGCAACTTTTATCTGGTGTATCAGATCATGGAGTGGCCCATCTTTTGGAAGTCGAGACTGATTTGGTTCAGACGACTTTGCTATTGGCCGAAGCGATTGAAAAACTTGGTGAAAATTTCCTTGATTTACATGCCTCGATTACGTCGCAAGAAGAACAAATTCTGGGCTTAGTGAATACAGGGCTTGTACCGCAAGAGAATGTTGAAAAGCTTGCGCAGATACAATCAGACATAGGACTTCATATTAGTCGCGCCGTTACGAGCTTGCAATTTCAGGATCTCACTAATCAATTAATCTCAAGAACTGTCCAACGTAGTGCTGGATTGCGGGAACTTCTTTCAACCCTCGATATGGTTGGTAATGTAATTCCTGCTGATGGTGGTATGGATGAGATTGCCGTTGTGTTGCATGAGATTACAGAAAAATTAGAACAGCAAAGTGTGGAATTGAAAAGCTTGCTGCGAAAAACAGTGAATCAACAGCATTTAAATAGTGGTGATATAGAGTTATTTTAGTTTTTGATTGAGTTAATAATTTTCTCAATTTTCTGAATGGAGTAATGATGGCCAAGACAATTTTAGCCGTGGACGATTCTGGATCTCTGCGCCAAATGGTTGCATTTAGTTTGAAGGCAGCTGGATATCAAGTGATTGAAGCTGTAGATGGTCAAGATGGATTAGAAAAAGCCAAAGGGCAGGTAGTTGACTTGGTGTTGACCGATCAGAACATGCCACGCATGGATGGTTTAACCTTGATCAAATCTTTACGTGCGCTATCGACTTATCAGCGCGTTCCTATTCTCATGTTGACTACAGAATCAAGTGATGAAATGAAAGCAAAAGGGCGTGCTGCAGGAGCAAATGGTTGGCTTGTGAAACCATTTGATCCACAAAAATTGACGGAAGTTGTGAAAAAAGTAATTGGATAGTGCGTATTAAATTAATCTGTATCGATGCATGACGAATATGGTTTTATGTGTATGCATCGATCAGATTAATCGTGTGACGACATATCTGTGAGATAAACGGGGTGAAATAATGACGATTGACATGAGTCAGTTCTTCCAAGTTTTTTTTGATGAGGCTGAAGAACTTCTCGCAGAAAAAGAGAAGTTATTATTGGGGGTTGATGTTTCATCGCCTGATCCCGAAGACTTGAACGCAATTTTTCGTGCTGCACATTCTATTAAAGGTGGTGCCTCTACTTTTGGCCTGACAGATATGTCGGAGGTCACGCATATTCTCGAATCATTGCTTGATAAGATTCGTAAAGGAGAAATGTCTCTAACGGCAGAGCACGTAGACGCGTTCTTGGCAGCGAAAGATGTTCTGAAAATGCAGTTGGATGGGCATCGTCTGGGCTCCGCCGTAGATCTTGACGCAGTCGGTGACGTACGAATGTTATTGCAGTCATTTGTGCAAGAAGATTTCAAACCTAAAGCAAGTCCAACACCCGCGTTGGCGCCAATTGCGCAGGCGACTCAGCCTGAAGAAAAATATCTTCATTGTTTTCGTGTCAGTTTTAAGAGTGTTAAGGACACCGATCTCACCTTATTAACTTCTGAACTTGCTCTTCTTGGCTCGGCTTCATCAGAGAAAAATGGCGAAGGTCAAGATTCTATCGTGCTACAAACCAATGGCACGGTTGATGATATTTTGGCGGTTTGCTCATTTATTGTTGATGCCGACAATATGCTGATTTCTGAAGAAAAAATGCCGGAAGCAAGTAAGGCAAAAGAGTTGACTGAAGATGAATTGGGCTATGGATTTTTTGAGCCGATTGAGTCTATGTTCCCTCCGGAAGACAAGCCGACCGTTGAGCAAGCTAAGCCAGAACCAGCTCCTGTGCTTGATTCTAATCATAATTCAAGCAAAAACAACGTAAAAAAAGAAGCTGAAAGACATGCCGCCGGACATGAATCGACGACCATTCGTGTTGGAATCGAAAAGGTTGATCAAATCATTAATTTGATTGGTGAGCTAGTTATTACTCAAGCGATGTTAACTCAGCGGACACAAGACCTCGATCCAGTATCAAATGAGCGATTATTGAGTAGCGTCGCGCATTTAACTCGTAATACACGTGACTTGCAAGAAGCCGTGATGTCGATTCGCATGATGCCAATGGATTATGTGTTTTCTCGCTTTCCAAGAATGGTGAGAGATCTAGCACATAAGTTGGGTAAAAAAGTTGAGTTCGTTACTTATGGTGCATCAACTGAATTAGATAAAGGATTGATTGAAAGAATTGTCGATCCGCTCACGCATTTGGTCAGAAATAGTATTGATCATGGAATTGAGATGCCAGCTACTCGTGTTGAGAGTGGCAAAAGCGAAGTAGGTAAGCTATCTCTTTCTGCCGTGCATCAAGGCGGCAATATTGTCATTGAAGTTTGCGATGATGGTGGCGGGCTGCATCGTGAAAAAATTCTAGCAAAAGCCAAGCAAAGTGGGTTGAACGTCTCTGATTCCATGTCAGATCCTGAGGTCTGGCAACTCATATTTGCACCTGGTTTTTCAACCGCAGAAGTCGTCACAGATGTCTCTGGCCGCGGTGTCGGTATGGATGTGGTGAAGCGAAATATTACGCAAATGGGCGGTGTGGTTGATATTCGATCTGCACGCGGTTTTGGCACCACGATTACTATTTCACTCCCCTTGACTTTGGCGATTTTGGACGGAATGTCAATCAAGGTTGGCGAAGAAATTTATATCCTGCCCTTAGGTTTCGTGGTGGAATCTTTACAGCCACAGTCAGAAGATATCAAAGAGATTAATGGCAAGGGGCGCGTGATTAAAGTGCGGCAAGAATATTTGCCTTTAATTCCCTTGTTTGAGACATTTAATATCGAACCTAAGCATAGAGATCCAGCCAACGGTATCACGGTAATTGTAGAAGTTGATGGCCGAAAAGCAGCTTTATTTGTTGATGATTTAGTCGGTCAGCAACAAGTGGTGGTGAAAAATATTGAATCAAACTACAGAAAGATCCCGGGTATATCTGGCGCGACGATTTTAGGTGATGGTGGTGTTTCTTTCATTCTTGATGTTGCTGCGATATTGCGTTCTGTACGTTAGGCTTTAGTTTAATAAGATTAAAAGGAATCAATCATGATACAAAATTCTGATGACTTATCAAAAAAATCGCAGTCCGAAAAAGATGACCTCACTACACATGAATTTTTAGCCTTTACACTGGGCAATGAAGAGTATGGGATTGATATTTTAAAGGTGCAAGAAATTCGTGGCTATGAAGCAGTCACACGTATCGCTAACGCGCCCGATTTTTTGAAAGGCGTTATTAATCTGCGTGGCATTATCGTTCCGATTGTAGATATGCGGATTAAGTTTAATTTGGGTGAGCCAACCTACGACCAATTAACCGTGGTGATTATTCTGAATATTGGAGTACGTGTGGTTGGCATGGTGGTGGATAGCGTTTCTGACGTAATGACTTTATTGCCTGAGCAAGTTCGACCAGCGCCAGAAATGAACACCACATTTAATAGCGATTTCCTAATTGGATTGGGTACGCTCGATGAGCGAATGCTGATTTTGGTAGATATTGAAAAATTGATGTCGAGTCCGGAAATGGGGTTAATGGATAACACCGATTAAGAAGGATTGGCTCGGTATTTGATAGGCAGAATTGATACGTTAGGAATAAAGAATGGCAAAGCCAGCAGAGCGGTCTGACGGTGAAAAAGAGTTTGATTTTACCCATCATGATTTTGATCGTGTACGAGGCTTAATTTATCAACGTGCTGGAATTTCTTTGTCAGATAGTAAGCAAGAAATGGTTTATAGCCGACTTGCGAGAAGACTACGTGCTACTGGAATTAGCTCGTTTTCAGTGTATTTGAATATGCTTGAGCGCGAAACCAATAGTAATGAATGGGAATCCTTTACAAATGCCTTGACTACGAATTTGACTTCATTTTTCCGTGAAGAACATCATTTCCCCATTTTGGCTGAGCATATTAAGAAGAAGTCGGGGCCATTGCGAATTTGGTGTTCTGCAAGTTCTACTGGAGAAGAGCCATATTCAATCGCGATTTGTGTTTGTGAAGCCTTGGGTACGCTAAAACCTAACGTCGAGATTATTGCCACGGATATTGATACTAATGTCTTAAGTGTTGCAGCGCGCGGTGTATATAACATTGATCGAATTGAGAAATTGCCAAATAACATTGTGCGCAAGTATTTCTTGAAGGGGCGAGGAAAAAACGAGGGTAGTGTTTTGGTCCGCCCAGAGCTCAGGGGTTTGATTAATTTTGAAGCTTTGAATTTGTTGGATGATAGATGGTTTTTGAATGGCGAATTTGATGCAATTTTTTGCAGAAACGTGATGATCTATTTTGATAAGCCAACGCAAGCCAATATTTTGAAAAAATTTGTGCCCTTGTTAAAACCTGATGGATTATTGTTCGCTGGTCATTCAGAGAATTTCTTGTATGTATCTGACGATTTCAAGTTACGTGGTAAGACTGTGTATGTGCTGGCAAGCCAAGAAGATAAGCGTAAGAAATTGAGTTCTCACGATTTAAAAAAGGGTGACTTATGAGTCAGTTTAGCGAAGAGCACTTTGCGACGAACGTCTATTATGATCGCACCTTCGATTGTGACGCAGCAAAGATACTTCCAGGTGAGTTTTATTTTACGAACAAAGACATGCTGATTGTCACCGTACTAGGCTCTTGCGTTTCTGCTTGCATACGTGACCGGGTATCTGGCGTTGGTGGAATGAATCACTTCATGCTGCCAGATGGCGGTGAGAATTCGGATAATCCCGTGTCTGCATCAATGCGTTATGGCACTTATGCGATGGAGGTGTTAATCAACGAATTACTTAAAGCCGGGGCGCGTAGAGAAAACATGGAAGCCAAGGTATTTGGTGGCGGTAACGTATTGCGTGGTTTTACCGCGATTAATGTTGGCGAGAGAAATGCTAAATTCGTATTGGATTATTTGCGTATGGAACGTATGCGAGTAATTGCTGAAGATTTGAATGATATTTATCCGAGAAAAGTCTATTTTTTTCCTAAAACTGGTAAGGTGTTGGTTAAGAAACTGAAGGTAGAGCACAACGATACACTGAAGAAACGCGAGCTCGACTATGCAAGCCGACTAAAAAGCGTGCCTGTTGGTGGCGATGTCGATTTGTTTTGATTTGAAATGCACTCGCTGTTGTTTAATCGTATGTGTACTATGAAACTGAAGTTGTGAGGGCAGAATGAAAATTAAAGTCTTGATCATTGATGATTCTGCTCTGATACGAAGTATCTTAAGCGAGATTATTCGTGAAGAAAGTGACATGGAGGTCGTTGGTGTCGCTCCTGACCCTTTGGTTGCCAGAGAGTTGATCAAACAATGTAATCCTGATGTTCTGACTTTGGATGTTGAAATGCCAAAAATGGATGGGCTCGACTTTTTAGAAAAGTTGATGCGATTACGTCCAATGCCCGTCATTATGGTGTCGTCTTTGACCGAACGTGGATCAGAAATCACCATGCGAGCACTAGAGCTAGGTGCAGTTGATTTTGTCACGAAACCGAAGCTGTCGATTCAAAGTGGTATGCATGAGTATGCGCATGTGATCACTGATAAAATTCGAGCAGCATCAAAGGCAAAAATTCGCGCACGTACCAATCCAACTAGCTCAGCAGGTAGTCATTCACCGTCCGTATTGCCATCGGTTAGAAATCCTTTGGTAAGTAGTGAAAAATTAATTATTGTGGGCGCTTCGACTGGTGGAACTGAGGCGATCAAGAATTTTTTAAGTCAAATGCCGTCAGATTGTCCAGGAATCCTCATTACGCAACACATGCCAGAGGGATTTACCAAATCTTTCGCAAAACGTTTGGATGGATTGTGTAAGATATCTGTATCAGAAGCAGTAGGCGGAGAGCGTATTTTGCCTGGACATGCGTATATCGCTCCTGGGCATTCACATTTGTTGTTAGCACGCAGTGGCGCAAATTATGTGACTGAGATAAATGATGGACCACCAGTGAATCGACACAGGCCTTCGGTGGATGTGTTATTTAAATCTGCAGCAAAATACGCGGGTAAAAATGCAGTGGGTGTGATCCTTACAGGAATGGGAAAAGATGGTGCAGAAGGCATGTTAGAAATGAAAAATTCTGGTGCCTGTAATTTTGCACAAGACGAGGCGAGCTGTGTTGTATTCGGTATGCCAAGAGAGGCAATCGCAGTTGGTGCAGTCAATGAAGTTGCCCCGTTAAATGACTTGCCGCATAAAGTCTTGCATTATTTAGATCAACATGGCAGTCGCGCATTGCGTGTTTAAGTAAGAAATGTAGTAATCGCAGCAAATGAAGTACTAAAAGATGTCTATATAACCGATAATATGCACTACGGTCCTTTGTGAATTTATGGAGTAAGTTATGGCTGATCAGAACCTCAAGTTTTTAGTAGTTGACGATTTTTCGACAATGCGTCGCATCGTACGTAATTTGTTGAAAGAACTCGGATATTCAAATGTTGACGAAGCCGAAGATGGTGCGCTTGGCCTTGCCAAATTGAAGAGCGGTGATTTTGATTTCGTCATCTCTGACTGGAATATGCCAAACATGGATGGTCTCACGATGTTGCAACACATTCGTGCTGATCCAGCATTGGCAAAATTGCCGGTGTTGATGGTTACAGCTGAAGCTAAAAAAGAGAACATCATTGCAGCGGCGCAGGCTGGTGCTAATGGCTACGTGGTTAAACCATTTACCGCAGCAACTTTGGATGAGAAGTTATCGAAAATTTTTGAAAAATTAGGTAAGCCTGCCTGATTTTGAAAAGCGCTTCTTGCATAGCATTTTTTAGTGCGGCTTTACAGCCATCGAGTGTGTGAAGTCCGCTATGGGAGTAAGTTCGGTTGTTTGCCAATTTCTTTTTAGAGATTTAAGCAAAACAACAATTTTTCAAATAGCTTTTAATTCTAATTATTATAAAAATTAAATATTTATGAGTGATGTAAAGTTCATCGTCAGAGAACCCTTACTTGATCCTTCTCAACGGGTGATTGGTTTTCAATTGTCATGGCAACAGAATGCCAAGGCAGCGGAGTTGGACACGACAGAGTTAAGTGCGCTCATGTCATTTGTCGCCAACGAACTAGGCGATGAGGATGGTAAGTTTTTGCTCGATGATAGCCTTATTTTTTTAGAGGCTGTACCAGGTCTGCTGCAGGCTGAGGGATTACGTCAACTTTCACCGCAGAATACCGTCCTGATATTTTCAAAGCGATACTTCGCTGATGAAGCGTCGATTGCTGCGATTAAGGAGTTACGCACTGCGGGCTTTGGTATTTGTCTAAAAAATGCTGATATTTCGGCTTTAGAGCGATCATTTTTTCCTTTAATCACGCACTTTGAAGTTCAACTCGATTCGAGTAACTTAGCTGCACAAGCAAAGATGTATGCAGCACTTAAGCAGTCGAATGTGCAGATGGTTGCTCGTAATGTTGGTAACTGGCAGGATTTTGATGCTTGCGCGGCGCTCGGTTTATCGAGCTTTGTTGGCAAGCTACATTTAACGCCTAGACCTAATGTTGCACAGAAAGGTCTCAACACCACGCAGACTACGATACTTCAATTGATGGAGATGATTCGTAAAAATGCGGATATTCAACAACTTGAGGCAGTGGTAAAGCGTGATGCTGCACTCGCTTATAAATTGTTACGATATATTAATTCGGCTGGTTTTGGTCTGCGTACCGAAGTGCAGTCTTTAAAGCACGCTGTCACGATTTTGGGATACAGCCCGCTGTATCGTTGGTTATCGCTGTTATTGGCAACAGCAAGCACAAGTGGCAACTCACCTGTGTTGCTAGAAACTGCAATCGTGCGTGGTCGTTTTGCAGAAATTCTTGGACAGCCATTTATGTCCAAATCAGACGCAGAGAATTTGTTTGTCGCTGGAATGTTCTCTTTGCTGGATCGCTTGTTGGGGATTCCGATGGAAGAAGTTTTATCGACGATTCAACTGCCCGAACCGGTTGTCGATGCTTTGGTTTCACGAAGCGGAATTTACGGTCCTTTCCTCGCATTGGCCGAAGCATGTGAACTCAATAGCATGCTGGTGTCTTCGATTGCAGAAACATTAAAAATTGCGCCAGTCGATGTCAATAAAGCGCATTTATCCGCCTTGGTCTGGGCTAAGAATATTTCTGCTGCAGCATAATTTTTTTGTCGATCTACGACACACCTGAAAAGCCCAAATAATACTTTTGATTATTTGGGCTTTTTGATTTTTATCCTTCCATTTCAATTTAGCCCCTTGATTATTGAAATAAGGGGTTTATCCCACTCTATTCATTCGATCTGATAACTGCATATTCGTGAATAATTTGTCCTGAGGTAATTTTTTTAGATTTCGATCTAATTGGACAAAACATGGCAGAAGATAGCGGATTAGAACGAACCGAACCGGCCTCGCCCCAGCGACTTGAAAAGGCGCGTGAGGAGGGCGATGTTCCCCGTTCGAGAGAGCTTTCTACTTGTACAGTTTTGCTGGCGGCGGGTGGTGGCTTGTACTTCTATGGCGAAACGCTATTTCATAATTTAGCGAAAAATTTTTCGCGCGGCCTTTCCTTCGAACGTAGTGCCGCATTTGATGCCAATTTTCTGACCATGCAGATTATTGATTCGGTTGTGGATGTGATGTTGGCATTTCTCCCGATTGTTGGCTTGTTACTTCTCGCTGCAGTTGGATCTCCATTGTTAATCGGCGGATGGCTGTTTAGTTTTAAATCCTTAGAGCCTAAATTTTCGCGCTTAAATCCGATTGCAGGAATGGGTAATTTGGTGTCGTCTAGATCGGCTGTGGAGCTGGTGAAAGCGATATTGAAAACGATCTTGGTTGGTGCGATTGCTTGGCTCGTCGTTGCTCAGCAAAAGGACGCCATTTTTGGTTTGATTAACGAACCTTTGGATGAAGCTAGTGCACATCTTGGACACATGCTCGGAGTATGTTTTTTGGCGATTGTGGGGGGCTTAGTATTGATCGCGGTGATCGATGCGCCATATCAAATGTGGGCTTATGCCGAAAAATTAAAAATGACGCATCAAGAAGTGATTCAAGAATCCAAAGAGGCAAATGGTAATCCGCAGATTAAGGCGAAGATTCGTCAACAGCAACGAGAAATGGCACGCAGAAGAATGATGGCGGAAATTCCAACGGCCGACGTTGTGGTGACTAACCCGACGCACTTCTCTGTGGCCTTGAAATATGCCGATGG
>VFQS010004452.1_pt1 | contig 10145 bp, 7 predicted proteins | sample 3512361 | NCBI WGS metagenome assembly VFQS01 (sample SAMN10412375, study PRJNA504923) | tailings metagenome | isolation source: Relicate 1 Philex TSF3 active mining | place: Philippines | reverse complement strand
AAATTCCAACATGAAGCCCACTAACGGCAAGTATATGCATCGCACCCGTTCGTTTAAAATCGGTCATAATATCAGAGGTAAGACCCGATTTATTACCCAATAACAAGGCATCCATCAGTCCTAAAGAAATACTGTCTTTTAGTGCTTTTCCCAATATATTAGAAATGTATTGCTGTGCTTTATCTCTGTAAAACAAAGATCCCGAAGCAGCTTTGATTTCCTTCCAATTGGCTCTGTTTCCATACGCTTTATGAAAAATTCTCTTTAGAGACCAATATTTTTGCTGATTAAACGAACCTGGATTAAATGCGTTGGGAATAGAGAGAAGCTTATAAATTTCCCCCTGAACAATCGAACCAGAGGAAAACGGGGGCAAATCGGAGGCTGAAAGATACAGTAATATGTGTCCTGATGAGGTAACGACCGTATTTTCATTGTTAAAAGTATTAGAGACATCCAAAACATATCTATGCCCTCCATTCATTCTCGACTTACTACTAAGTATGGTTCCCTGAAATTTAACGGAAGTTAATTGATTGCCTATGTATGTGGATTTATTTGTTGGGTTCAAAAAAGCCATTCTAAAATAAAGAATAATAACAATAAGGCAGATAAAAGATGGATAAAAGACGAGTGCTGATAATTTCTCATTCCTATTTATAAAAAAAGATATTCCAATAAAAAGAGTACTGATAAACCAAAGTCCTAAAATGTTTTCAATGATGAAATAAGGATATAGTAGTATCCCTGCTACTAATCCAATAAACAATTTTAGAAATGGTATTTCGTGAAAACGCATACTAATTTTTATTAAAAGCAAAAGTCGCTGATAATTTTATGGTTTACAGGTAATTTATGGGACAGAAGTAACCTTTTTCCAACTTATCAGGTTATATATAAAATTAGATTTAGAAGCTAGAAAGTTCTTATTTTGTGCTTTTAAAAATCACCTCAAATATGCATACAGAAAATTTCATCGATGCTAATTTATATGATGTTGAAACAGTTGTTTTAGGTAAAAAGGTACTTATTAGAAGATTACGGGAGGGAGATGGCAAGTTTTTTTATGATCTGGTGGCGGAAAATAATAGTTTAATTAGTGAATATTTTCCCGTAATTACCTCTGCTTTATCTACTTTGGATGGGGCCGAGCTTTATGTAAGAAAAACAATTATCTCTTGGTTAAAACAGGAATCATTTAGTTTTGGCTTGTGGGATAAAGATAAATTATGCTTAGTGGGCTACCTTGATATTTCAAGAAGAATGCCAGAAAATATAGGTGAACTGAGATTTTTTACGGATAAAAACAGAATGGGTGAAGGCATTATGTCCGATACCTTAAGCACCATGATTCCCTATTTTTTCAACCAGCTTCTTTTAAATAAAATCACCATAAAAGCATCCACTGAAAATTTTACGCTACCTACGTTAGCTAGAAAATTTGGATTTTTACGCGAAGGTGAACTCCGTGGAGAGATTTACAAACAGTCAGGCGATCGCGGTGATGTCTGGGTTTATGGCTTATTAAAAAACATGTACAAATAAAACAACAACATTGATTTCATATATTAACTTATTCCTGGAATGGGGTAAAACCCTGCCAATCAGTAAACAAAATGAATTAATAGCTTTCTTAAAAGCTGTCAGTTATGAAATTTCTCAGGAAGAAATTGAAAATCGTTTACTTTCCTTTGGCAACGCAGAACTGGATCCATTGGCAAAATATCCTTCTTTTTCGGGAAATCATAAACACATTGTACCTAATTTAATAGGTCATAGTTTGGCAGCTCTCAATAAGCTTCCAACCCAATATAACCCAAATAGTCAGCTATTCCTTAACGAATTTTTGCGCTATTTTTTAATTCAGGAAAATTTTATCAAAGGAAAAGATAATCTTTCCGATGTATTAAAATTTGGATTAATTGCGCACGAAGCCATTGATGCATTTCAACAAGATTCTGCCCAATATTCCAGATTAATGGAGCAATTATTCACCTTTATCCTGTTAAAAAAAGAGGAATTTCCTGGTGAAAGTATCCATCTGCTTTTTTTCAAAGAAGCCGTAACTACGACCCTTGGATTATCCTTTTTTAGCTACTTAGATGAGGCAAGCGTACATTTAACTTTGGAAAGAGTCTATTTTGTCTATCAACATATTCCGCTGGAGGCAAAAGACAGGATGTTTGTATTTGATGTATTCTTACGTATTGCCTTTGAAAGCGCTGGAAATCAACAATATAACCAACTTACTGTTAGTCCGCTGTTGACCTGGTACAAAAAGGGAGAAAATAAAGGAATTCAAGATGTAATTGCTGGAAGATTTTTAACCCTTTCTTTAGAAAAGGGTATAATTAATATTGCTTACTTAACAGAAAAATTCCCTGTTATTAGTTCAGCCATGCACGCTATCTGGCAATTTAATGAAAAATATATTCTTTCAAATACTTTAGAAAGCAAAGAATTATTTCTCGAAAATGCCCGGAAAATATTAGATGTCATTATTAAATTCCCCTATTTAGTTACCTCTGATACTCAAAATACGTCGCCTCTTTATCAATTACTCCAGGGGTTTGATATAATAAAAGAAAGTTTACCCGATACCATAAAGAGAAATCATGTTTTACAACGTTTTTTATTGGATAAATATCTACAGTGTGCTGCTGAAAATCCAACCCTTTGGGAAAACAATACAGATAAGATTGGAAATCATAGTATTTTAGATCGCGGTGTATTGTTAGTTATTTCAGCGGCATTTCATCGACAAAATGAAATGAGTGAGGGAAAAAACATAGCCCTCTTCAGGTCACTAATTTCATTTACTTTAGAAGAAATTCTACAGACCTACCCTAGTGAATTAGGTTTGACCTTCATAAAAATTATCGTTTCCCCTGACACAGGATTTGGCTTCAGGTATGGTTTTGATCGTCAATGGGCCGATCAAATGGTAGAAGCTGCTTTGGCTTTATTTTCACAACATCCGCACCTTATAGCGGCAGAAAATACATGGGATGACTTGTTCTCTGGTGTTTCTGATGCATTGAAAGAATCAAAAATTCAGCAACTCAACCTGCTTCCTGAGTTAACACGCATGATTTTAGAAAAATCTGCTTTACAATTAAACCTAAGGGTATCCCTAGAAAATGGGAAAGAAGAATATCTTCTAATTGCAGGATTGAGAGAAATTTTAGCTGCCCTTTCTGCCAATGAAACATCCAATTCAAAGCACCCTCAATTAACCCCTGGGCAATTACTTTCCTTCGTAGAATTATTACTGGATGCTGTTATAAAAAATCCTAACTGGTTGACTACCTCATTTGAAGGTAATCCAATGATTAGAGAAGTATTGGCTATTCCATTCCGCACCTTATCGAAAATACCCGCGGATCAACGCTTAGGATATGACTTACTTACTCAAGTCATTGAGTCCGAACTAGAGGCGATAGAAAGAAGTCCACATTTAATGGATCGGATTCAATACGGTGAATCTCCATCAGAAAAAACAGTATTAGAGCATGCCTTTAATTTAGTAATTGCCTGGTTATTTCCTCCTGGTGAGAGAGCTGGCTTACATAAAACTAAGCAATTAATGGACGTCATCGCTTATGCTATTGAAGATTTGGTTTCTGAAAATCCAAACACCACTGGCTTAGCTATTTTAGAACTTATTTTATCCGATGCTGTAGGATTGGATTTGTCCAACGGCATTATTGAAGACCAGACCGATGAATTGGTAGAAGCCGTGCTGCTTGCCATTGCGACACAACCTGAATTAATACAAGAGGCACCAGGATTAAGGGAAATTGCACAGGAATCAGCTGGGGCCATTCATCTTTTATCTATTGATCATCCGGAAATAGGTTTAGAAATTCTTCGAAACCTATTTGAAGAAAGTGCGGGACGATTAACCATTTTATTAGAGGTAAATGATACCCAATTCCGCCATTTACTTATTGAGGCTTTGCAGCAATTTGCTACCGCTATAAGTATGGAACGCAAAAATGGAAGATATACAATAAAATTAAGTGAGGATCAGATTCTTGATTTAGTTCAAATTATATTTGAAGGGGTGGTAGAGCAGCCAGAATGGGTGGAAGACGAATATATCCACCAGGTTCTTGATGCTATTTTACAAGCGGTAGATGCGAAAAGTGGAGGGAGAAGAATCCCCTATTTGCTGGTCTCTCTATTATTTCAGGCGCTCCTTCCAATGGCTCAGGAAAGATCCGAACTACTTGAAAAAATAGAATTTGGCGAAAAAAGAGAGGCCATTGCCATTAGTTATGTCGTAGAAAGATTACTAAATCTGTTGTTGGGCTTAGATCTAAAGGATTGGAGGAAAGTAACTCAGGATGAAGCCATTGAAGCCATCGTTCACTTCTATTTAAACCTGATTAATCAGTGGGATATGAGCGCTGCTTCTATTGAAGCCGCTATGACTCACTTAAAACAGATAGTAAGGCAGTTTGCTACTGGAACCTTATCTCAGGATGAGTTTTTGGATTTATTAAGTGAGGAAGACGATGATGAAGAATAAATGATGTATGATTAAGGCAATAATTATGAATGAATTATAATACTAAGTAGGAATGGTAACTTTTCTATTGGGCATCTTCAACACAGTAGGATATTTTCTTTTGGCGAGTATTCCTTTCCTGATTTTCTATATATTTTATTCAAAAAAGTTCCAATATTCTATTCAGACACGAGGACATTTTAACGAATATCAAGAATTAAATCTTAATAACAAAGCATGATCTCCTACGAAAAAATGGTTCTTCAAAATGGGCTAACGGTATTGATGCATGAAGATAAAAATACGCCCATTGCGAGTATTAGCGTGCTTTACAAGGTAGGGTCAAGAGACGAACATCCTGAAAAAACAGGTTTTGCCCATCTTTTCGAGCATTTAATGTTTGGGGGATCTGTAAATATTCCTGATTATGATGGCGTTATGCAAAGAGCCGGAGGGGAGAATAATGCATATACAAATCATGATTATACCCATTTTTTCACAACACTGCCAGCCAAAAATATTGAAACTGCATTATGGTTAGAATCTGACAGAATGTTAGAGTTAATGCTTCAAAAAGAAGTCCTTGATGTGCAAAAAAAAGTAGTAGTTGAAGAATTTTATGAAACCTGTCTTAATTTGCCTTATGGTGATGTGTGGCATGAATTATCTGCATTAAACTATGAAAAACATCCATATAAATGGCCAACGATCGGTGTACACCCCAGTCACATTGAAAAAGCCAATTTAACAGATGTTAAAAAATTTTACAATAAATATTATCATCCGGGTAATGCTATATTAGTTATAGCCGGACCTATTTCTATTAAAAGGATGAAAGAATTGGCCATGAAATGGTTTAATGATATTCCATCTGGCAAAACGTTCAAAAAAAAATATTCCTCAGAACCTCCTAAGAAAAAAGCCAGGCATAAACAAAGTCAAGCAGAAGTTCCCGTTGATGCTATATATATGACCTTTCCATGTCCCGCACGGGCGGATAAAGCATTTTATGCTGTTGATTTGCTAAGTGATATATTCAGTAATGGTCCATCGTCCAGATTAATACAAAGGTTAACCAGGGAAAACAAATATTTTAACCAAATTGATTGTTACGTAACGGGTGATTTTGACCCGGGCCTTATTGTATTTGAAGGAAGACCTACGGAAAAAATTTCTTTGCAGAATGCTGAGGAAATAATATGTAAGGAAATAAATGATCTTAAAAACCAGTTGATTGAATCCTCTGAACTACAGAAATGGAAAAACAAAGCTGAAAGTACCTTAGTACTTTCAGAAATGGGAATTCAATCTAAATCGATGAACCTAGGCTTTTTCGAAGCTTTGGGAAACGCCGATTTGATGAACGAGGAGTCAAAAATATACCAATCTTTAACAGCCGAAGAAATTCAACAGGCCGCAAAGATATGGCTAAGAGAAGATCAAAAATCAGTACTAACTTACAAGGGAAAATAAAAATTCATTATTTTCCTCCCTGGATAGATTTTTCAGTAAAGATTTCTGCCAGTTTTCTTTCCAATTCTGCACCTCTTAAATCCCTGGCTATTATCATGCCATTGGGATCTACCAAAAACGTTTTTGGAATAGCTGAAATTTCATATAATTTACTCACCTCATTGGACCAGCCTTTTAAGTCACTGGTATGTTTCCAGGTAAGTTGATCTGCCTGAATAGCTTGTAACCAACGCTCTCTATTTTGATCAAGGCTGATACCCAATATCTCAAATCCTTTGGTTTTATATTTATTATATAACTTAACCACATTAGGATTTTCCTTTCTGCAAGGCCCACACCAGGATGCCCAAAAATCGAGTAACACATACTTTCCTTTGAAATCAGATAGTTTAACTGGAGTACCCTCTGGAGAAACCTGTGTAAATTCAGGTGCTTTTGCTCCTTCCATCAAACGCATAGTTCTTTCCAACATTTCTGAAATTTCCATTGCAGCGTCAGGCGCTTTGTCTTGATATTCAGTAACGAATCTTTTACCATATTTTGCCAATAAAGGGTGTTTAAGAGATTGCATTACCGCAATAGTAGCACCTAAACATTGCATACGGGCATGAGAACCTTCTGGAATTTTACTAATAATATTCTCAATAAAATACTCTACCTGATTTTCTACTACGCCAGCATTCACCATAACATTCACATAAGTTCTAAAGGTTTCGTACAACCAAATAAGGTGATTATATCCAGGATCTGAGAAATCAACTTTCGCAAAAAATTCATTTAAAAAATAACTTAACTCGTCGGGATAACGATTATCCTTATTGTTTAATTGATAACTTTGGTAGGCATTCAAAGCCATCACTCTATACTGAAAAGGATTTACCACCTTTAGGGAATCCAATAATCGAAGTTTTCTAGCATCTAATCCAGCAAGCTGATTAAATAACTGATTTTGATTTGCGGGGTTTCCTTCACTTAATCCTCTTAAAATTTCACCCATTTCATTATTGAGGCCACCGATAATATTTTTTAAATTATTATATCCATCATTTTCCTTTGAATTTGAAATGACTGCTGTACCCATACTTTCAGCATTACCTGTTATTTCAACCTTATCTTCCTGCCCTAGAATGACAGGAATAACCTGATCGGAATTTTGACCAATATAAAACATTCTTGGAGTTTGTCGGGGAACATCCATGACAAACTGTCCTGGTTTCTCTGCTGTTACACTATGTTTAGGAGAGAAACCAAAACCATTAAATTCATATAAAAAGAGTGAATTACCTCCCCCACTTAGATTACATATTACTTGAATGGTAGATTGACCCGATAGTCCAGTCTGTAAGAGAGCGAACATAATAAAAAAAACGAACCCTGATAATTTACGCATGCTTGAAAATTTTTACAAATATAATCTAAATTTATTTTACTATAAAACTAAGTGTTGTTATGAAAGTTCTACACCAATAAAACATTATTTAGGAAATGATTATTATATTGTTATAAAAAATTATTAAACATGATTTATCGTAGTTTTAACACCGCAGGAAAATTTCCCTTTTTGGGTTTATTTATAATGGGTTTGTTCTTATTTGTAATTTTTCTATTCCTTAGGGCACTCTTCATTATGTTGTATTATTTAACCCCGGTCCTTTTTATATTGATATTATTTTTTGATGCCAAAGTAATACTCAATCACATAAAATATTTAGGAAGAAAAATCAAGGATAATCCTGTTTCTGGTTTGATTCAAACTGGTTTATCTATACTATTTCTTCCCATTGTATTGGTTTATTTGTTATTCCAGGCGCTAATAAACAGACAATTTAAAAAGAACCAAATGAACACTGGGAATAATCAAACGAGTGATTGGGCAGATTTTGAGGAGCTGGAAAGTCAAATACCTATAAAAAAAGCTGATCCAAGAGACTTAGTGTAATGCTTTTTGTGGGTATTGTTCTCAGTTTCGTTTTAGGTTTTTCTTATTTACATATTGTCGCCAGCTATCTAAAAAACTGGCGCAACTTAGAATTTGTACCCGGTAGAAATATGCTGGATAACGTACCTATTATCTCCGTTGTTGTGGCAGCGCGAGATGAGGAAAAGAATATATCACGCTGCATTCAAAGTTTACTTAATCAAGACTATCCTCTCGATAAATATGAGATTATAATTGTTGATGATTTTTCGACAGATAAAACGGCCGAAATAACTAAAATATTTGAATCATCGGTAACGAATTTACAGTATCTTTCTTCAAGTGCCAATAAGCAAGGACATATAATATCCTATAAAAGGGAGGCCATTCTAACAGGGATAAACGCCTCAAAAGGAGAGTATATTCTTTTAACCGATGCAGATTGTACCGTTCCAACTTCATGGATTACCACCTATTCTGAACAATTTATGAAAGAGGATTGGGTATTCATTGGTGGGCCCGTTACTATATCAGATGAAAACCAAAATCTTTTGATATCATTTCAGGGTCTCGATATGATTGGCATGATGGTTATAACGGGAGCCGGCTATCAGTCAGGCAATCAACTTTTAGCTAATGGGGCTAATATGGGCTTTTCAAAAAAAGTATTTTACGACTTGGGTGGGTATAACCAATTTCCCAAAAAGGCTTCAGGAGACGATATGTTTTTACTGCATCATTTTCACCAATATTACCCAAAAAGCATTCAATTTTTAAAAACACTATCGGCCGTTGTAGTTACGCAACCTGAATATTCAATAAAATCGTTACTAAGACAAAGAATTAGATGGGCGAGTAAGAATAATGCTTACAAAGAAATGAAAATCAATTTTTCTCTTTCCGTCCTATTCATTATATCCCTGACAATTTTCATTTTAGGGGTTCTCAGCATCATACAAGCGAGCATTTTTTTTCCAATGTTTTGTGTACTTTATATATTTAAGATTTTTAGCGACTATCTTTTACAGAGAGAAGCCATAAGATTTTTCAAAAAAAGAAAATTAGAAAAGTACTTCTTCCTATCACAGAACATACATACGCTGTATATTTCCTGGGTAGGTGTTATAGGCAGTTTGTTTCCAGTTTATCAGTGGAAAGGAAGAAAAGTCCGTTAAAATCCTTACTCAAATTCGCTAATAAAGTGGAAAGTAATTTCCGGGTTATTCTCTTGCAGTAACTTCAATGCCCAGGGAGATTCTGCGAGATATACCCATTTTCCCGATTTATCTTTAGCGAGGTCTCTTTTTCTTCTTTGCAGAAATGCCTGGAGATCTGAATCCTTTTCGGCACTTATCCAACAAGCTTTATATAAGTTTACTGGTTCAAATTGTACAGAAGCACCATATTCATGTAACAATCTGTATTGAATAACATCAAATTGAAGGGCACCTACCGTACCTATTAGCTTTCGGCCATCAAATTCTTTGATAAACAATTGAGCGACACCTTCATCCATCAGCTGATCTAAACCTTTTGCTAATTGTTTGGTTTTTAGTGGATCCACATTATTAACGTATCTGAACATTTCAGGAGAGAATCGTGGGATTCCTTTAAAATGCAGCACTTCACCTTCTGTTAATGTATCCCCTATTTTAAAATTTCCAGAATCGTAAAGGCCAATAACATCACCGGGAAAAGCCTCTTCTACTATGGTCTTTTTAGCTGCCATAAAGGACGTTGGATTAGAAAATTTAAGTTTTCTATTCTGTCTTACATGCAAATAATTAGTATTTCGGTGAAAAACGCCTGAACATATTCTAAGGAAAGCGATTCTATCGCGATGATTGGGATCCATATTCGCGTGTATTTTAAATACAAATCCAGAAAAGCCTGCTTCGTTAGGTTCAATAATTCTTTCCTCCGCTTGTCTTGGTAGTGGTTGAGGAGCTATTTGAATAAAACAATCCAACAATTCTCTTACCCCAAAATTATTAATAGCACTACCAAAAAATACTGGCGAAATCATCCCCAGAAGATAATCTTCCCTTTCGAAGGCAGGATAGACTTCAGCAATTAACTTCACCTCCTCCTTCAGTGTTTTAGCATCTTGAATACCCACTATTTTCTCCAGGAGGGGATCATTCACAGAGGCAATTTCTATGGTATCTTCCTCATCTTGCTTTCCGTGAGGCTTAAATAACTTTAAATTTTTATCCCAAATACTAAAAACTCCTTTGAAAT
>VFQS010004451.1_pt1 | contig 10146 bp, 5 predicted proteins | sample 3512361 | NCBI WGS metagenome assembly VFQS01 (sample SAMN10412375, study PRJNA504923) | tailings metagenome | isolation source: Relicate 1 Philex TSF3 active mining | place: Philippines | reverse complement strand
GAGATTCCATCGCGCATGCTTATTAACAACGCGTCCATACATTCGCGCCCGCTTATCGACATCCAGTGCGGCCTGCTCGGCGAACATGGCGGAGGCTGCGGCAGGGTCTCCGAGAAGACCATTTACGGCTCCGTGAATTACGAGAACTGCCGCGGGGGCTGCAGGGAATCCGAGTTCGGCCTCGGCGGTCAAATCACGGAGAGTGCATGCGATCCCCCGTGCCTCGCAGGTCGCCTTAATTGCGGATAGTTCGGCGACTGTGAACCCCTCGCCGGCGTCGGCACGGCGCCCGAGTTGCTCCATTCCTACATGATTTTCGGCACAGTCCCCGTAAGTGAGAGTGATAGTCGACTTGGATTGGTCCATTGTGGCTTGTGGCTTGTTGGCTGGCTATTAGGAGGCGAGCGGCACGCCTTTCAAATTTATTGGGCCTGCAACAAGGCCCCGGTAAAATTTTATAAGGGCAATTAAGTAGAATGGTTGCTGCTTCTGAAAAAGGGCGCGTGCATACGCGCAAGCGGCGGCGGCAGCAGCACGGTGGAGCGGATGCCACGACAGCCCCCGCCGGCCTCGTCCCCATAAAACTCACAACACTCCTAAAAGTATTTACGGGGAAGGACACAGTCAACTACGACCCCGCCAAGGGGACTCTCGCAGAAGTCGTGAATCCCGCGTCTAAATTCTATGATTACGAAGCATTCTTGACCCGCTGTGCATACTTTGCGCGGCTCGCATACTCCCCCAGTGATGCGTTCGCACGGGCACTGGGCGGTAATTTTTTCAAGCATGCACCGGCTGATATGAATGATATTATAACTGTGCTGGAAACTCAATTACGCCGCCATCGGTCTTTCCGCGATCAATTCATATCGACCGGTGCCCCTGCTCGTGGGGAAAATACCACAGATGTTGGGGCATTTTTCCCAAAGTCTGGCTGCAGCGTAATAAAGTATGCCGCACCAAAGAGTGATGCGCTAGCGGGGAACATATTGTATGTCTGCTTCAAAGGTTCGTCGTCCCTAAAAGATTTCCGTCGCGATCTCAATATTTCAAAGATCGACCTCGCTAAAGTAATACCTGGCGCCCCAGGCACAGTGCATCAGGGGTTTTATAACCATATGAAGGATGAAGCGGATGCAATTATAAATCTTATAGGGGCGCACGCGGCTGTGGCCGATGTTGAACGCGTTGTGGTTCTGGGCCACAGTTTGGGTGGTGCCATGGCATCCCTACTTTCTTTAATGCTGGTCCATAAAAAGACGACGACGAAGCCCGTGCATTGTGTGACATTTGGTGCACCAATGCTCTTTTCGGACGACGCCCGCAATTACTTTAATACTTTCCTAAAGAGCGGGGCGCTGACGCTGGACCGTGTGACGGCAAACCTCGACCCCATCACATCGGTCCCCAAACCGTTCTTTAATCACCCTGGGTATACTTTACTGAAAACCGAACTTTACCCCACAAAGCGCACTGGGCGCGCTGTGAAAATCCAGGATATTCGTGCGGTATTTTTGGGCGCTGGTGCAGCAAGTCCGCTTGCGTCTGTGCCAACTGATAATCAGACTTATATGGGATTTTTCGAGCCGCTGCCATTTACACGTGCGGGAAAGCCGAACTTGGACCAGAATTTGCTCAATTATGTGCTGCCTGATTTGCACCTTCGGCCTGACCCAGAACTGGACGCGGAGACTGAAAAGGCGGAAGGTGCCGGCGATAAAGAACTTGCTGCGGAGGGGGCAGAAGTGGCGGCATCAGCGGAAGAAGAAGTGCCTGCGGAAGTGCCTGCAGAAGTTACAGCGCCACCAGCAACAGCAGTCCAAGCAGGTGGATTTGCATTTACACGCGGGGCAAAAATATATGATGCCGATACAATACTGTATCAGCCAAATCGCATTTTATACGCGGCCAAGGGATTCGCCCACGGCAATTACATGAATGTTGGATTTATGGCATGCTTGCGGACACCGTCCATGTTTTTCCGCGACGCAAATGGAAAAATTGCATTTTACCAGGCCAAGAAGGAGCCGACTGACCGCACAATCTTTATGAAGGGCCCCGATAACAAATATTATGCGACCCTGTGTGCAAAGTCTGGGGAAACCCCTGCGACAGCGACTACTAATATGGTCCCTGTGGCAGCCAGCCCCGCACCAACTAGTGGCGGTCGGCGTAGAAGCCATAAGCGCAGGCGGAGAATCACCAGGCGCCGCTAAGTAGAACAGCCCGCCGCATCTCTGCCTTGCACACAGGTCGCAACAGCCATTCCTCATACAACTCTGGCACAAGCACAAACGGCGCAATGTCATAAATTTCCGGATATCGAACAATCATTTGTTGTATACTCCGTGCCAATACTCCCTTCGATTCGTCAGGGACCGCCACAAAATGCAACCCCGCGTGCCCGCGCGCCATATTTGCCCGCCGGCCTGCAGGAAATAGATGGAGCGGGTCATCGACGGCCGCCTCGGTCGCAAAGCGTGCCCCATACAATTCGCGAAACCAGTATTTCGGAATGACATGCTCCACGGTCAACGGCTGGCGCGCCGCCGAATGATAAATACAGCGCGGCCACGACACCAGCACACGCCTGCGCACCTCGGAACCAAGTCCCATATACCATCCTAATTGCACGCTCCCCCTAAATACCACCTGGTGCCGCGCTAATCAACCTCTTCAAATCACGGCCCTCCTAGTAGATGTTTGCGGCTCTAAGTGAAGCACTTAGTGATAGTGCCGCGGGACTACCGACACCCATAAATGGAATGCCGACAGTCGTCCCAGAGCCACGCGCACAGCAGAGGCCTGTTCGCGTGGAAAAAGCAGAGCGGTCCGCGCCCCAGCCCGACTATGTTGTGCCTACCCCCGTCCCCCAGGAACCCATAGTGGACCCGTTGAATTTGCTTTTAGAGAAAGAGACATATGTGCGGGCGGCAAAACAGGCGGCCGCCTATGCCGGCATGGCGAAGTCCGAACTTGTGCGGGCCACCGAGGCGGCTGCTGCGGCGGCCCTGGAGGCGGCGAAGGCTGCCGCCGCGGCGGCCCTGGACCCGCCCAAACTCCCCGAATTTCAGCCACCCCCGCTGTCACGCCGCGGACCGGCTCCCGAGGCGCTCCTGCGGGCGGCCCGTGCTGGGAACAATTTCAAGAGCGAGGATGTGCTCGGACTCGCGCTCGGTTTAGCAGGGGAGGGGATTGACGGGCGGGCTGCGGCGCCCCTCGAGTCCGCCATCAAGCCCTCCCCAGATTTCACATACATGTCCCAGCGGGATGCCGACATACTCAGACCCAAGACTCGGGCCGAAGCACCCACATCTCTAAATGCAGTCCTGGCAGTCCCCGCAAAGCAGCCCACGCCCCGTGCAGTCCTAGAAGGAACCGACCCCATTCTCCAGGCGACTCTTCCTGCACGCCCGCCACGAGCCGAAGGCCTGGAAAACTACAACTTTTGTGCAGATGTCCCACAGTCCACACCGGCCCATGCGGTTCCTTTGAAGTGCGTGAGAGAGGCATTTAGGGAAGTGGGTGGGGGCGAGGGTGGGCTGGCATGGCCGGCGGACAGGCCCGCCGCGGATTCTCCCGAGTTCTACGAGCATCTCTACATGCTCCCCACATGGGCCGACATGAAAATCTACATACATAAGTTGGCGGCAGATGTAAAGGCGCTCGACGCCGGCGTGCAGGGGCGTGCGCGGGCAGCACTGGGGCTCGCCGACCCTGACGGGGTGCGCGGCGTGGAGGTGTTTGTGCGCGCCGGTGCCGCGCGCATGCTCGTGGGACGGCGCGTGGTCGACAGGCTCCCGCTCTCCATGGCCACCTTCGCCGACTACGCCGGCTCCGCCGATTTCCTTGCGCTCTGCCGGCTCGCACCGGCGACCCCGCAGCGTATTCGGTGGCGTGTGGCAGCTACGGCCGGTATGATTGTGGCAGTCAATAAGGAGTTGTGGGATTTCGAAGTGGAGGCGCGGGATGTGGCCGGCGATTTCAGGCGGCTTAAAGCCGGCACGGCGACCAGCGAGGCGGTGACTGTGGTGCCGGCTGGGGCCGCAGGTTCCACATTTGTGCGGGCCCTGTGGTCGGCCGGCCCAGAAGACCGTGTGGAGATCGTTGACGCGGCAGCCGGTGGCAAGCCACAACCCCTAACTGGATTCCTCACACAAGACGCGCGGGCCCCTATGCTCCGCTTTGCGGTCTATGCGCGGGAACGACCGGCACCACCCGCCGGCACATATGCAAATCCACAGTTTGTTGGCACATTTGGCACTGGCCGGCGTTGGGAAGAGGCGCGCAACCCGGATATTTTTTACTCGCTTACGCATGGTGTGGAAATTGACAATCGTCCTGTGGCGGCCCTGGGGGTGAAGTCGGTGGCGTCGTTTTCTTCGCGGTCCTTCTGGCAATGCACAACGCCCGTTAGTCCGCTCGCATGGAGGTCCATTACATTTACAGTGCGGTTCGACCAACTGCCGACGGCTGGCGAGCAGCCGATGCGGTGTGTGGCGACGGCGTTTCCATTCTTCATTTATATTGCCTACACGCCGGCGGGCCCAGGCTATGCCCAGGGGGTATACTTTTACCTTTACAGACTGAAGGGGGCGGCGTATACATTCTGTAGCCGCATGCCGGTCGAACGGGGGCGCTGGTATCATGTGTGTCTTTCTTTTAAGGATGGGCAGCCAGGGGATCTGGCGCTATCTGTGCGGGCCATTGGGGGTGGTGCTGGGTCTGTGGTAAACGCCGACCACTGTGGATTAGCGATTGAAGACGATGTCTTCTACAAGCCGCTGTCCGACGAGGGGCGAGCAGCCTCTGCGCATATGCCGATGATTTCCATGGGATTCCACAAATATGGTGCAGGAAATCCAGGATTTACCGGCCATGTGGGCTATTTCCACATATTTGACTATCTCCTCGGTAAGGACGATTATACGCGCGATTTAGAATCGCGTTGGACTATGAAGTGGTTCAATTAGAAGATGCGTGTATCGGCGGATGACTTTGCCGGCGGCTGGTCCTACACACCGGCCGAAATGACGGCACTTTTCACGCATTTGCAGCCGCACCCAGGGCAGACATTCCGCGTGCTCGAGTTTGGCTGCGGGAATTCCACAGTAAAGATGTATGACTATTTGCGGGCACGCTGTGCTGCAGTGGTCTATGACGCCTACGAAACGGCTCCCGAGTATGCGGTGGAGCACCCGGTGATACGCACACACATGTATGATGCAGACAACATCGCGGCGGTTGCCCTGCCGACCGAAGTCTATGACCTCATCCTAATTGACGGTCCGACGGGACATGCGCGGTGCCAATGGTTTGATAAGTTACATGATCATGTGCATGCCGGCACGGTGCTTTTAGTGGATGATTTTAATCACTATGCGTGCTTTGGGGACGAACTCAACCGCAACTTTACATATACCACCCTCAGTCATGCAGATACTCCATTTAGAGAGGGTGGGGAGCATTCCTGGAAAATCGTAAATGGGCTTGTGTCGCGTAAAATATAGCGCGCTAAGTAGATATGGACTACACTCGCAGGGCAAGAAAAGTGCTCGCAACTGGCTCACGGGCTGTTATAAATGCAGTTAGGAATGTGCCGAGTGTTGCGTCGCGTCTTGGCAAGACGCTGCGCGCACTCATACCTGGACAGACGCGGCAGCGGCGCGCGAGACAGTCCAGGCGCTCACCGACACATCGTCCATCAAACAGTGGGCGTCCACCTGTGCCTCTTTCTGGGAATAAAATAAACGCGCTGCGTTTTACCGTGAAAAATGTCTACCCGCGGCCCGCGGCTAACAATAAAAACCGTGGGCCCAATGCCATGCGCGCACTAAACAATAAGAATCGCAGGCTCCCTAACAGATTTTCTACAAACAACCGGCGCTCTACAATGCCTATGCTGGGGAACATTTAGAGAGTGTGTGGGGTTTCCAATGAATTATAATATAAATAATTTATTTATATTATAAATTTTATATATCTTGTGCATTTACTCGCCTTGCAGCTCTGGCTCTAGTGGAGCGGCAGCCACTGGAGCAACGGGTGCTGTAAACAGCACGAACCGCTCCTTACTCGCCTTGAGGCTCGAGTGGAGCAGCAGGTGCTGTAAACAGTGTGAACTTCGCCTTCGCGGGATTGAGTGGATTCCGCGCAACAGTTCCCGCGGGGGTTTCGCCGAATAAGTCGGTGGTCTCGAAGAGCGTATACTCAAGCACCTTACCCTTAATTGGGCGCAGCCAGTAGTTCTTCCCTTTATAGGTCACAATCTCGGCCTCCTTCGGTTTCGCCGCCATTTTACGGACAGGTGCCGGCGCAGCGGCGGCCGCTGCCTTGCCAATTGTCATGGCCAGCGGTAAGGGTCTGGCCGGCGCGGCCTCAGCGAGGGCAGCGGCCTCCGCCGGCTCCAGCGCAGCCGGTTCCTCAGCGGCCTCCTCGGGCCCTGCCGTGGCGGCATCAGGGAGTTCCAGGAGATCCGCGCGTGGCCCCGCCGCAACGGCCGCGCTTCGAACCCGCAGCCGCGCCGTGTTTTCCAGGTCAACCCGCCAGTTAGGGTCGAACGCCGGCTCGTCGATTGTCCCAGGAATCCCGCCGAAACACTGAATACCCGCCTCGTTCTGCGCGCTATTCAGCAAGCAGTCCACTGCACACTTCTTGAGGACCTCAAGGAAACGCGTGTTAATCCGCTCCTTGCGATCCCCAATCGCCATAACTGCCTGGTCCGACGTCTTCCCCTCGTCATTCCGCTTAATGGTTTCACTGATTTCGGACCCACGCAAATCGGCGGGGTCGAACATGCAGCAATATGTGAAAATCGACACGGTCCGCTCCTCGGGCGGCAAGTCCATGTGTGAGCAAATACGCACCGCACGACCCTTGACCTGCTCCGTGCGCACCTTGTTCCAGTAGGGCTCCATGATGTGGACCGCCCGCACGCCCTTCAGGGAAATACCCTCGGCACCGGCGGCGGTAATACCAATCACGCGGCAAATCTGGCCCGCAATATTGTCCGTGTAGCCGTTGCGCCGCAGCACCTCCTGGATCTTCGACGGGAGTCGGTCAATGAATCCGTTAAAAATGTTGAGAACTGTCTTGCGCTCGTCGAGTGTCCCTTCACCGGTGAAGAACATGTAGCGCTTGACTGTCTTGTCCGTGTCCTCGTCGAAACTGCGCGTGGTCTCCTCGTCGAACGCCATATTTTTATCCGAGCCGACGAACTTGATGTGCTTGTAGCCGTTGGCCTCGAGGGCGTAGCCAAAGATGCCGAGACCTTCGGCCGACTTGAACACGGAATATACGAGGGAGGTCCCAGGAATCTTTTCGATCTCCTCGATCATTGCAGCATACTTCGGTGAATACTCACGGAGATTGGACTGGCCGACCCCAGTTAGGGAGAGATATTTCGCACGGTCGCGGTGAATTTCATCGAGGGCGGCCTGAAGGCGCTGCTCATATGTGAGGGCGAACTGGGTGCCGGCTGGAGGTGCTGGAGCCGCAGAGCGGGCTGGCTTGGCACGAACGGACTCTCCAGTGGGCTTCATAAATTCGATGTCTTTTAGGGCAGGTGCGGAAGGGGGCTCGGCAAGACCCAACTTTGCAAGCATTTCCATGGCTTTCGCCTTACGCTCTGCATCGGCCGCGCTGGTCGCCTTCTTTGCCTGCCCGAGGGTGAGTTTGGGCTTGGGAGCGGCAGGCGGCGTCGCAGGGGCGGCCACAGGTATTGCCGCTGCGGCAGCGGATTCAGGAGGAGATGGTTCGGCTAAACCCATTGCCGCAAGTGCTGCCTTTGCTCTTGCGACACTCTCTTCCTTGGACATTTTAATGGTTTTCTTCATCTGTCCACCGGCCATCTCAAAATCATCAGGGAAGGCCGTGTCATCTTCTGTAAACGGCTCCAGCGGCTCCAATTCGCCGCCCCCCTCCACGGTCTCTCCTTCAGCCCCCTCAGGAATAGCACTTAGGGGTTGTGCGGGGGCAGGGGCAGCGGGAGCAGGGGCAGCGGGAGCAGGGGCTGCCTCGCCCTCTTCTGGAGCGCCCTCAGCGCCCTCAGTTGCCCCCTCCATAACCGCCGCCGCAGCAGCATCTTCCGCCGCAGCAATCTCGGCCTCCCGCTCCTCTTCCACCAGATCCTCGATCGCCGCCTCACCTTCTCCTAATTGCACATCCGCGACCTGTCGCTTGCCGAACTCAACAGTCGACTTCTCGGCCTTTGTGCGGAAAGGCCGCTCAATATCAGGCGGGAATGCAAAGTTGCACGCCGCGCGACTATTAAACCGATATGACGACACATTCTTTTCGTCCGCCTCAGGATCTTTAGTGCCCCGCGGCGCCTCCGTGATCTCCTTCGTCCGCTTGGTCTGGTAATACTTTAGCGCCCAACCTTTGAGGGTCACATACACAACTTTATCCTCCACAACGCGCGGCATCACACCCTCCGTTGCACCCTTATAGTATGAAACGAAGCCGGCCATACGATTCATAAGTGCAATCTCATTCTTTACATCGGCCGCATCGCGGTCCACAAAGTGGGGGTTGAACTCCTCCTTGTAGGGCGGTAGGCGGGGATAGGCGACATAGTCCAGAGACGCCCCGTCTATTTTGAGGCCAGCCGCGCGCGCCTTTACGAGAAGCGCATCGAACGCCTCACGAATGCCCGTCTGGGCGCTGGCGTCTTCCCGCAGACCCACGAAGCGGCCCTCCTCGAAGACCTTCACATAGCCCTCAGGGAAGATGCTGATGCGGAAACCGGTGGTCGCCGTGCTCGGCGTGAAAAAGCAGCCGTCGAGGCGGGCATCCTCGGCCACCAGCCGTGCCAGCGTCTGCTTGGCTGCGTCGTCGGTCGACTGGAGAGTTCCATTAACAGTATGGATATAGCCGCCGAGAATATTGATTAAAATGGCCAATTCGTCCGGGTCGTTGATAATTGGTGTGCCTGACAGGGCCACAATTTTGCAGTTCTTGGCCTCGGCCAGGAGGCGGTAGAAGAGGAACGCGCGCTCGTAATTGGCCGCCATGCTGCAGAGATACGGCTTCCACTTATCCACGCCAATCGGCTCAGGAGGATACGGGTTCTCCCGCTTCCCCCGTGGTGCTTCCATATATTTCCGCAGAGCCCCCGAGGCCATCAGGCGGGTCAAGTTGTGGACCTCGTCGATCACTATCACCGAGTCGTCGAACGGATTCGTCGGGGCACACGCCATCGTCTTAAGTGCAGTTGAAGTAATACCATTGTAGTTAATGAAGGTGATGCGGCTCTCAATGGTATTAATGAGCTGTGCCCGAATGGCGGTTTGCTCCTGTGCAGTTAGGTCGGCGTAGTTGGGCTGCTTGCTGGTGTCGGGAATCCAGATGGATGGGTCGGGGCTGGCGCGGATTCGCTTGATGAAATCGGGGCTGAGGTTGAGGACGGAGGAGGCGAAGGCGGCGACGAAGGGGTTGTCGAGTGGCTGGCGGACCCAGTGGTTGTCGAGGCGGTAGAACTGGAAGCCGCACTTCTGGATTTCTCCCTGGAAGTTCCCACGGAGGGAGCCGGGTGTCATGACGACGATTTTCTTGCCTGCGGTGGCGTAGAGCGCTTCGGCTGCGGCGATGGATGAGCAGGTCTTACCGGAACCGAGACCGTGGTAGACGAGGAGGCCGCGGTAGGGGGTCGCAGAGCGGAGATATTCGCGGACGAACTGCTGGTAAGGGAATGCCTCTATTTTGGCGCGCTCGGTGGCCGAAGTGACCATCATGCGGCTGCAGCGCTCTGTGTCGAGTTTCTGGGCGTCAGTTAGGGGTTCGAGGATGAACTGGCGGAAGGTTTTGTAGAGGAACTGGCCGTAGCCGCGGCGGGTGAGGGGGTGGAAGACGGTGGGAAGACGGAGTTTGGGGTCGGGATTGCGGGGGATGAGTTTGTAGAACGGCTGGCCGAACTCGGACTGCTCCTGGCCTTTGTAGGTGTCCAGGGTGGACTCCACGGCGTCTGTGCGCTGCTTCATGGCGCTGCGGAGGGAGATTTTGGGCGTGGGCTTGGCTGCAGGTGCGGCTACGGCCTCCGCGGGGATTTTTGCGAGGGGCTCCACAGGGACCTCTGGAGGAGGCACGGATGCTTCAATTAGAGGTTGTATGGGGAGTGGGGGTGGGGGAGGGGGAGGGGGAGGGGGA
>VFQS010004450.1_pt1 | contig 10146 bp, 10 predicted proteins | sample 3512361 | NCBI WGS metagenome assembly VFQS01 (sample SAMN10412375, study PRJNA504923) | tailings metagenome | isolation source: Relicate 1 Philex TSF3 active mining | place: Philippines | reverse complement strand
ACATGGCCATTGCCAAGACCTATGGAATCAATGGCACACCCACCATTTTCTTTACCGATGGCAGTCGCTTTCCAGGCGCGGTGCAGCTCTCTGATATCGAAAAGAAGCTCGCCTCTCTGAAATAATTCATGATGGCTTTGGATTCCACCCCTGCAGTTCAGTACACGGTATGGCCTGATGATCTTCATGGTCATCGCTTTACCGTTTCGCTCGTGATTCACCATCCAAATCCTCAAGGGCAGGTTGTCCATATGCCCGCATGGATTCCGGGTAGTTATTTAATTCGAGACTTTAGTAAGCATATTGAGTCCATCACCGCCTTTACTCTCCCCAGAAATCAGACCGAAGTAAAGAAAAAAATTGCCTTGGAGCGTCTGGATAATGATCGCTGGCGTATCCCCAAAGGCACTGGGTCTTACGAGATTGTCACTACGGTATATGCCTTTGATCAATCGGTACGCACGGCTTATCTGGATCAAGAACGTGGGTTTTTTAATTCCACTAGCCTCTGTCTTGCCGTTGAAGGTCAGGCCCATTTACCCTGTTCATTGGCTATTGCCCCACCTCACGATCAGACCAACAAGCAATGGCAAGTGCAAACCACATTACGTCAGGTCAAGACCGATGCAAACGGTTTTGGCTTTTATATGGCCAAAGACTATGCAGATCTGATTGATCATCCGGTCGCACTCGGACAGTTCGAGACGATTGAGTGGCAATCCTTTGGCACCCCTCACCGCATGGTCATTCAAGGGCTAACAAGTGAGCAATCAGAACTACTTGATAGAAAACAGCTTGCTGATGATCTCCAACGAATCTGTGATGCCACGATTCGCTTATTTGAGCCACGCAAACCCAAGGCCCCCTTCAAACACTACCTATTCATCGTCAATGCAGCTCTCGATGGCTATGGCGGACTCGAGCATCGCGACAGCACGGCGCTCTTGTGCAAACGTGATCAATTACCCTACGGCGATCATAGTTCTCAAAGACCTAAAAAATCGTATGAAGAGTTTTTAGGACTCTGTAGTCATGAGTATTTCCATGCCTGGCTCGTCAAACGAATTCAAGCGAAGGCCTTTCAACCCTATCGCTTAAATGAACGCAATCACACCCGACTGTTGTGGCTCTTTGAAGGATTTACCAGTTACTATGACGATCTCCAACTGGTACGCAGTGGGTGCATCACCATGGAGCGCTACTTGGAGCTAGTGGGCAGTAATTGGAATGGGGTATTGCGCAATCCCGGCAGAACCAAACAAAGCGTAGCCGATAGCTCCTTCGATGCGTGGACCAAGTATTACCAGATGGATGAGAACACCCCCAATGCGGTGGTAAGTTACTACGCCAAAGGATCACTCATTGCTTTAGGTCTCGACCTACAAATTCGGCAATACTCAAGCAATCAGCAATCGCTGGATGATGTCATGCGCTTTTTATGGAAAGAACATGGCAAAACTACAATCGGAATCAATCAATATGCGCTAGACCTAGCGATTAGTTCAACGATTGGGATTAGCTTTAATAAAACTTGGCAACGCTTTAAGCGCGACTACATTGATGGCATACAAGATCTACCCTTGCAGATTTGGTTACCTCAGATTGCCAATATCGAAGTCGCTCAAAAGCAAGCGAACTTTACTGAATCCATCAAACTAGCGCTTGGGATGCGCTATACCGATAGTGCTGGCTGGATCAAGGTAACGCATGTGCTTGATGGTGGCATTGCCCAGCAGGCAGGGCTGGCCCCAAACGATCTGATTGGTAGCATTAATCAGCAACGCATCACCAGCGCGAGGATCGATCAAGTGCTCGGAAGTCTTGTGAACAGCAAGAAAATCACTTTCCATTACTTCCGACAAGATCAAGAGCATCAAACTAGCGTTGCCTTAAAGCTCGACTGTCCAGCTCAATATGAGCTCAAGCAGCCTAAGAAATAGTCTTGCTTCATCAGTATGGATCTAAAGCAGTTCATCCCTGATGATTGGCAGTTGCTATTAAATGACTATCTGCAATCGAACAACTGGCAATCCCTATCTGAAACGTTTGCTAAAGAGTATCAACAACACGGTAATGCGATTCGACCGGATCGAGAGCGCATCTTCAATGCCTTGCGTCTCACACCAGTCAATCAAGTAAAGGTAATCGTTTTGGGACAAGATCCCTATCACTCACCGGGACTGGCGCAAGGCTTAGCATTTTCAGTCCCCAAGAATATTCCGCTGCAATCCAAACAATTTCCAAGCTCACTTCGCAATATCAATAAAGCATTAGTACTGGAAGGTCTTGGATCCCTCAAGAGTGGCGATTTAACTCACTGGGCTAATCAAGGGGTGTTGTTATTAAACACTGCGCTCTCCGTTCGACTGGGTGAGGCGAACTCGCATGCGCAATTGGGATGGAAATCCCTCGTAATTGAGATCATTCAAAAACTCTCACGACAATCAAACCTAGTTTGGATGCTTTGGGGTGGTCATGCGCAATCCATGAAGGAATATATTCATAATCCCAACCAACACCTCATCCAAGAATCCTCGCACCCCTCCGGCCTTGGAGTCTATAAAACAGCGCAACCATTTATCTACCCAGGTGACCAAAAAAGTTCTGGGCACTTTACAAAGGCAAATGCGTATTTAACAACCCATCAGAAAAATCCAATTGATTGGATAGAATCCGATGAACAAGAGTTCAAATTAAGCTCGCACGGATATAAGGTAAGCTTGGGGCAATAAAAATCCCCCCACAATCGCACTACCCCACTCGAGCATTTGCCCAGCCGTAAACAGTCCCACAGCTTGGCCGCCGTAGCTTGCGAAGGCGGCCCCAAGAATCCCTAAGAACATACTCCAAAGGTAAGTCGCCTTACTTCGCTTGGCTCGCTTTGTGCCCTTATTTCTAGGGGAAAACCCAGGAAAATAATGGGCAGCAGCCCAGCCCATCAGGCTTCCGAGTAGTAAATAAGCCAAAAACCCCATTCAAAACGCCCCTATTAGCCCCAAGAAACCTATAATTATCAATATGAAGCTGTTGACTTTGGGCATTAACCATCACACAGCGCCAGTTGCCGTTCGGGAAAAAGTGGCTTTTGATCCCGAGGGTCTGCTTGACGCATTATCCGACCTACGCTCCCATTTGGGTGGCGTTAATCGTGGCGGCATGCCTGAGGCAACCATTCTGTCGACCTGTAATCGTACCGAACTCTATTGCGCGGCCAATGATCCTGCCTCTGAGGGTGAGTTTCATGAGGCAACGTTTGATTGGTTAGCCAAAAGCCAAAATTTGGCACCCAGCGTTTTACAGCCCCATATTTATACCCTGCCGCAATCCGATGCGGTTCGCCATGCGTTTCGGGTTGCTTGTGGTTTAGATTCGATGGTGATTGGTGAGACTCAAATCTTAGGTCAAATGAAAGATGCGGTTCGCACTGCTAATGAGGCTGGTGCTTTAGGAACCTATCTCAATCAACTCTTTCAGAAAACCTTTTCCGTTGCCAAAGAAGTTCGTGGCTCAACCGAAATCGGTGCCCATTCCATTTCGATGGCTGCTGCATCAGTTCGCCTAGCCGAGCGCATCTTTGCATCGATTGGCGAACAGAAAATTCTGTTTATCGGTGCCGGTGAAATGATCACCCTCTGCGCCACCCACTTCGTTGCTCGCAAACCCCGTGGTGCAGCGATTGCAAATCGTACCGTAGAGCGCGGTCAAGAACTGGCCGATTCGATCTCAGCCCAAAATATTGAAGCAGAGTCCTTTCGTCTGAATGACCTGCCAACACGCCTACATGAGTTTGACATCATTGTCTCGTCTACCGCTAGCCCGCTACCCATTATTGGATTGGGGATGGTGGAAAGTGCCCTAAAGCTCAGACGTCGTAAGCCCATGGTGATGATTGATCTAGCAGTGCCGCGGGATTTTGAGCCCGAGATCACCCGATTAAATGATGTGTATCTCTATACGGTGGATGACTTAGGCACTATGGCCCAAGCCGGCGCCAATTTACGTCAAGCCGCAGTGAGCCAAGCCGAGATCATCATTGAAGAGCGCGTGAGTAACTTCATGCACTGGCTACAAGGCCGTAATGCTGTACCGTTAATCCAAGATCTTCAATTGCAAGGTGATCGCCTGCGACAAATTGAGCTAGAGCGTGCACTTAAACGCTTAGTTCGCGGCGAGGACCCGCAAGAGGTACTCAATGCCATGGCCCAGGGTCTTACTAATAAGTTCTTGCATGGCTCCTTGCATGCTCTGCAGCACGCCAGCGGTTCGGAGCGTGACGCTTTGCTGAAATTACTACCCAAGTTATTTACCACTCACTCCAGCGATAAAAATAATTCTTCCGATAGCCATTAGATGAAACCCAGCATGCGTGCCAAGCTGGAGCATCTGGATGCCCGTTTGGCTGAACTCAATACCATTTTGATGCAAGAAGACTCCACCAAGGATATGGATGTCTATCGCAAACTCACGCGTGAACATGCCGATATCTCAACGGTGGTCGAGCAGTTTGGGCTTTACAAAAAAGCAGAGGCTGACGCAAAGGCTGCGAGCGAAATGCGCCTAGACCCTGAAATGAAGGATTTTGCCGACGAGGAAGAAAAAGATGCGCAAGCACGCATGGCCGACCTTGAGAAAAGCCTGCAAACCCTTTTGCTACCCAAAGATGAAGACGATGGGCGCAATATCTTTTTAGAGATCCGAGCGGGAACTGGCGGTGATGAAAGCGCTTTGTTTGCAGCCGATCTTTTGCGGATGTATACCCGCTATGCGGAGCGTCAGGGCTGGAAAACCGAGATTGTGAGTCAAGCCGAGTCGGATCTTGGGGGCTATAAAGAGGTCATCGTGCGCTTAGCTGGTAATGATGTCTATGCCAAGATGAAGTTTGAGTCCGGTGGCCATCGGGTACAGCGCGTCCCGCAAACTGAGACTCAGGGACGGATTCATACCTCGGCCTGCACGGTTGCAGTGATGCCCGAAGTGGATGAGATTGAGAGCGTCAAAATTAATCCGGCCGAGATCCGCATCGACACCTTTCGGGCCTCAGGTGCTGGTGGACAACACATCAATAAAACAGACTCCGCAGTACGGATCACTCACCTTCCTACTGGAATAGTGGTGGAGTGCCAAGACGATCGCAGCCAACATCGCAATAAAGATCAAGCCATGAAGGTCTTGGTCTCACGCATCATGGATGCCCAACGACATGCGCAGCAGCAAGAACAAGCCCAAACCCGTAAATCCTTGGTGGGTAGCGGCGATCGCAGTGACCGGATTCGTACCTACAACTTCCCCCAAGGCCGAATTACCGATCACCGCATCAATCTGACCCTCTACAAAATTGACGCCATGATGGATGGTGATATTGGCGATCTATTAAATGCCCTAGCAGCCGAGCATCAAGCTGAACTCTTAGCTGCCATGGGCGATGCGTAATCCGCATCATGGCCAACACGATTGCCGCCCTCCTCGAGAACACAAGGCTCAATAAAATCGATGCCAAGGCCTTGCTGGGGCATTTACTAGATCAGCATCTGGGTTGGCCCCGCTCGGCTCTGATTTCTAGAGATCAAGAGCCCCTCCCCAATGAACTTCTCATCGCCTGGCAATCCCTTGAAACCCAGCGCGCGTCTGGGGTGCCCGTGGCTTACCTCATAGGAGTGAAGGGTTTTCATGGGATTGAGCTCAAGGTCAACGAAGCGGTATTAATCCCCCGCCCAGAGACCGAGCTCTTGGTGGATCTTGCACTAGAAGAAATGAAGCGTATTCATGCGAACTCCCCCAATCAAACCATTCAGATTCTGGATTTGGGGACAGGCTCTGGAGCGATTGCTCTAGCGATTGCCCACGAATGCGCTATCAGCAAAATGCCCATCAATCTTCGCATTCTGGGAGTTGATCAATCGAGTGACGCGATTGAACTTGCGTGCGAGAACGCGAAAGCCCTGGGGCTTACCCATGTGGTCGAGTTTTTGCAAAGCAATTGGTATGACGCAATACCCGATCGATACCAAACCGCATGTGATGTGATCGTCAGTAATCCTCCCTATATTCAAAAAGACGACCCCCATTTGCAGGAAGGCGACCTACGCTTTGAGCCCAAAGCAGCCCTCACTGATGATGGCGATGGCCTGTCGTGCATTCGGGAGATTGTGAATCATGCCCATCACTACCTAAAGCCTGGTGGCCTGATTGCCATCGAGCATGGCTATGATCAGGCGGCTGCGGTTGCTGCGCTCCTAGAAAACCATGCCTTTCATGACATTGGTGCCATTACTGATCTAGCGGGGCATTTACGAGTCACGCAGGCCAGAAAATAAGACCCTACTTTTTAATCGGTCATAAAATAGCTATTAAGTAAAAATCAAAGCAAAAACCAGTTCGTTTATGAAAGGATTTCATCACCATGAGTGATACCCAAGCCAAGATCAAAGAAATTGTGACCAGCCATCCCGTGGTTCTGTTTATGAAGGGTACCGCACAGTTCCCACAATGCGGCTTCTCAGGTAATGCCGTGAATATCTTGCGTGCCTGTGGCCTAGAGACCTTGCATACCGTCAATGTCTTTGATGATGAAGCCATTCGCCAGGGCATTAAAGAGTATGCAAACTGGCCAACCATTCCTCAGCTCTATGTCAATGGCGAGTTCATTGGTGGTTCAGACATCATGACCGAGATGTACCAAAGCGGCGAACTCAAAAAACTCCTCGGTCTTTGATCGCAAGCCCCCTCCTCAAAAGCTCACTCGGTGGGCTTGGTCTGCAGTAGACTAAGCCCATGACAGACCTTCCTACCCTGATTACCATTGTTGCCCTTGGCATTGCCATCGGGCTTGGAATGTATGTTGCCATTCTTCGATCCAACCAGAATCAACAGCAAGACGCTATTACGGAGCTAACCACCCAGTTAGAGCACATTAGGGCCGAGCGTGATCAAGCCGTCCAGCGCGCCATTCGCCTAGAAGCTGAGTTGGATTCAGAGCGCAAGCAAGTTCAACATCGGATTGATTCATTAAACGAGGCCAAGGAGGTACTCACCAACCAGTTTAAGAATCTTGCCAATGAGATTTTGGAAGATAAAACTAAGAAGTTCACGGAGCAAAACGCCCAGCAGCTCGATATTTTGCTAAAGCCCCTGCAAACCAAGCTCACCGAGTTCAAGGAACAAGTTAGCAACTCTTACGAAAAAGAATCCAGGGAACGCTTTGCACTTAAGCACGAGATTGAGCGTCTAGCGAATCTGAATCTTAAGATGTCGGATGAGGCGCGATCGCTTACCAATGCGCTAAAGGGCGACTCCAAGATCCAAGGGAACTGGGGGGAACTGGTTCTGGAATCCATCCTGGAATCCTCGGGCTTACGTAAAGGGGAAGAGTATCTGGTTCAAGATAGCCATACGCAGGCGGATGGTAGTCGCTTACAACCCGATGTCATTATTAAGTTACCAGAGGGTCGCCACCTTGTAATCGACAGTAAAGTATCGATTACGGCCTATGCCAGACATACTGAGGCAGCCAGCACGGATGAAGCCGATAAGGAACTGCTCGCCCACATTCAATCGATTCGGCAACATATTCAAGGCCTATCTGGTAAGAACTATGCCGGGATTGCGGATATCGCCAGTGTGGATTTTGTATTGATGTTTATTCCCATTGAGCCTGCCTTCTTAAGTGCTCTCAAGTCTGCCCCCAATCTATACCAAGAGGCGCTTAGTAAAAACATTGTCTTGGTTTGCCCCAGCACCCTAATGGCAACCCTGCGAACGGTTGCCCACTTATGGAGACAAGATCAACAGAATAAAAATGCCATGGAAATCGCTCGTCAATGCGCCAACCTCTATGACAAGTTTGTAGGCTTTGTGGAAGACCTTGAGCAAATCGGCAAGCGCCTAGACCAAGCGCAATCGAGTTATCACGATGCCTTCAATAAACTCAAAACGGGCAAAGGGAATCTGATTAAAGCCGCTGAGAAAGTGAAAGAATTAGGTGTGAAGCCCACCAAATTCCTAACCATTAAAGCTGAGGGTCAAGACATCAGTGAATGAATCTATAAAAATTTATCAAATTTATTATGACGAACAGTCAAGAAAATTACTTGATACAAATTTTTATCATCTTGATAACTCTGCTAATGAAAGACCTGACTGGAGAGAGTATTGGCCCATTCGCAAATATCTTTTAAATAATCGTTTAGATGAAAATTGCTTTTATGGATTTTTTTCACCAAAATTTAATCAAAAAACAAATTTAAATTCTACATTTGTTTTAGATTTCATTCGGAGAAATGAATCACAGAATATTGATATCTTCATTTTTTCACCCTACTTTGATCAGAATGCATTTCATCAAAATATCTTTCTTCAAGCAATTCCACCACATAAAGAAATTGAAAAGCTTTTTGAGTGCTTTTTTAAAGTTAATTGTGCAAATTTTGATTGGAAGGGGGCCATATCAGACTCAACAAATACAGTTTTTTGTAATTTTTTTGTAGCAAAACCAAATTTCTGGATAAGATGGCTTTCTATTTGTGAATGTATTTATCACGAAGCTGAAAATTCAAATAGTACACTTTTTGAGTCACTTAACTCCAGCACATCTCACAGATCTACCACTAATTTAAATAATGATGCTCAGCTTAAAGTATTTATTATTGAGCGAATGGCAACATATCTTCTTTTAGTAGACCAAACTTTCAAAACTAAAGCATATCCTTCATTTGACCTACCAAAGACTAATGCTTTTTTTAAAAATCAGCGATCTGCTTTAGCCCAAATGGATGCTCTTAAAATAGCCTATAAACAAACTGGTAATAATGAGTATCTAGACCTTTTTTTTAAAATTCAAAGTCTTTTAATTAAAGAACATGGATAAGAATTTTTTAATTATTATTTCGTTCTACGAGCAAAGAAGAGTTGAGTATCTTCAAAGTTTAATAAACCAAATATTACCCCTAACCCAGAATTTTATTGTTGTAATTAATAGTGATAGTCGAGAGAAAATTGAAATAGTCAATAAAGATAATGTGCGATATGTATTCAGACCAAATATTGGTATGAATATTGGTGCATGGTATTGCGGTTGTCAACTATTTCCTGAATACTCAAATTATATATTTTTACAAGATGAGTGTGTAATTTTGAATACAAATTTTATTCAAAATTATCTAAAAAAACTTAATGTTGCTGGGATTGGACTAACCGGTGAATCAATTAATAATAAATGGAATCTCACATGGGCAGAACTATCAAGATCTTCACTTAATTACAACATATCTTTCAAAGACTCCTGTGTTGATCGGGTTAGTTTTTATTTGTCCATGTTGCGCAAATGGGGCATTAATCCGGGTACTACTGGCAGGCATATGCGATCACTTATATGGGCATTGTCCAAATCAACAATAAATGAAATTGGTGATTTTCCATTAGGTCTTAACAAAGAAGAATGTATTGCCTCTGAAATAGCTATTTCTAAAAAAATTGAAAGTATTGGTTTATCAATTGAACAGGTATCTAGTTTGCCATTTTCATTTGTTAGCCATCGGGAATGGCGATCAGATGGTTTAAGTAAAATTGACGCATGAATTTTATTCATTGGCTAATTCCTATTCAAGGAAGTTTTCTTGATCTAGGCTTATCTAATTTTGCAAGCATTAGACTTCGATCTCTACCATGTATTAATGCTTTAATTAATAAAAATATTCAGGTTGCATTCGGTGAATTTATTTCTAACAAAGCTGATTCATTAATTGTTGGAAAAATTGGTTCGCATGATATTGATTTACGAAGTGAGGCTTGGTTTACAGAAATCGCTAGTGCAAAGTCAAGAGGATCTTTCATTTTTCTAGACTATTCAGATCACTATCTTGGTATTCAGGGACAAATGACACAGTTCTATAAAAGTGTTATTGAGCTTGTCGATCACTGTATTGTGCCTTCTTCATTCATGGCCAGTCTTTTATCTAAATTTTATGATGGCCCAATTAGCATCATTGAAGATGCAATTGAGGTATCACCTCAGCCAGTGAAGAAAAATGTAATGTCATTTTCACCGACTGCATTATGGTTCGGTCACGCATCAAATATTAATTTCCTTGTTGATTTTATTAACTCATCGGGATTTTTAATGTCTGGTTGCAATTTGATCGTTTTATCAAA
>VFQS010004445.1_pt1 | contig 10152 bp, 9 predicted proteins | sample 3512361 | NCBI WGS metagenome assembly VFQS01 (sample SAMN10412375, study PRJNA504923) | tailings metagenome | isolation source: Relicate 1 Philex TSF3 active mining | place: Philippines | reverse complement strand
TGGATCATTATACGCCAAATTATATTTTACTGCCCTACCATTAAACAATGTCCTACTTAATAAGACATACACCAGTCCAGCAGGGTCAGGCAATGTATTCAATATATCGACCGCTGAAATAAAAGTCCCAATGAACGATGTCGCCATTAATATAACATCGGTATTATTTCCAAGTCTATTCGTGGGTGGAACTGCTATGGGGACTACAACTCTCACCCTAACCGCCATAGACCAAACAGGAACTATTCTTCATACTTTTCCAGCAGTAAATGTGTTAAACCAGACAACAGCGGGAAGATTATTCATCCAATCTGTCGCCATATCCGATACCACCAACATTACATCAATCCGGTTCTCATTAACAGCAACAAATCAGATAAGCCAAGCATCGGCGTTCAACGCAAGTAACGCCAACTATGTCATAGAAGGAGAATATATCCGCATGTTGTTATATGACGGAACGACCAACCCATCAGCACTCACACCCAACGCAATCTCACTTTACCCATTATCATTACCACTACCCACCACTCCATTCGTCATTACAGATTATGAAAATCCGAACATCACAATCGAACAATGGTTTATCCAACCAACGGGTTCTACAACAAATCACAGCGTGGCACTCCGTTTCAACGATGGTGGATTATCACATCTGCATACATCGATCGCCAGTATATCAGCCGTTCCAACCCTATCGTCGGTTATGGCAGCGGGTAACTCAGTCGGCAGTAATGCACTGAATATGAACTCGCAGAATATAAACAATGTGGCAACCATCACGGCAAACACAATGACCCCACAAGCAATAACGGGTTGGAATGTGAAATCTCTAACTGCGGGAAATGGTATTACAGCATCCAACAATGGAAGTGGAGAATGGACGATCACTAATACGGGTATTCCCGTCACGCCCACAATAGCACAGGTTTTAACCGCAGGAAATACCGCATCAAATCAAAACTTATCGGGCATTAATACATTGACAGCCACGACGATCACACCCACCAACATAACAGGTTGGAATGTCAAAAACATAGTAGGTGGCACGAATATCGTCGTTAGCCAAAGTGCGGGAGAGTATGTGATTTCATACGACGGGACAGAGTCAGCATACGAAGCATCCCCCGACGATTACACCATTACCGCCGTTTCAGCACAAAGAGCAGCCAAACCTACGTGGTATGGTAATACTTTTTATAGAAACCCCGCAATGGCAATCGCGAATACTTGTGCGGATATTTTTATGTCAAGCAATGGTAAGATAATCGCTGTAGTCCAACGAGAAAGCGGTAATGACATCCAAAGACCGATTTTATACTCTACTGATTACAGCGCAATCTATAACACAGGTGGCACAAGTAAAAACTGGATTTCAATCGCAGGGACTTCTACGGGAGATGCTATATGGGCTATTCAAGGATTAAAAAATACTATCAATTCAAACTGGCCGAGAGAAATATGGCGTTCAACCGACCAAGGAGCAACATGGACGCAACGACCAAGCCCACCCGATTTTACAAACGCCGAGCCACGTCGTATCCGTGTATCCGCCGATGGTAAGTTTCAACTCATCAGCGACCCGAGATTGAACTCGTTGGGTAAAATCTATAAATCCAGCGACTACGGAGCAACATGGACATCTCAAAATCTAACAACTCTTCGTTCAACCGCATTCGCTGTCGCAATGTCAGCCACAGGACAGGTGCAATATGTAGAAGTTTCAGGAACATCGGAAGGTCTTCACAGCAATAATAACAATGGCGGTGTTTATCGGTCGACTAACTACGGAGCTACTTGGGCTTATGTTCTTTCTATTGAACCTGTAGGATATATTAGTTGTGATGCTACTGGAAGAATTGTCGCACTCACGACTAACTTTGAAGTCATGACATCCCGAGATTATGGAATAACTTGGAAAACAATCACGATGGCTGGAGCAACCGCGGTGTCAGTCAGCCCCAACGGCAACATCATCTGGGTTGGTTGTATCAATCAAACAAGCACGACACAATTATATTTTAGTGATGATTATGGTTTATCTTTTTCCGTAAGAAACCAAGCACCAGCAGGTAGTTATATCAGCACGAGTTATATTAGCATCGCAACAAATAACGATGGCACGATTGTAGCGGGTGGTGGGAGTGGATACTTTAATGTTTGTAGGCAAAATGTTCTTCCCGTTTCGGATATTATACCAGGAGCAGGTATGTCAATCACGACTGGAGGGGAGGGTTTTTATACAATAGCATCAACGGTAACGAATGATTATCAGTGGTTTGCTAGTGGTAGTGTCTATGTTCCGTTTGATGGGGCAACCAATTTTTTTAATATTGATTGGGCTTCTACTGGAAAAATAGACCTTGTAGCGTATGATATTAAATATGAAATAGAAATACACTGGGACGCTAATACTTCTACTACTACAGCGTGGCCTTATGCTTTTATTGAAATGGGATTGAATAGGGTTTACTCAATTGATGGGTTAAATCAAGGTATAATTATGCAATCCGCCACAAATTGGACGAACCTAATAAATAATGGAACTTTTGGGTCAGCCAGTGAGTTTAATCAATCTTACGCTGGTAGATTTTTTGCTGGATTTAGTCAAACAAATAATGCAAATGGTGGGGGCACTCCACCGTGGCGATACAAAACACTTTTATCGGGTCATTTGAATTACACCTATAGAACGGTAAGTCAAAGCGGTATCACAGACCTTAGTCCAAACGGGCGATTAATACAAAATCATTTCACGTGTGATAGTTTCTTACAGCAAGTAACGGTAAGTAATACTTGGGGGATATGGTTTGATGGCGCAGCAAATGACGCACATCAAAATAGAATACACGGGACGGCATTATGGGATACATCTATGAATGGCAAATTTACAGAGCATTCAGGAACTAATGAATCATTATCGCAGGGTATCTACCGAATTGCTTTAAGGCTACACGAAGGGACGAATATTGCAATTACACGACCCAGAGGGGCTCAAATATTATACAAGATTTACAGGATTAAAAAATAATATAATATATAAAATCTATACATATAATATAATAAAATGTCTAATTGGAAATCGTGTATTCCAGCAAATCCTAAATATGAGGGGGCTTTAAACTCATTCTGCCTAATGAATACTAGCGTTGTTCCTCACGAGTGTGTGAGTTGTAAGGTTCAGGTGATGTATCAAAATGGGGCTCTGGCGAATGAGTTTGTAAATATAAGTGGGGACGAATATAAGGAATGGGGAAGTGATGATGATTGGTTATATCATAAAATATGTCAAAAATTAGCGTTGGGAACACTAGCGGGGTCGGATGTTCCATATATTCCAGCACCATCCACAATACAAGATGATAATAGAAGCGTCCATAATGAAGCAGACATCCAACGCATCCAAACGCTACAAGAGCAATTGGACGCTCAGGCAGCCAAATTAAAAACAATAACTGATATGCTTATTGGAAAGGGGCTAGTTTAAAAATATAGGATATAAAATATTAATATATATATAATATTATATATATGGACCCAGCATCAGTGTTAACGTTATCAAGTGTAGCAGGAACTGTGGGTAAATCTATTGGGGGTGTATTTTCCAATTGGATTTATCTGAAATACAAAAAGTGGAAATTGAAGAAACGCTTAACGGGCGTTTTACTATTAAAAGGTGTAAGCACATTATGTCAAAAACTGAGTAATTCGGAGGTTTTACTGTTTGACATTGATGTACTGTATAGGGAATTAACCGCCCCCAAGGAAGCAACAGACCATAAGGAACCTACCGTTGTTGAGAATTACACTGCTTATCCCATCCTCAGACAACATGTATTTAACCTTACCAACATTTACAAGGGACAGATTATTGTTGTGAGTCATAATCTTGATTTACTTAGAGCCGTCGGAATTTATGAAGAAAATATACGTTTCTACGCATTCAGTAAAAATATGGAAACTAACATCGGCGTTATATTCCCGAGTGAAGTAGACAGAGCGCATTGTGAACTTACTAAATTTAGATATATCAGAGACCTGAAAGAACAGCAAGTCGTATTAGTGGATAACTTACAAGACCTTGAAAAGAAGATTAAGGAGCATTACCATCAAAATAACATTTCGGTTTAAATAGCAATAATGTATAAAAATATATAGAGCAATTATTTTTTATAAATTTATTTTCTAAACATATTATATATACACAAATGGCACAAACAGGTATGATTTATAAACTCAGTTGTAAAAACACTTTAAAGACTTATTACGGTTCAACCGCAGGAAGCATTGCAAACAGACTTTGTGAACACGTCCATAAATTTAACAGAGGAGTGAAACACAGTAGCAGTGATATAATTGCAGGTGGAAACTACAAAATAGAGGAAGTGGAAATAGTGGATTATGATGATAAGAATGAACTACGGGAACGTGAAAAGTTCTACATCACCAGCGATAAAAACTGCATTAACAAAAATATACCAAATAGAACGTGCAAAGATTGGCATGACGCCAACCCCGAATACAACAAGCAATATTACCAGAAGAACAAAGAAAAACATCAGGCATACATGAAAGCGTATTACCAGTGTAAGTTGAAAAAGCCCATAGAAATTAAATTTGATTAAAACATATATTTAGATATATTTTTTAATGGTTATTGCATTCTGAGTTTGATAATTTCATTTCTTTCTTGCGTCTTCATGCACAGTTGAGTTGTGTAGTGCTTGTTGATGTTGTTCTTAATCACGGTTCTTCCGCACAGTTCACATTGCACTTTGGTGCACATGTCGCACAGAATACGTGTTTTATTTTCTGCATAGTATTGTTTGTTATATTGCTTTCTTTCTTCTGGTAGCATTGTATATATTTATATAAGATAATATTTTTTTAAATTGTTTTATATATAATTAATTATGCCCATAATAAATGAATTGCCAGGTTATTTGCGGAGTATTTTTTTGCTTTCCAATCGCCTTTGATGCCCTTTGCCCTGGCTAAATATGCATTTTTGCGTGTCTCTGAGCCATGTTTAGTATAGTCCTGCATTGTAGAACCAAAATGTATTGTTTTGCCGTCTACTAATACTTTGTATTTCTTGTCTTTCTTTTCTGACAGTTCTAATTTTGCATCATCGTTGCCTTTATATTTTCTAAAATTGGCCCGTACTTTGGCAGGATTTGATACTTCATTAATATTATTCACCATTTATAATATATATTTATATATATATTTATATAAACATAATTATGGACAAAATATTGCAAAAGTTGAACATAAATGAGGAATTGACCAAGAAAGTAATCAGGCCAAAGGTGTTTAGCAAAGTTAAAGACAACGTACCGCATATAGCCAACTACAACTTCATGGCAGACACGCTCAGGTTACCAAAGACAAAAGAGGGGTTTGAATGGCTTCTTGTTGTGGTAGACTTGGCCACAGACGCCTTTGACATGGAGCCGTTGCCTTCAAGAAACTCCCAGGACGTTGTAAATGCGATGTTGAAAATGTTCAAGCGTCCCTACATCAAACGACCATATGCAAGTATACGCACTGACCAAGGTACAGAATTTGAGGGCGTGTTTAACAAGTGGATGGAAACTCATGCTATTGCTCATAAACTATCCGTTGTTGGTCGTCATCAGCAAACATCCAACGTGGAAAGTTTGAACCGACAGTTGGGGCGTTTGTTGAACGGATACATGAATGCCATAGAAGTAAAAACGCGTAAACAATACAATGAATGGTTGGAAGCAGTTCCAATCATACGAAAAGAACTGAATGCATTGAGAAAAAAGCCAGAGGGTGACCCTTACACTGATGAATATCCTGTGCCTCAAGTGTATGAAGAAATACGAACCAAGAACAAGAAAATAGTGCGTTTGTTGAAGCCAAAGTACAAGGTGGGTGATATTGTTATTAGAATCAGTGATGTCCCCCTGAGTGCATTGAATAAAAAGCAGAGCGGTGTGTCAGGTGAGCGATTCCGCGAAGGTGATTTACGCTGGGACCCAGTTCCACGGAAAGTGGTGAAAGTCTTGTCTTACAGTGGGCCTATCCCGTTTCGGTATGTGCTGGACACTCTTCCTAACGTGTCGTATACAGACAAGGAACTAAAGCCATCAACAGCAACTGAACAAAAGTACGTGGTCAAAGATGTTGTTGGGAAGAAAGGAAGAGGAAACCAGATTAAATATAAAGTGTGGTTCAAGGGGGAGAAAAAGAGCGACGCTCAATGGATTGACGGCAACCAGTTGTTAGAAGATGTTCCAAATTTGTATGACTACCCGTTTTTTCAAAGTTAAAACACATCATCCACATGTGTGGTTATTCCATCTTTTGTATACGTATTTACGCTTTTAAATGTAATGTGTCCTGTTGTTTTGTCTTCTGGGTTAAAATTTTGAATGGCGGTTGGCAGAGGTTTGTTGAAGCATATCCCGTCAGTGTGAATGCGGACAACGTTGTCAATGTGTTGTAGTGCAATACGTGCAGTTTGCACTCTACCGTATGCTGTGATGAATGGCTTTAAACGGATATCATAGGCATAGGGCTTGGCACTGACCAACAGTGTGTAATAGGATGTGTCGTTCTCCTTGGTGACGTAGTCTTGGATAATGTAGTCGTTTGTCAGTTTGATTCCTACGGTACCATCAAGCGTTGCCAGGTCGTCTTCGTCAACGCATTTGATGTTGCGTTTTGAAAGGTGGCCCCACAATGATGATGACAGCATTTTAATTAATATGTTTTTTGGGAATCGCTTCTTTAGGTCAACTATTTTTGTGTACCATTTGCTGAACACATTTTTGGATTTTACCAAGTCTTCATATGTGTACACATAGGCATTGTATTTTGCATCAGTATTGAGTTCAATTTTCATGTTAAAGTTGTATTTTTCTTTCAATTCCATGGCAAATTTAAGAGAAACGGAGTGATACACGTTCTGCTTGGAAAATGCAAATACTTTGGAAATGTTTGAGTCATCACATGAAATGCGGACATTGTAAAATCCTGGAAGCAACGGCTGCGGAAGTGCATCAATGTGTATTTCTTTACCCGCCTTGGTTGGGAACTTAAAATCGCTCCCGCCAAGAATACTGCCGTAGTAATTTGAGAAGTCATACCCGTACACGTCGTGGGTTCCTTTGTTGCAGTACATCAACCCGCCATTGTAGCATTTTGAAAACCAAGAGTCTTCCACGGGGGTTATTGCCTCATGCATCTCAAACTTGCCTTTGCATAGAATTTCAAAAAGTTTTTCAATGTTGTAGGCATGGTTCCTGTAAAATGGTTGGCCATTCTTCATGATAAAAGGCTGTATGTAATTAAAGGGCAGTGCTTTTTGGGCTTCCAGTTCCTCGCAACTCGTTGCAATGTCTTTGCAATATTGCATTAAGCCTTCATCTGTAGCAGTGTATGCTTTGCCTGACATGTAGAAAGCACTCATGTCTCTTGGGAATCGGTCAAGTGTCTTCATTGTCATGTCTTGGAAGCAGACCCTAAACATTTCATCACACGTTTTAAAGTAAACACAATATGTAAGCATTATATATATTATATATAGAAATAAAATTTTAAATTGTTTTATATTAAAAAATAATTATTCTTCTCGTGGGGTGAGGATGACGAACTCAAGTTGAAAGAATTCCATGAACTTAGCAGTCTCTCTCACTTTGCCTTTATAGTACTCCTCCTCGTCTTGTACGTCAAGTTCTGTTTCAAAAGTTTTTAGGGTGGTCCATCTGTCAGGTCCTAATGCACGGATGCGGAGTTTTACGTCATTACCGAATCTACGTTGAAGGGAAGTTGTCAGCGTTCTGATTTGATTGACTGTTATCATTGTCTTGTTTCTCTTGTGAACTTTGACCGTGTGCATTGTTGCATCTTCTAATTCTTTCACGGGTCCAAAAGTTTGTTTGAATTCACTTCGTCTGGGCATTATATATATAATATTATATATAGAATAAAATTTTAAATTGTTTTATATATTTTTTATTTATTTTTTCTGGACACGTTTGAAAATGCCATCGGCAATGCTGTCCATGTCGTCCTCACTATCGCTCTCTTGTTGAGTTTCATGTCTGCGTTTATATGCTTCGTATTCTTTAAGTAATGTTTCGTATTTTGCCTTGTAATCTGTGGTGTCCACGCCGTTGTCAATTTCGTCTGTGCCATCTAATTCACTTTGAAATTTCACCCCTACATAGCAACCCTGCAACTTGTCGCATCGCAGTTTGGGGTCGTACTTTACTTTCTTATCCTTCAAGCACGTCAGCAGTTGTTGAGGAGACAAAAACTTTTTTGGATACTGTGCATTTAAGCATTCCATCATTGCCACCTTTCCTATTCTGTGGGCGGAGTCATTAGTTATTACAAGATTAGCGTCAATAAAGTCCTGCATCCAATCATTGCTGAGGATGACGCTGTCGGCCGTTTCGTCAAAATTTTCTGTAAACTTGATTTTTGCACCATTGAGCCATGCATTGCATTTGGATGCAATGATATCAAACCATGCAGTCATTAAATCTTGTTTTACAAAGTCATCCATCAACCCCTCATTTTTCATGTAGATGTGTTCGCTTTCGTTGACTTCCTCTCTTTTGTCGGTGAAGTTGCTCTTGTGAGTGTATCCACGGAAGCGTCGCGAGACTCCAGTGTCAATTTTCATATTTGGCATGGTGTTGGCGGTAATGATGGCTTTACTGTAATGCTGAAAGCCGTATGACCCGTCTGAATACAAAACCGTTGTGGTAAGTCTACCATCACAAAATGTTTTAAACAAGGAAACATCAATTTTTGAGTCTTCCATTTCATTAATCCATGAAATTCTTATCTGGGGGTTGCTCATGTATGTATTGAGAATTTTGTCCGTGTCTTTGCTTGATTGACTGAATGTGTTGCTCTTGAGTTCTTTGAAATAACAACCTATTGCTTTCTCTGTCATTCTCAGTATGGTTGATTTACCACCCGAACCAAGACCCAACAAAAAGAGAGTGTCTTGTTCATTGCTTGATAAACCGCTGAGAGCAGAACCTAATGTCATAACAATGCACTCTAAGTCCTCCTGTCTTGGGTATATTTGACGCAATGGTTTTAACACGGCCTCTTGTTGAGCCTTGGTGGATGGCTTGTAGTCTCTGTCAATGTAATGCGTGATGTAGTGCCGACCGATTTTACGCTGTTTGAATTTGGAGTCCTTCAAGTCCATGTATCCATTGTTGAAATGAATTTCACACAGTGTGTTGTCCCAGGTGATGCGATTGTTGACAAGGCGTACGTAAAGTTCATTGTAATACTTAGAAACGGCAGTACTTTCAAATATACATGCGTACAATTTGATGTATTTGGTCTTTATTAATTCCTGCTCAGTGGTGTTCAATGCTTTAAAACTCTTTTCTATCAATTTGGTGCATATGGGTTTCAAGTGCGTGGCGATGTCATCATCCGTTTTCTCATATGTCATGTTTTCTTGAAGTATGTACAGACTTGCGGATTTCTTTGCTGGTATGATGACTGCACGGTCTTTCATTGCATTTGCCAAGACTTCTGCACGTTCGTTTGGAAAGGGGGAGTTTATGAGGATTTCAATGTCTTTGAGGGATAGAAGTTGTGGTTGCATTTTATATCAGTTATATATTATATATAGAAAATAAAATTTTAAATTGTTTTATATATTTTTTTTATAATTTTTTTTATCAGTACCATGTACCTATATCAAAAGTTGTCCACCGCATCCTTGGTTGACTTGGTTGAGTTGGCTGATGGCTGGGTGTGTTTTTGGGGGAGGAGCGTGGCTCTGACCCTGGTGCGTACCCAACCGTTTTTCAGTTCAACCAAAGATTCAAGTACTTAGGGGTGTTGGCTATTAGTCGCTGTGATTGGTGGAGTTGAACGGGGTGAACGACCGTGAGACAAAACCAAGAAGCAGTGATGAAGACCATGCCTTGATGTGCGGACCCCTAATGGGGGTGGTTGAGTAGTGGGCGTCCAACACTACAATACCACCTCTAAAGGGGGTTTTTGCAATTTTTTACAAGGTTTTTTTGTCATGTGCCAGTTTTTTTTGACATGTGTACGGTCACGAGGACATGATGTTTTTGTTCCATTTGAAGAAGAACTGCCACCACCAAGGGGTACGGGCTGGAAATATACCAA
>VFQS010004443.1_pt1 | contig 10153 bp, 3 predicted proteins | sample 3512361 | NCBI WGS metagenome assembly VFQS01 (sample SAMN10412375, study PRJNA504923) | tailings metagenome | isolation source: Relicate 1 Philex TSF3 active mining | place: Philippines | reverse complement strand
TGTAGCGCAGGCAGGAACCTGAATCGCGGAATACGATGGCCGAGGGTTTCTGTGCGACCAGGCCGGAAGTGGCATACGCAATAATCAGCAGGGCTGTGAAAAAGGGATTAAAACGAATCATACCTGGCGATATTAGATGCATGGCGGGGCAGCGAAGAGGTGAAAAGGCGTTTTTATCCCCCCGCCACAGAGACCTGTTGGTGATTACATCGGGTTTTTAGCGATCTGCAGCCTGCGCAACAGCGCTTCTACATAGTAGTAATCGGCGTAAACGATGGGCACGTCTATTTCTGACCTGGAAGGCAGGTTGCCTACGCTGTGCTGCAGCAGAAAAGGTGCAGTATGGGCAGCGTATTCGGATTGGGCGAGGCTATTGAGGATATCGTCGGCCCATTCCAAATACTGAGACTGCGGATCTGCCTCGTAGAGGAGGAGAAGACCACAGGCGGCAATAGCAGCGGCAGAAGCGTCGCGGGGTTCGGCGGGGATACCCGGCGCGTCGAAGTCCCAGTAGGGTATTTTATCCGCAGGAAGCCTGGGATGCTGGAAAAAGAAGCGGGCAATCGTCTTGGCCTGCTCGAGGAAACGGGGGTCTTTGGTTTCCCGCCAGACCATGGCGAAGCCGTATAGGCCCCATGCCTGCCCGCGCGACCAGGCGGAACCATGGGCTGCCCCTTGGTGGGTCTGTCGGTGCAATACTTCCCCACTCAGGGTATCGTAATCCACGACGTGGCAAGAACTACCGTCCTCGCGGAAGTGGTTTTTCAGCGTGGTTTCCGCGTGTTTTCGGGCGACGTGGTAGAACGCAGAGTCTCCGCTGAAGCGAGTAGCGGTAAAGAGCATATCGAGGTTCATCATGTTGTCAATGATGACGGGATAGCCCCACTTGTCCCGGCTGTGGTCCCAGGAGCGGATAGCCCCGACCGTGGGGTTGAAGCGGCGGATGAGGGTTCGGGAAGCTTCGAGGATGATTTGCCGGTATCGGTCACGGGGCTCCGTGCGGTATGCTTCCCCGAAGCTGCAATAGATTTTAAAGCCCAGGTCGTGTGTCCGGGGGTCTTGTTTTTCTTTTTCCTGAAAAGCCATCCAGGTCTCAGCGTATTCGCGCAGACGCTCCCGCTTGCTGAAGCGGTACAGTTGCCACAGCGTCCCTGAATAGAACCCGCTGGTCCACTCGCGGGAACCCGTGCCGTGCAGGGAGCCGTTGGGATCGAGGGCACGGGGTATCTTGAGCGAATCTACGGCGACTTTGGGCAAGTATCCCTCCGCTTTGCGGGCCAGTTGATGCAGCCTTTGTTCCAACACCCGGCGGTTCAGGGCCGTCTTTTTGCCCGCAGGGGGGCGATGGGTGGACAACAGCAGCGGCACAGCCAACAGGGCCCACAAATAGACAATTTTTATTTTGTTTTCGCGCATCGGGTGCAATTTTATACCGTTTTCACAGGACATACGAGGCCTATGGCTCCGCACTCCACGTCCGGGCGACCGTAAAGACGCCCGGAACGCGGAGATGGCGAAGCGATTCACATAAAAATTGGTATGTTGTACAGGTTATTGAACGATAAACTTAACCGACATACGGCCCTCTTCGGTCTGCAGATTTGCCAGATAGAACCCTTTGGGCAGGGTGCGGGCAGTCCAGTCGGCCACCACGTGTTCCCCTTCCATGAAGTGCCCGGAAGCTAACACCTGAACCTTCTGGCCCGTCAGGTTGTACACCGACAGCTCGACCTGCCCGGCTTTCTGGAGTTGGAAGCGCAGGGTTCCTCCGGTGCTGCCGATGGGATTGGGCGACACCGATAGGCCGAGCAGAGGATTCACCACGAGCTCGCGAGCGTCCGTAGCGTATGCACACAGGAAGCGTACCCCTAAGGCTCCGCCGTCGCTGGCTGCTTTGGCAGATTTTGTAGTTGGGCTGTAGCAGGGATCGAACTTAGAGAAGTCGAACAGATACCCTTTGTCCCAGGCCGTACCTTTATAGCTGATATCCTCTACCATGATATCGGTAATGCCTACCGAATCCCTAAATTGGATTGCTTCCTTGCAGTATTTCAGCACCGGGTCGCGGGAAGGCACATTGTTGAGTTCCAATACTTCTGTGAAGTAAGCCTCATCGGGCTTGGCGAGCATTTTGACGACCTCCGGGCTCAGTACCATGGGCTTGTCCACGCGGGTAGAAGTATTGAGGTGATCCTCTACGTCTTTGGTCCAGAAGATGTTGTTGTTGGAAATTTCCATCGTCGCATTGGGCAGGATGGTATCTATGGAGATGAGGTAGTTCGTTTTCTTGAACCAGTTGATTTGTTCGTCGGCCAGGGAGGAGTCCGTTCCCATCATCGAGGGGTTCATGAAGAGGTTGTTTTTGATAATGGATTTCTCCGCGTTCTTCAACTGGATCATACCATGGCGGCCGACGTGGTTGAACACGGTGTTTTGGGTGAACTCAAAGTATTTGCAGCCTTTTTGGCGGAAGCCGATGTACAGGCGGTCCACGATGTTGTGCATGACGGTGTTGCGGATTACGACGGTATCTATGTAGTTGTCGCGCGGATCCACGATGCGGCCATTGCCCTGGAAGCGCTCGTAGTCGCCGAAGTTGCGCATGATGCAGTTGGTGACATAGACCTTGCAGTTCTCCCCTTCGAGGCGGATGAGGCCCTGGCGGCTTTTTTCAAAGATACAGTTGTTGAACACAAATCGCTTATTATCGCCAAATGTCCGGAAAGGGGTGGTTTCGTAGGAGGATACGGTGGCCCCTTCCTCGCCCATGATGACGTAGAGACCGTCGAACGTAAAGCTGCCAAAGCCGCTGTAGAGCGGGGGAAGGGCAGTGGCACCAGACGGATTCCTGCGGGCCACGATGGGCCTGCCCAGCGCCGGGTTGCCGGTAGCGACGAGCTCGACGTCGAAAGTCCACTTCATCTCGCCGGTGAAAAAGTAGAGGCCTCCGGTCTCGAGGAGGTAGGTTTTGTTCTTTCGCGCCCCCGTGGCGGTGGTGTCCTTGGAGATGTAGTCGCTTATGTCGGTAAAGGGGAAAGCTGCCGTCCCGTTCAGGTTTTTGGGGACGACCACAGACTGGGCCGACGACTGGACGGCCATCCCGAGAAGAAGAAGCAGTGCGGTGTAGATTTTTTTCATGGTGCGTTGGTTTTATGTCAGAATTGGAGAATGATATGGAAAATGGTGGTAAAAAAGTTCCTTTGTGTATGCCAGGGAAATCACCGAAGAATATACTCTAAGCCAAAGGTGGCCGTCATGCCATAGGTTTGGATGGAGGTGACGAGTTCTTTGGATCGGAAAAAGTTGATATCCTTCTGGTTGGTGAGGTTGTTGAGGTTGAGGAAAGCGCTCCAGCCCTTTCCGAATTTCTGCTTCACAGCGGCGTCCATACGCCAGAACCCGGCGTTGTAGCGGTCCTTGTCGGAGCTGGAACTATACCCGGATAGCTTGGTACCCTGGTAAGCGGTAGAGACGCGCACCGAAGTAGATTTAAGGTCGTAGCCCAGCGAGGCGTTGAAGATATGTTCCGCCTGGCCGATCAGATCCACGTTCCGTTGGAAGGGGAAGATTTCCACGATGGTGTAAAAGAAGGGGAATACCCCCGCGAGGCGCGACTGTTCGTAGAACGAGTTGACGGTCGTTTCCGAAAACAACCTGGAGTAGTTGACATTGAGCACCAGATCGTCAAAAGGCTTGGGCAGGAAGTTCATATTCGACTGCAGGTCAAATTCAAACCCTTTCACATACGATTCCGGGGAGCTGCGATATGTAGTCAGTTCGGCCCCGCCGAAGCCTTTCGCGGGAAACCCATAGGCAGCCACCAGCGAATCGTTGTTCAGACCAGCGACGAAGGGATAGAACGCGTCTTGGATATCTTTGTAAAAAACGCCGACCGAGAGGAGCCCGAAATCGCCGGAGAAGGCAGTGGCGTACAAGTCGTAGTTAGTGGATACGGACGCTTTGAGGTTGGGATTCCCCTGGTTGACGGTCAGATCCCCGTTGCGGTTGACGAGCGTGGCTGGCACGACGTAATCGTAGTCGGGGCGCGCCAGCGTAGTGGAGTAGGAAGCGCGGATATCAAACCAGTCCAGGGGCTTGATTTTCACATGCAGGTGGGGCAGGAAAATGCCGTACGAGACCGGTGCAGAAGTTTCTTTAATCGCCCCGCTTTCGCCCCAGTCGCCATTGAGGTCGGCATACAGGCCATTATAGACGTTGTCGGAATATTCGTAGCGGAAGCCCGGTATCAGGGTCAGCACGTTGTTGATATTGATTTTGAGCATGGAGTAGCCGGCCAGTACGGTCTCCGTCAGGTCGTAGTTGTTGATGTCGCCAAAGCGGTCGTGGGGTATGTCGTTGATGAACACATCGCGGAAGCGGCGGAGATCCGATTCTGCAAACGACAGGAAGAGGTTGGCCGACTGGCCATTGCCCCGGGTAAAGGGCACGACGTCGCCGTTTGTGAAATTGCGGACGCTGTAGTAGTACACGCCGCTGGGGTCGGCCCCCAGTGCCCCCACGCCATCGGGTTTGAAGGCCTTAAAATACTCGTTTTTCCTCAGGTAATAGTTCTTGGCGTAGCGTTCAAAGTAGTTGCGCGACTTCTGGTTTTCCAGGTATTTCCCGCCAAACTTGAAGGTGATACTGGTCTTGGAGCCTACTTTAAACGGTTTGGAGAAGTGCGCGAAAGCAGAGGTGTTTTGCTCCGCGTTATCCGAATCCACCCAGCCGGCGCCCTGTAGGTGGGTGACGGACTCGTCGTATTTTACGAAATCAAAAAAGCGATCGGGCGATTTTCGGAACTTGAGCACCTCCGGGTCGAAGGCGTTCGACGTGTTGCGGAACTGCATCTCAAAGTTATACGGTGTCTTACCGACGATTTTGGAGTAGGCGGCACCCCACTCGACCTGCAGGAAGCGCAAGTTATGCCGGGCGGCCAGAGACCCGGAATAGAGGTCAATCGAGCTCTCTATGATCTGGGGGGTAAACTGGAGGGAGTTACCATTGGCGTTGTATTGCTCCACCTGGTTGTACTGGTCGCGGGAAGTGCGCGAATAAATCCCCAGGATGGTAAACTCGTTCTTTTCCCCCAGGTTGAAGTCCAGCCCCACACTGCCATTGTAGCGGCGTCTGACTTCGCTGCGTTTGGCGTACTGCAACGAGTTCCCCAATTGTTCAAAGATGTCGAGCAGGGTGTCGAGCACGACAGCAGTATTATCGCCCCAGGACTGGCTGATGGTCTCCCCTCCCCGATAGAAGCGCTCGACGTTGGCGGTGGCGATGATGCCGAGCTTATCGTCGAAGACCCGCTGGCTGAGGGAAACCGTGCCTTTGTAGTCCCGGAATGCCCCGGCAATGGCGTTGTACCCGTTGAGCCCTTTGATGGATATCTTGCGCTCTTTGGGGGCTTTGAGGATGTTGAGGTTTACCGACCCGCCCAGCGCATCGCCGTCCATATCGGGAGTAGGGGATTTGAAGAGCTCGATGCCCGAGAGCAGCTCTGGGGAGATCAGGGATAAGTCCACCGAGCGATCATTGGGGGAGGTGGAAGGCAGGCGCACCCCGTTGATGGAGATCGCCGTAAACTTGGGGTCCAGGCCGCGCACGACAATTTTGGACCCCTCTCCCCCACTCCGGTTGATGGCGACCCCCGGAAGGCGGGAGATGGCTTCTGCCGCATTGACATCCGGAAGCTCCTTGATTTTATCGGCAGATACGAAGTTCGCGATCGCGTCGGCGTTGAGCTGCTGGTTGATGGCTTTCGCCTGCCCAAGGGCCTGGGCTGTCACTACGACCTCTTCCCCCACGATAGCCTCGGGTGAGAGTACGACTTCGACTTTCGCTGTTTTTCCAGCCTCTACCTGAACCGACACGGTTTTGTCCGCAAAGCCGACATACGTGACGACGAGCGTCCGGGCACCAACGGAGACGCTGCTGAGCAGGAAAGCTCCATTCAAATCGGTAACGGTGCCCGTAGCGAGGTCGTCCTTCAGATATACACTAGCGCCCGGCAGCCCTGCGCGCCCGTCGGCATCCAGTACTTTTCCTGAAATACTACCGGTTTGAGCCCAGAGAGAACTCGCCGCAGCACTTAACCAGAGGGGGAGTGCTAAGCGGGATACAAAGTAGAAGATTGACATATATTTATTCGATTTTCCAAAATGCTGTTTCTTTGATTTGTTCTTTGACAAAACAAAAAAAGGAAATCGAACGGAACCAAAAGTCTGAATATAGGGGTCAAAACGTCTAATCGCCCGGATTTTGACGGGAAGGAGGCGTCGGGAGTGCCTCGTATTCGCTGGGGCTGCAGCCAAATTGTTTTTGAAACACCTTTCGGAAATAGCGCGCATCCGGGAACCCGGTCTGGAAACCGACTTCTGCAATGGGGAGTTTGCCTTGCGACAAGAGCTGCGCGGCGCGTTTGAGCCGGATGGTTTTGACGAAATTGTTGGGGGTCTGGTCGGTTAGTGCCTTGAGCTTGGCAAAGAGCACAGGCCGGCTAACCACGAGTTCGCGGGCAAATTGTTCGACGTCAAAATCGGGATTGGCAATGTGTTTTTCCACGATGGCCAGCGCGCGCCTCAGAAAGTCTTCATCCGCGGACGTGACCGTGATCTCGCTGGGCTCGAGGTGCAGCACCCGGGCGAACTTTTCGCGGAACTGCTTGCGGGACTGCAGCAGGTTGCGCACCCGCAGGCGCAGTTCTTCGGGATTGAAGGGTTTGGTGATGTAATCGTCTGCTCCGTTTTCCAGGCCCGAGATGAGCACGGGGTCAGCCGAGTTGGCGGTGAGCAATATGACCGGGATATGGCTGGTCGGAATCTCTGTTTTCAAGGTGCGGCAGAACGCGATGCCGTCCATCTCCGGCATCATGATATCGCTGATGATGAGGTCGGGCTGCTGCTTGCGCGCCACCTGCAATGCTGCCTTGCCATCCGCTGCCGTGAGGACGCGGTAGGAAGCCTGGAAAAAGCCCTGTACATAGGCGAGAATTTCTGGGTTATCTTCCACCAGGAGCAAGGTCGGAGCATGCGCAGGCAGGAGCTTACCGGTAGCAGCAGCTTCGGCAGGGATTGGATGGAATGCCGGCGCTGTAACCGGTATTTCGCCTCCCGTCAATTCTTCTTCTTTGAAGTGCGCATGGCCCAGAGGAAGCTCCACGATGAATACCGCGCCCTGGTGTTCTGCGCTCTCTACCCGGATGCTCCCGTGGTGCAACGCGATGAGCTGCCTGCACATCGCCAGTCCGATCCCCGAGCTTTGGACCGGGGCATACGGCACCGAGAGCCGTTCGTTAAAGCGCCGGAATATTTCCTCATGCCATTCTGCTTTGATCCCTATCCCGTTATCTTTGATCTGAAAAAAAGCACTATGGCTGTTTTGATATACCGACAACTCGATTTCGCCATGGTCAGGAGTAAATTTAAAGGCGTTTGACAAAAGGTTGAACGCTACTTTTTCCAACTTGTCGCGGTCGAACCAGGCGATAAGGGAGTTTTCCACCGATACAAAGCGCAGCCGGATATTGCGCAGCCGGGCACTTTCATCAAACGACTGGCATACGTCGCGGAGTAAGGCGACCAGATCGCCCCTCACCACGGCCAGGTGTTCGTAATCCGATTCCAGCTTGCGGAAGGTCAACACCTGGTTGACGAGGTTCAGCAAGCGCTGAGCATTGCGCCGTATAGACTGGAGTGGCTTCTGAAGCTCCCCCTCCGGATGGGTGCGGATCAAATCGTCCAGAGGGCCGAGGATCAGGGTGAGCGGGGTGCGGAATTCGTGGGTGATATTCGTGAAAAAGCGCAATTTCATTTCGTTGAGCGCCTCCTGCTGGAGCTTAGACAAATGTTCTATCTGCAGTCGGTGCCGCATCTGCAGGAAGTTGAATATGCCCACTATCGCAAAAAGAGCCAGGAAAATATACCCAATATAGGCCGGTGTGCTGCGCCAGGGCGGCGGCAGCACTTTAATCTCCAACACCCGCTCCCGGGGGTTCCAGACGCCATCGCTGTTGCCCGCCCTGAGGCGGAAACGGTATAGGCCGGGACGCTGTATGGTGTAGCGGGCCTCTGCCTGCCCCACCCGATAGTTCCAGTCTTTGTCGAGTCCTTCCAGCTTATACGCGTATTGGTTGCTTCCGGGATTGAGGTAATCCAGTGCAGCAAATCCAATCGCGAAGACGGCCTCGTTGTAGCGGAACGTAATCCGTTCCGCGTTATTGAGCGCTGTGCTCAGCAGTCGGGTCTTGTCGTTTGCCCGCACCTCTTGCTCGAACATTTTCAATTCGGAAAGCACGACTGAAGGAGCCACTGGGTTAGGGCTGAAATCCGAAGGCTGAAAAACCGTAAAGCCATTCATCCCGCCAAAGAGCATTTCCCCAGCCTGGGTTTTATAGTAGCCATTAAAATTGAACTCTATGTTTTTCAGCCCATTGGAATAGTGATAGTTGGTAAAAGTGCGCCGCTCGGGATCCATGTTGGAAAGGCCGTTGTTGGTGCTCAGCCACAGCTTGCCGGAGCTATCGGCCAAAATCCCGAAAATAGTGTGGCCGGGCAATCCATCTGCTTCCGTGAAACGGGTACTGCGCCCGGTGCGGGGATCCAGCATAAACAACCCGTGGCTGAAGGTGCCAACCCAGAATCTTCCTTTCACATCTTCGAGTATCGAATACACCTGCACACCGGGCAGATAGCGTTGGAAACGCTGCGGAAGCCCGGTCGCGGAGTCGGTAAAAACGCGATTGAGGCCCTTTTCGGTACCCAACCAAACCTGCCCGCGGCGGTCCTGGTACAACACCCGCGTCAGGTCAGAACTCAACGAGTGCGGATCGGAGGGCGCATGGTGGTAATAGTAGAATTTCTGCTGGGAAAGGTCGAGCACGTTCAACCCGCCTCCGTAAGTGGCTATCCAAAGGCGCCCACCCGCTTTCAACAGGCTATAGACGTTGGAATGGTTGAGCTCGGTCTGGGTCTCGCTCTCGGATACTTCGTAGTGCCGGAACGTCTTGCTCTGCAGGTCGAAAGCATACAGACCGACTTGAAAAAAACCCACCCATAGCCGCTGCCCGTCCTTCAACAGTGCTTTGACATTGTAGCCGGCTATCCCCGGCTTCGCATCCCCGCCCTGTACCGGATACGTACTAAAGGCCTGGCGCTGCCTGTCCCAGTAGTTCAAGCCACCCCCTTCCGTCCCGATCCAGAGGTTTCCGCGATCGTCTTCCGCAAAGGAGCTGACGATATTGCTGCTGATACTGTTGCGCTTGGGCAAATGCGTATAATTTTGAAATCGGCTGAGACCTGGGGCTGAATAGCTGATCCCGCCGTGATAGGTGCCCACCCACATCCCGCCGCTGCGGTCGAAAAAGATCGTGCGTATGGAACTATTGCTAAGCCCATTTTCCGCTGCATCATCGCTCAGGAAGCGCTGAAAGGACCGCCGTTGCCCGTGGTATCGGTTCAACCCCAGAAAAGTACCTACCCAAAGGCTGCTGTCGGGGCCGAAGGTCAGAGAGCGCACCCGGTCGTTGCTCAACGACCCCGACGAACTCGCGTCGTAGCGAAAAGAGCGCAGGCGTTGCGCACCGCGATCCCAATAATACAGCCCGCCCTGCTCGGTTCCGATCCACAGGTTACCCGCCGCATCTTCTATGCAGGCCTTGATTTGGTAGTCGGCCATGGGAAACGACCGGGCACCCGGGTGCAGCACAGGCGCTATCGCAACCTCGCCTTTTTTAGTATAGACAACGCGCCCCAGCCCGACATCGGTACCTGCCCAGAGGATGCCCCGGCGATCTTCAAACAAGGTATTTACCCCTCCCAGGCCAGCCGCTGCACCCAACAGGAAGGTATCGCGCTCGGAATCATACCGAACGATGCCCTTATCGGTACCCAACCAAAGGCGCTTTTTAGAGTCTCGGAAAATACAGCGCACGGAAGTAGCAGACGGAGAGGTGTTATCGCCGGAATGGAGATAGTTCGAGAAAGTATCCGCATCGGGGTCGTAGCGGCTGACGCCATCGGGAGTGCCTATCCAGATGGCGTTGCCCGATGGGTCGCAATAGATGGCGCGCACATCATTGGACGCAAGGCTGCGGGGGTTGGCCGCATCATGCCGATAATGCTTGAAACGGGCCCCGTCATAGCGGTTCAGCCCG